>Ga0208980_10000216_pt1 | contig 30441 bp, 29 predicted proteins | sample WetSurMetagenome_3_FD_187993 | JGI IMG/M metagenome (GOLD analysis project Ga0208980, IMG submission 187993) | Wetland microbial communities from Twitchell Island in the Sacramento Delta, sample from surface sediment Aug2011 Site A1 Bulk (version 2) | ecosystem: Environmental > Aquatic > Marine...
GCCGGGCTCCGGCCGGCCCCGCTCATCATATTAACCGCTTCATCCTCTGCTGTTAAACGGACGGGCCGGAGCCCCGTCCGCACAAGTTCCAAGGAGGCATACCAACTAATAAGGAATCGGTCCCGCTAATATTCGGCGATCCAGCCTTGTATTTAAGGCCGTACTGGTACAGCCTCCATTTTCGGAGCAGCCTTCTGCTCTGGCTGCGGATCCTGTTGAGAAGAGCGGGCTTGCGCGATTTTTCAATAATTCTTGAGCTATTTTTGCGGCTGGCTACGCATTCGTCAATGAGATATGTAATGTCACTCTCGTGGAGGAAATGCTATGGAAGGTCAAAGCGTACAACTTCATCAAAGAGAAAATCATGGGCTGCTGACAATCCCGGAAAAGCGGGCACTGGTTTGGCTGGCCAAACGGATGCCCAAATCTGTCACGTCCGACCATCTCACAGGTCTGGGCTTGCTGGGAATGGCGCTGGCAGGAATGGCCTACTGGGCGGCGCGATGGGACAAGTCAGCGCTGCTACTTGTCGCCCTGGCTTTGGCCATAAACTGGTTTGGAGACAGCCTCGACGGCACCTTAGCCCGCGTTCGAAACCAACAGAGACCGCGATACGGCTACTATACGGATCATGTCCTCGACCTGATCGGCGTATCCTTCCTCCTGGGCGGGTTGGCACTCTCAGGGTTTATGAGTCCATTGATAGCGCTGGGGCTGATGGGCGCTTACTTGATGGTCACGGCTGAAATATTTCTCGCCACTCACGTGCGTAAAGTCTTCCGCATGTCTTTTCTCCTGTTTGGTCCTACGGAACTGCGCATAGTCTTGACTATAGGCACCTTATTCCTTCTCTGGAAACCCCATGTGCAAGTTGCAGGTGCCGGTCCCTATCTGCTCTTTGATGTCGGCGGGATAGTCTCAATAGCCGGGCTGGCTGTGGCATTCCTGGTATCGGCGTTCCGTACCATGCGCACACTATATCGTGAAGAACCTCTGCCGCAGTAAGGAAGCCGATGATCGCAATGCTCTTAGGTGGCGCAAGATCGCAAAATCCCGGAATGCTGAAGCGCTGGTTTGTCTTCAACATTGTGGGGGGGTTGGGAGTGGTAGTCCAGCTTGCGGCACTGATCTGGTTCACAGGATGGTTAGGTCTGAACTACCTGCTTGGAACCGCCCTCGCAGTAGAGGCCGCCGTGCTCCACAATTTCGTGTGGCACGAGCGGTGGACGTGGGCCGAGCGCGCACAGGGGGGGCTTTCGGGGAGTCTGGGGAGGCTGCTGCGTTTTCATTTGTCGAACGGCCTGTTGTCCATAGTGGGCAACCTGCTCCTGATGCGTCTGTTTGCCGGTGAATTTGGGATGAATTACGCGGTTGCCAATGCACTCGCAATTTTGCTTTGTTCCATCCTCAATTTTTTTGCGGGCGATCGCTTTGTCTTTTTATCAAGAACCAACACAAAATGAATCTTCGCGAAGTCAGCTACCACCGAGGTAAGGCCTCATCGGCCCCTTATGATGTGGGATATGAGAAAACGGGCTAAAGTTGCCGGTCTGAGTTGACGGCGGGCAACGGTTGAACTTAGTATGATCACGGCGGGCGCCCGATCCATACTGACGCTTTCATATAAGGAGGAACGCACCCGATGAGGATCTTCCTGAGTGTCGTTTTGATTATCGGCCTGGCAGCGGTTTCCATCGCCGAGCTGCCGCAGGCAGGGAAAACATTTCCCTTCGACTACAAGCTGGTGACGTTGCCCAACGGTTTCAAGGCCTACCTTATCAAGGCCGGCTCTCCGGGGCAGATCGCCTACGTTACCGTCGTGCGCACAGGCGCGCGCGAAGAGTGGGAGCCGGGCAAGACGGGATTCGCCCACTTCTTCGAGCACATCATGTTCAAGGGCACCGACAAGTATCCCAACTATGACGCCATCACGACGCGCATCGGCGCCGCGCGCAATGCCTCCACGGGCAGCGATGTCACCCAGTACTACCTGGTGGCCGCAAGCAGCTCGCTCGAGCAGATCATCGATCTCGAGTCCGACCGCTTCATGAACCTCAAATACACCGAGTCGGTTTTCCGCACCGAAGCCGGCGCCATCCTGGGAGAGTTCAGCCAGGGGCGTGCCAACCCGAACCTGTATCTTTCGGAAAAGCTGATGGACACGGCCTTTGATGCCCACACCTATAAGCACCTCACGATCGGCTTCGAGAAGGACGTCCGCGCCATGCCCGAGGGATACCAATACAGCATCAGCTTCCACCAGCGTTACTATCGCCCGGAGAACTGCGTGCTGCTGCTGGCCGGCGATTTCGATGTCAACCAGGCCGAGCAGTTGATCAGGAAGTGCTACTCCGCCTGGAAACCCGGCTACGTCAAGCCCCAGATCACACCTGAGCCGCCGCAGAAGGCGCCGAAGGAAGCGACGGCCGAATTTCCCGGCCGCACGCTCCCGATCCTGGCAGTCGGTTATAAGGGGCCGGCGTGGAGCGCAACGGACAGGGTAGCCGTCGGCGCGGAAGTCCTGGGAATGGTCGCTTTCGGACCCAACTCGGACATCTACCGGCAGCTGGTCATTCAGGAACAGAAGGTACAAGCGCTCTCAGCCGGCTTCAGTTTGAGCCGCGATCCTAACCTTCTAACCATCCTGACCATGATCACCAATCCGCAGGACGTACAGGTAGTAAAAGATGAGATCCGCAAAACTGTGGAGAAATTCCGCGTCGACCCGTGTGACGCGAAGCTGCTAGCCGACACCAAGAGCGCCATGAAATACGGCTTCCTGATGCGGCTCGAAACGCCGCAGGGCATCGACTTCGCTCTCAGAAATTTCGCCGGCTTCACCGGAGGCATCGAGGCGGTCGAGGATTATTACAGGACGCTTGAATCGATCACCGCGGACGACGTGAAAGGGGCGGCGAATAAATTCCTGGTCGAGAACAACCGCACGACTGTAACCCTGCTGCCTGCGGAAGGAGGCGCCCAATGAAAAGGACCGCCGTTTTCACAGTACTTGCGCTTTGTATACTGCCCATCGGCTGCGAGGGACCGGACAAGGGAGAAACACTGCAGGGAACCATAGTGCTCAGCGAGCCGGGTTCTCCGTTTGTAGCCCTCAACATCTGGGTGAAAGCCGGATCCCAGAATGATCCTGGGGGCAAGGAGGGGCTCGCCGCGCTCACCGCGAGCCTGGTGTCGGAAGGTTCGACCCTGCAGGACAGCTATCAGCAGATCCTTGCCAAACTGTACCCGATTGCGGGCGGGTACGACTCCAGCGTCGATAAAGAAATGACAGCCTTCACCGGGCGGATTCACCGTGATAACCTGGAGGCATATTACAACCTGTTCAAGAATGCGCTGCTCTCTCCCGCTTTCAAGGAAGAGGACTTCAAGCGCATCAAGACACAGACAGTCAATTACGTAAAGCTGACCCGGCGCTTTTCGAACGACGAAGAGCTCAGCAAAGAGCTGCTCTACTGGCAGATTTTCAAAGGCACGCCGTACGAGCATCCTGAGGAAGGGTATGTCGCATCGATCGAGTCAATCACGCTCGATGACGTGAAGGCGTTTTACACCCAATTCTACACGCGCGACAACGTGGTAGTGGGTGTCGCCGGCGGCTATCCTGAATACTTCTTGGACAGAGTACGCAGTGACTTCGATGCCCTGCCGGCAGGCCAGGCTGTTCCCGTGCCGAAGCCGACGCCCGCGGCCGGCGACGGCGTTAAGGTGCTGATCGTCGAGAAAAAAGTCATATCGACGCCGGTCTCGTTCGGTTTCCCAATCCAGCTGCAGCGCTCCGACCCGGATTTCTACGCCATGATGCTGGCCAATTCATGGATGGGAGAGCACCGGACATCCGTGAGCCACCTCTACCAAGTGATCCGGGAGAAACGCGGCATGAACTACGGCGACTACAGCTACATTGAGGCCTACCCCGAGGGCTACTCCACCCAGGTACCGCCCGCAAACGTGAGCCGCCGGTCGCAGATCTTCGAAGTCTGGCTCCGGCCCGTTGCCATGACGATCCCCGGCAGCCTGCACGACCGCGCGCTGTTCGCCTTCCGTGCAGCACTGCGCGAAGTGGCAGCTCTGGCGAACAACGGGATGACGTCGGAGGAATTCGAAACTCAGCGTGCCTATCTCAAGAGCTATTACGTCAACTTCGCCAATACCATCGCGCGCCGCCTCGCCTATCGCATCGACGACGCCTTTTACGGGGTTCCCGATCCCGGTTTTCTCGCATCCACTCCCATGGGACTGGATTCGCTGAGCCGCGACCAGGTGAATACGGCCATTAAGAAGCACCTGAAATACAGTAACCTTTGGGTCGTGTTTATCACCCGGGATGCGGAGGGAATGAAGAAGAAACTCCTGGCAGCAACGCCGACGAACATCACCTATGCCGGCAAGCAGCCGCAAGAGATTCTCGACGAGGACAAGATCATCGCGGCCTACCCGATTCCGGTCAAATCGGAAAACATTACAATTCTGAATATCAACGACGTGTTTGAAAAATGACGCCTCAGTTCAGCCGTGGAGGCCTGATCAAGCCCTTATGGCGAGGGATAAGCTCATTGTGCATCTATCCCCGCTGATCGATGTAACATATCCTGGACTACTGGCTTGCCAGGCCTGCCTTCTTTAACTCTTTGCGCGTCGCATCTGCCAGCTGTTTGATAAGCTTGTCCACCTTCTCCGGCTTGGCGGCCTCGCTGATGCCTGTCCACAGCAGCTTGTTCTGATCGAGAGAGTAAACACGGGTTTCTATTTGATAAGTTGTCTTGGCTTGGATTTCCGGCGGCACAATTGCGAAGTTCCCTCCGACGACAAAGTACCCATCGTAACTCATATAAGTGGGCCCCAGATAGTAGGCTGTTCCGATGGCGACGGAGGTTTCATCCTTGAAGTCGACAACGCGCATGATGAGGGCACCGCTAATTCCCGCGTCTGTCATTATGCGCTTGGCCAGCTCCAGGTCTTTTTCCGCCGCGGGAGGAATCAATGTATAGGCTGGTATTCCCTCGATTCCCAGCTTTGCCAATTCCCGAACCATCGCCTGTTCGGCACCTTGCTGGCCGTCTTTCAGGAAGGTCCCGGCAAAAACAACAACCTTTTTGCCTTTCCAGGTTCCGGACTTCGCTTCCGGATTTTTCCAGGTCGTGAGATATTTTACCCCACCGTACGCCGTTACATTCAGAGCAATCAGCACCGCAAAAATAACCAACGTCATTTTTTTAATTATCATGAAATCTCCAAAATATGAATCTCTTCGGGACGACGTGACCGCCTGTGGCATCAGTCCGCATTGGATGGCGGTTGCACAAAGCGCCAGTTTCGATTTTTATCTTTCCATGCGGTCATGAATCTACTGTCAGAAATAGCAGTTCCTCTGATGCGGCTGCCATTTTGAGATTGCAGGTAGAGCCAACGGGCTTGCGGAGCGCATGAATCCCTTGATGAAACACGGAAAGACTTCCCTTATTCCCGAGTTCTGACCGGAGGGCTGCTTATGCGCCGAGTGGTGTGACACCATAGGTTCGTGCCAGGTCATTGATGGCGCTTCGCAGCACGCCCCAGTAGCGTTCCGCCTGAGTTCCGTAGTTGCCGCGAACCATCACTTGATTAATGCGCCGGCCATCCTCCACCACCTGTTCCACCTGCACCTTGGTCTCCATCCACTTGTCGGTGGCGTCGAATTTGCGTCGCAGCCGATTTGTGGAACGGTTTATATCAGAGAGCGCGTCATCGAGGTCGTCCTTTGTATTCTGGGCCTGATCCTTGCGTGCCTGCGTGTTTGAAGAATTTGTGCGGGCGCGGCGCGATGTATTACCACTGCTTTGAGCCGATTCCGCGCGGCTCTTGGCATCCTCCCCGCGCTTTTCAGCCCATTTGCGGAACTCGTCCACACCGTCTTCCACTTTGCGGATCCGATCGGCCACGTATGCTTTGGTATAGGCGCCTTGCGCAAACATGGACCATGCGAACAATACCGTGGTAGCGAGCGAGATCAGACTAATTGCCGTCGTGCGATTCATATACCTTCCCTCCGTTTACCTTGACTCTCTCGTAACAAACAGCCCGGCGGCCTGGATAAATCGGAATTACGGTATTGCGGCCGTGTGCTCATGTTCCAGCTGGTAAAATTCTACGGGCTGCGACTTAGCTAAGAAAACTGTCAACATTGACAGTCGAACCGACTTCACCAAAGTCGTAATTCAGTTTGCGAGCTTCTGGTGGTTGCTGCTCACAATCTTGACCACGATCTGTTTGGCAGCTACATCCAGGATTTTCCCGGCCGCATAGTTCGTTACATCCGGGGGAGTCTGGAAACCGAGACTTAGGATCACCTCAAGAACAGCTTCATGGCAAACGGATTCGGCTTCTACTCGGCGTCGGCGCTCTATCGCTTCTAGTGTGCTCAGGATGCGAATGCGGTCCTCTATGGTAAGGTAAAGAAGCCTTGATGTATCATGCCGACATGGATTCCTGGTACGGCGCAAAGCAGGGAGATCAGCAGTCCATACCGGTACCGCAGAGAGGAATTAAGAAACTGAGTCGCCCGGGAGGAAAAACCGGGGAAAGCAGAACTGTCTCATGAGCCAGTCCCAACATCCCGATCATGACAGGCAGGGTAGAAACCCGCGAAAAAGGGATACGATTGTTGCGCTCGGGATTCTTGGCTTTCTTAGCCTTATTGTCATTTTCCTCACTATGCAGGCGCATAGCTATGCGATAGTCCCCGTTCATGCGGTGATGATGGTGCCATTCGTCCTGCTGTTGCTGTCCATCGCTATTCTCCCATTCGTCAACGGCCGCTGGTGGGAAAGGAACTATGCCATGGTCTCCATCTTTCTCGGTGTAACAGCAGTCATCTATTACTTTTTTATTCTGAAAAACGGCGCACGCATAATCCATGCCGCCCAGGAATACTTCAGCTTCATTGCCCTAATCGGGTCACTCTATGTTATTTCAGGCGGCATCCATATAAGAATAAAGGGCAGGTCAACACCCAAAGCCAATGCGATCCTTCTGACCATCGGAGGCGTGCTGGCAAATCTTTTTGGCACGACCGGCGCTTCCATGATCCTGATCCGGCCCTATATCCGCGTGAACCGGTACAGGATTTCCGGTTATCACATCGTGTTTTTTATCTTTATCGTTTCCAATATCGGCGGGCTTCTTACTCCCATAGGGGATCCGCCCCTTTTCCTCGGATATTTGAAGGGCATTCCCTTCTTCTGGGTGATCTCCCGAACCTGGTTGATATGGCTGCTCGCTAATGCCGCGCTGTTGGCACTTTTCTATATAATCGATTCGCATAACTACAGAAAGCTCCCCGATCTGCTGGAACACGAGATTGAAGCGGCAGGAGAACAGGCCAGAGTTCAGGGGCTGGGCAACATTGTTTTTCTTCTCGTTACATTGGGCGCAGTTTTCCTCAATCAGCCTTTCAGGGAAATCGCCATGTTCTGCGCGGCAGCCGCAAGTTACCTCACAACCAGGGTACAGATCCACCAGGAGAACGCTTTTAACTTCGGGCCGCTAAAGGAGGTGGCCATCCTTTTTGCGGGTATTTTTGCTTCAATGGTTCCGGTCCTGGATTGGCTGGAGCTTAGCGCAGGCAGATTAGGGATCACAAATCCCGGACAGTTCTTCTGGAGCTCCGGAGTCCTCTCCAGCTTTCTCGACAATGCGCCGACATATCTGAGTTTTCTCAGTGCAGCTTGCGGCCTTCACGGGCTCAACATGGACAACTTCCATCACATGCAGGCGCTGCTGGGACTCGTTTCACCGGAGCAACTCAACCAGTTGAAAGAAGTCCTTGGCGCGCAGAAATTTGTTCTTACTGCCGAATCGTGGAAATATGTTCAGGCTGTTTCGGCGGGAGCGGTCATGTTCGGGGCCAACACCTATATCGGCAACGGACCCAATTTCATGGTCAAATCGATCGCAGAGCAGGCGCATGTCAGGATGCCGGGCTTCTTCGCGTATATTATCAAATACTCGATTCCCATCCTCACCCCGATCTTCTGTCTCGTCTGGCTAATCTTTTTCTAGTCACCCTCAAATGCGGCGTGCGCTGTGGCTGGTTCGATTGCAAAGATGGAAACCATGCTTGCGATGGCCACGCCCAGGTGCAAAGCTGCCCAGAATGCATGTGATTCAAAAATTGCAGCCGCAGCAGCGAGCAGAAGCACTACAAACGCAAGATCCGCGGATCGAATCCATGGTGTCACCCGCTTCCTTTGCATCGTCAGCTGGGAGGGATAGAACTTTGATGTGAAGCAGAGGTGAAAGCGCAGGTTAGCCGCAATTCCCACAGCCAGAATGGACAGGAAGAAAAGCGCCGTTCCCCAGGTTCCTCCTGTCCAGGCCCTCACTTTCCAGATAGGAAAGAGCAAAAGATAGTAGCCAAAACCCACTACAATCTGGTGAAACTGCCACCACCAGAGCGGAGTAGCTTGTTGCTTTTCCAACACAGGCGCCCGCGACGTGGAGGTCACCACTTTTGCCGGCGATGCCAGTTCCGTCACACGCAATGCTTCCAGACCGGTCGCGAGTTCCCGGGCGCTGAAATACCGGTCCACGGGATCCTTATTCAGGCATTTGGTGATGATTCTGCCCAGCCCGGTTGGGGTCAACTGGCACACGCGGCTGAGATTCTCTGGTTCCTTTTCCAAAATGCGGGCGACTGTTGAGATGGAATCTGAACCGCCGAAGGGATGAATACCGGATGCCATTTCGTACAGCATTACGCCCAGGGAAAAAACATCGGAGCCAAACCTTGCCGGCTGGCCCCGCAGTTGTTCCGGCGATGCATAGGCGGCCGTTCCCAGAAAGGTGCCGGCACGCGTAAGCATGGGCGCGGTCGATTCAGACAAGCTTTTGTCGTCCTTGATGGATGCCAGCCCGAAATCCAGAATCTTGATCCTTCCTTCGGCGTTTCGGATCACGTTTTCCGGCTTCAGATCTCGATGGACGATCCCTTCCTTGTGAGCGGCCGCAACCGCGCCGGCCAATTCAACCGCCGTTTCCAGAAGCCGTTCTGCTGGCATTGGCCCTCGCACCAGCTCGGCCCTCAGGGTTTCGCCGCGAACGTATTCGCTGATGATATAAAGAACACCGTTAAACTCCTCGAGGGAGTATACGGTCGCGATTCCCGGATGTGTGAGAGAGGCAGCAGCACGCGCTTCCCGTCGAAAGCGCTCGCGGAGTTGCTCCTGACTGGTAAACTGCGGCCTCACAGCCTTCATGGCAACCCGGCGTCCCAGGCGGGTATCTTCGGCAAGGTAAACGACCCCCATGCCTCCCTTCCCCAGTTCTGAAATCACCTGATACTGCCCCAGTTGACGACCCACGGCTACACTGATTGACGCTTCTTCAAAAAGATGAGGCGCATCCTGGAAAACCGGCTTTTCCATGAACCCATCTGAGGTTCGGTGGCTTGCGAGCAAAGATTCCAGTTCAGCTCGCAGGGAAGGATTTTCTGCGCATGCTTTGTCGAGGAGTTCGGATTGGCGGGCCGGATCCAGTTCAATCGCCTGGTCAAAGATCTCTTTGATCAGGCGCCAGCGTTCATGATGATTCAGGCTCATGGTGATCTGTCAGCTCTCGCTTTAGCCATGCTTTTGCTATGTTCCAGTTCCTCTTAACCGTTGCAGCCGATACGCCCGTTACCACAGCTGCTTCGTCAATGCTCAATCCGCCAAAGTACCTCAGTTCCACAAGGCGCACCAATTGAGGATCAATCTGAGCCAATTTCGTGAGAGCCTCATCCAGTGCCAGGACATCTGTCGATTTGGTTTGATCTGCCGCAATTTCTTCGCCGAGCGTGACCCGCACACGCGATCCGCCGCGCTTTCGAGCCGCGCGCGCCCGCGCGCGCTCGACCAGGATTTGCCGCATGGAAATGGCGGCAATCGCCAGAAAATGAGTCCGATTCTGCCAGGGTTTTCGCTTTTCCTTTACGAGACGGAGGTACGCTTCATGCACGAGTGCAGTCGCTTGCAGAGATTCCCCTTCCCTCTCTCTCCTCATATAACGCCGGGCGAGGCGGCGCAGTTCATCATAAACAAGGGGCAGCAACTCCGACGCCTCCAGTGGAGTGGATTTGCGGGATCGCGTCAATGACTCCTTGGATTTGTTCATCAAGCGTGGCCGTATGAATATTTAGCCGCCCCCGGGATTTCATCGCGTCGAGCGACAGATCGAGGTTAAGAACGTATGATACCTAATATTCTGCCATGGATTCTCCGAAAAACTATCATGAAACTATAGAAAAGAGTGTTCCTTCTAATCTTGCACCGCCCCATGCACAACCGCGGGCCGATCCAAAAGAAATTCCTGGCACTTTGCTAAATAGCCTTTAAATGTTATCTTTGGACTGAATTTGGAGTTCCTGGAAGTCCGAATTTGGTGTTTCAATCAATTAAGCAGCCAAAGAAAAGGATGGCCAAAAATGAAAGCTGAATTAGTTGACTATGAAGTTGCTGACATAACTCTCGCCGATTGGGGGCGCAAAGAAATCGAAATGGCCGAGAAGGAGATGCCCGGCCTGATGGCGCTGCGAGAGGAATATGGCAGCGCAAAACCATTGAAAGGCGCTCGCATAGCCGGCTGCCTTCATATGACGATTGAAACTGCCGTGTTGATTGAAACACTAATTAAGCTGGGAGCCGAAGTGCGCTGGTCCAGCTGCAATATTTTTTCCACCCAGAATCAGGCGGCAGCGGCCGTGGCGAAGGCCGGCATACCGGTCTTTGCCTGGAAGGGCGAGACTCTGGAGGAGTATGACTGGTGCATCGAGCAGACATTGAACTTCAATGGTCAGGGTCCCAATATGCTCGTGGATGACGGCGGTGATTTGACCTTAATAGTGCACGAGAAGCATCCTGAATTGCTGAGTGGCATTTTCGGTCTTTCAGAGGAAACTACCACCGGCGTGCACCGCCTCTATCAGATGCATGCCCAGGGCCAGCTGAAAGTCCCAGCTTTCAACGTAAATGACTCGGTCACAAAATCCAAATTCGACAACCTGTACGGCTGCCGCGAGTCGCTTGCCGATGGATTAAAGCGGGCAACCGACATCATGATAGCGGGCAAAGTAGTCTGTATAGCCGGTTACGGCGATGTCGGCAAGGGCTGCGCCCAATCGATGCGAAGCTACGGCGCGCGGGTCTTAATCACCGAAATCGATCCGATCATAGCGTTGCAGGCTGCCATGGAGGGCTATCAGGTCGTCACGATGGAAGAAGCAGCTCCTGTTGCCGATATTTTTGTCACGGCAACCGGGAATGTGGATGTAATCACGGCCAGGCATTTTGCCGTGATGAAGAACAATGCCATCGTATGCAACATCGGCCATTTCGACAGTGAAATAGACGTTGCGTGGCTGGTAAATAATCCTGAAATCAAAGAAATAAATATCAAACCGCAAGTTGACCGCATCATTTTTCCGGACGGACGTTCCATCATTCTTTTGGCGCGCGGCCGCCTCGTTAATCTGGGATGTGCCTCAGGGCATCCGAGCTTTGTAATGTCTTCTTCATTCGCCAACCAGACGATCGCCCAGATTGAGCTGTATACAAAGCGTGGACAATATCCGGTGGGAGTATACACGCTTCCCAAGATCCTGGATGAAAAGGTCGCCCGGCTTCATCTCCCCAAGCTGGGAGTGAAATTGACGGAGCTCAACGATAAGCAGGCGGCATACATCGGGGTGTCCAAAGAAGGCCCTTACAAGCCCGATTATTACAGGTATTAGACAAAAGCCAGATAATCGCGAGGAATCGTGCGGATAAGGCCGGCTGGAAATTATTGGAATCCGCGGAATCTGTGTGCCGCGCACTTTTAGAGCACCCCGGGCCGTCGATCCGTTAATTGCAGTGTTCTACTTTATTCAAATGGTCTAAAATTCCCGCGTATGCATATTCCTGACGGATTCCTGTCCACTCGCATCGCGGTCTCACTTGACGCAATCTCCGGCGCCACGATCCTGTATGCGTCGCGCAGGGTGAAACTTGCCGCATCCGATCGCCTGATTCCGGTCATGGGAGTACTTGCAGCATTTGTTTTTACTTCACAGATGCTCAATTTTCCCATTATTGGAGGCACTTCCGGACATCTTGTCGGCGGCGCGCTGTTGGGAATTTTGCTCGGGCCGATGGCTGGATTCCTGACAATGGCAACGGTCCTTATCGCACAAGCCCTGTTTCTCCAGGATGGCGGCCTTCTTGCTCTCGGGGCCAACATTTTTAATATCGGCGCTGTCACAACTTTTGTCGGGTACGGAACGTATTCTCTTTTGGGAGGGGGCAAAGACTATGGAAAGCGCATCACCCTGGCCGGTTTCCTGGCAGCCTTTCTTTCATTGATTGCCTCGGCCACATGCTGTGCGCTGCAACTGGCTCTTTCGGGAACAATTCCCCTGCGTGTCGGGCTTCCATCGATGGCCGGGTATCATGCCATGATCGGCATAATCGAAGGCGCGCTCACAGCAGGAATACTTTCATTCCTCCAGCATGTCCGCCCGGATTTATTGAAGACCGATATCAAGCCAAAGCTGAATGTTGTGGACTGGATGGGCGCCCTGATTCTGGTCGCAATCCCGGCTGCGATTCTTGCAATAGCGGGAAGTTCCGGCCTGCCCGACCCGCTGCAGAGATTGCTGGTCTCGAATGCTCAATCTTCCGATTCCGCTGCCGACGCACAGGAGTTGCTCTCCTTCGGGCGTTACGAGGACTACGTTGTTCGGGCAGGCATATTTTTGGTTTTTATCGGCATCGTCTACATCGCCGCACGTTTGGCCAGAAGCAGGAGACACAGTCCGTGAGACACAGTTTCATCGATCGCTTTGCAAATCTGGATTCTCCGCTTCATCTTCTGGATGCCCGCACAAAGCTGGTGGGGTTTACCGCGCTGATCGTTGCGGTCCTGTTGATCCAGTCGGGACGAGATTTCGTTTTCTTTTCCTACTTTTTCCTCATCGCAATCCTGGCAGGTATCTCGCAGATTCCTCTGGGGTTTATCGTTCGACGCACGCTGACGATTCTGCCTTTCATCATTCTGGCGACGTTGGCTGCACCATGGCGGGGAGTAGCAGGGCTCGGCGCCCTGTTCCTCAGAGCGATCCTCTGCCTGATCATTTTGATAATTCTTACAAACACTACGAGATTTGCGGAGCTTTTGCGCGGACTGCGCCGACTCGGATGCCCGCAGATACTGGCATCTAATCTGGGATTTCTATATCGTTACCTGTTTGTGTTGACGGAAGAAATCTTGAGGATGCGCCAGGCCCGCGATTGCCGGCGTGTTGGTCACGCGGCACTCAAAAAAGAACTCTCAACCCTGGGATCTATGCTTGGAACCCTTTTGGTGCGATCGTTTGAACGGGCTGAAAGAATGTATAACGCCATGCTTTCCCGGGGCTATGCCGGAGAATTTCCAGTGGTAGACCCGCACCGGTTTTCGTGGCCTGATCTTGCTTTTCTGGCGGGAATAGCGCTGTTTGTCTGGGTGACATTTTTCGGATTTCCGGTGCTGCCCGCATAAGGAAAAAATCCATGACCGAATATGCGGTACGAATAACACGGCTGAATTACTCTTATCCTGATGGCTGTAAGGCTCTCGAAGGAGTTGATTTGGATGTTCGCATTGGGGAGCGGGTGGCTATCGTCGGCCCCAGCGGCGCCGGGAAATCTACGCTGCTCTTGCATCTGAATGGCGTTCTCATGGGAACGGGTCTGATTCGGATCATGGGACAGACATTGGAGCAAAAAAACCTGCAGCAGATCCGCAAGCACGTGGGCCTCGTGTTCCAGGACCCCAACGATCAGCTTTTTTGCCCAACGGTCTATGAGGATATAGCCTTTGGACCCATGAATCTCGGAGCGCCCGAAAAAGAGATTCCCTTTCGTGTAGAAAAATCACTGAGCGATTCCGGCCTGGATCAATCCATGCGCAGCCGCACATCGCATCATCTGAGCCTAGGCGAACGTAAGCGCGTAGCTCTGGCTTCCGTTTTGGCAATGGATCCGGCTATCCTTGCCCTGGACGAGCCCATGAGCAATCTCGACCCCAGAAATCGCCGTCATTTGATCGAACTTATCGCCAGTTTACCGGCAACCCTCATTCTGGCCACTCATGAAATGGAATTGGTGCTTGCGCTCTGCACGCGAACCGCGGTCATGGACCGAGGCAAGATATGGGCCGACGGCAACACGCGCGACTTGCTCAGCAATGCAGACCTGATGCACGAACATGGCCTCGAGGTGCCTTTGAGCCTGAAAAAAACCTAATATGAAATTGGTGATACCCGCTGGTTCCGTTCAACTTGAAGCCACCTTACGCAAGCCCAAGAATAGGGTTCCGCGAGGAACGGCTATTCTCTGCCATCCCCACCCCCTGCACGGCGGCACAATGCACAATCGCGTTATATATCGCGCTGGGGAGGCTGCAATGACGGCTGGTTTTGAGGCACTTCGATTCAATTTCCGAGGCGTTGGCGCAAGCACCGGTTCGTTTGATCAGGGAATTGGGGAGCGTGAAGATGTCTCATCGGCCATCAGCTGGCTTGAGAAAAAATCCCCTGATTTGCCTCTCGCGCTGATCGGCTTTTCTTTCGGAGCCTGGGTGGGATTGCAGATTGGATGCAATGACCCGAGAATCAAAGCGCTGACCGGAATCGGACTTCCCTTGGACTCCTATAACTTTGACTTTTTGTGCGCAAATCGAAAGCCTACGCTATTGATTGTTGGGTCACAGGACCAATTCTGCTCTCAAGAGAGTTTCGATTTACTCGCGCGCCGCTTGCCAGACACTTCGCGCGCTCTTAAAATCAACAAAGCCGACCATTTCTTTGCAGACCATGTTGATCAGGTACAGAAACTAATAGCGGATTTTTTCCGGAATTTGGAGTTAAACTAGATAACCTATGAGAAGAGCCTGGTTTGCGGCATCCACTCTGTTCTTTATCCTGGCAGATCATGGAGTTTTTTGCGCAGCCGCTCGTTTCGAAAAGCTGAGCGATCATTGTTATTACCTTCAATCCAAAGGAGAGGAAGCGAATGTCGGAGCTGTTGTGACCGACGACGGGGTTTTGCTGATAAATCCGCCTTCACAATCGGCGCTGGGTTCCACTCTGGATGCCTTGAAGCGGCTGACACCAAAACCGGTACGCTGGATGGTCGGCACAGATTACCGCTCTGCTAGCTCCCCCATATGTGCAAATTTTGAAGAGCAGGGCGCTGTCTTTTTGGAAAGCCGGGCGCTGCAAGATTTGGCGACAGCGATAGGGAAGGGAAGTGCGGTCGAAAATTTACCTTCTCAGACCGAGGTGAAGGAATCCTCAGCCGCTGATGTACATGGCACTTCTGCAGCCTGCCCCCAGCTCCTTTTTAAAAATCAGGTGCGTTTGTATCCATCCGGAGTGGAAGTGCGCGTGTTTGCACTCGAGCATAAGGCGCATTCTGCGGCGGACATAGCTGTATTTGTACCAAATGAAAAGGTGCTGTTTGTGGGCGACCTTTTTGAGCCGGGGAATTACCCCACAATAGACGCTTCACCAGGTGGGGGAAGCGCTAAGGGATGGTTCGATGGCTTTAGGCAGGTGATAGACGCTGTGCCGTTGCTGAAGGCAGCGAAACCGCAACCCAAAGTTGAGACGAAGCCTGGAGAGGAGAAATCCCTGGAGGAATTAGTAGCGGTTGTGGCTTCCCGCGGTGCCCGCTCTAACCTCCTTGAAATGAAGAATTTGCTGGAACTCTCAAACAAGCTGCGCACGGATGTGTCAAGGGCAGTCAGGGCAGGAAGAGACAAGGACAGCTTTTTGAGCTCCGCAGCAGCAGACCAATATCGTTCATATGGCAACCTGGAAGCATTCGTGACGCAACTCTTTGACGAGCTTGCCGGCAAGTAATCACAAAATGACAACGCTGTTCAGTTGGCACTTCGCACCGGCGTTCTCCCGCAAAGCCGGATCCTGTTGAAAATAGAGGCGACATTGCACACCTTTTCTTAAAGGGATTCCTATGGAGGAGGAGAAAAAGTTCCGTGGTGCAATTTTGGATTTGGATGGGGTCCTTGTCGATACTCCGAAATATCATTATGAAGCTTGGAAGTGCCTGGCAGCGGAACTGGGCTTTGAATTCAACGATGCGGACAACGAATGCCTCAAGGGTGTAAGCAGGGAAAGGTCTCTCGACATCCTTCTGGAAATCTACCACCTGGATCTCAATGCCGCTCAGAGAAAACAGCTTGCCGATAAGAAAAACCGCTGGTTTCTCGAATCGATCCAGGAAATGGATGAATCCGGGCTGCTGCCCGGCGCACTGAAGTTGCTGTGGCGCCTGAGGGAAAAAGGGGTAAAGCTCGCCATAGGCTCCGCAAGCAAGAATGCCTCGCTGATTCTTAGCCACCTGAATATTGGGCACTTATTTGACGCAGTTATTGATGCAAACAGGGTATCCATGACGAAGCCTCATCCAGAAGTCTTTTTGCTCGCCGCCCGTGAAATAGAGGTGCCGCCTGTAGAATGCGTGGTCTTTGAGGATGCAGAGGCCGGGCTGCAAGCAGCCAGAATGGCAGGGATGTATGCCGTCGGCATCGGGAAACCCGACGCTCTGAGAAGCGCAAACCTAGTTATTGCAGCGCTTGCCGACTTTGACGCTAATCTATTGTTTTAGAGGAATTCCCAAGAGGCAGGCTAGGTTGCGGATTTTCTGGTGGTGGCTGACTTCTTTGTATCATAGACGGAAGTCTCAACATTGAGCCCCAGGAGAAATTCGCTCCCGTATGGCTGGCAGTACATCAGTTCCCCCACAAATTCAGTATTCCCCCACACTACCTTCAGGAGGGTACCGGCTGGTAATTCACTGTTCAAGATGACGCTTAACCCATGAGCCGAGAGATTTGCCAACCTCCCTTTGATCGGAGGCGTGGCATCGGTCAGGCAGGTCACAAGAACAGATATATCGCTCATGAATCGCACACGGCTTCGCCTGTTCATGATTCCATCAATCGGCTCATCAGCATGCAGACCTTAGGGGAAAGTGCGTGCATTGCAGATAATCGATTGGAATTTCCGGACTCGATTTGGGAGAATGAAAGATGCCATGATGATAATCTATAGGATTATGGCGGCATGATATTTGGAGGTATGCATCATGCAGATGGATCGCAATACAGAACACTTTCCGGGCTCAAGAAAGATATATGTTGCGGGTAACCACGGCATTAAAGTGCCGATGCGCGAGATCACTCCTGGTTCCAGCAGGCGCATGAATGGCGAGGCTGAAATCAACCCTCCGGTTCGGGTTTATGACACCTCCGGTCCTTACACCGATGGGAATATTGCCATCGATCTTCGCAGCGGACTGCCGGAACTTCGAAAAGACTGGATTCTGGTGCGCGGAGACTATGATCAGAGTGAACCGCACTACCGGCCCGTGCCGGGGCACAGCGATCCCGACACTCCCGTTCCACGACGCCGGCAGGTATTGAGGGGGCGGGGCAATGTTACCCAGATGAGCTTTGCCCGGAAAGGAATCGTCACGCCGGAAATGGAATTCGTGGCAATACGGGAAAACCTTGACCCGGACTTTGTTCGCAGCGAGGTGGCGCGTGGACGGGCCATAATTCCCGCCAACATCAACCATCCAGAACTGGAACCCATGGCAATCGGGCGCAATTTCCTGGTCAAGATCAATGCAAACATCGGCAATTCAGCGGTGACTTCTTCGATTGAAGAGGAAGTTGAAAAGATGACCTGGGCAATCCACTGGGGAGCCGACACGGTAATGGATTTATCCACCGGTAAGAACATCCACGAAACACGGGAATGGATAATCCGCAATGCCCCGGTCCCGATCGGAACAGTCCCCATTTACCAAGCTTTGGAAAAAGTTGATGGAAAGGCGGAAGAGCTGACTTGGGAAATATTCCGCGACACGCTCATAGAGCAGGCAGAGCAAGGGGTCGACTATTTTACAATCCATGCAGGCGTGCTTCTCCGTTACATTCCTCTGACCGCAAAGAGAACCACCGGGATCGTCAGCCGCGGCGGATCCATTATGGCAAAGTGGTGTCTTGCGCATCACCGGGAAAGCTTCCTCTACACGAAATTCGAAGAGATCTGCGAAATAATGAAAGCATACGATGTGGCGTTCTCTTTGGGAGACGGCCTGCGGCCGGGCTCTATAGCCGATGCTAACGATGAGGCACAATTCGCAGAGTTGGAGACGCTCGGCGAACTCACGTTAAAGGCTTGGGAGCACGACTGCCAGGTTCTGATTGAGGGCCCCGGCCACATCCCCATGCATTTGATCAAAGAGAACATGGAACGGGAGCTGGCTGTTTGCCATGAAGCTCCATTCTACACTTTAGGGCCGCTGGTCACCGATATTGCATCCGGATATGATCACATCACCAGCGCGATAGGTGCCGCCATGATCGGCGCGTTTGGCACGGCAATGCTCTGCTACGTCACACCCAAGGAACACCTCGGCCTCCCCAACAAAAAAGATGTCAAGGATGGAGTGATCACCTACAAGATCGCAGCCCATGCCGCTGACCTGGCGAAAGGACATCCGGGCGCGCAATTGCGCGATGACGCTTTGTCAAAAGCCAGGTTTGAGTTCCGGTGGGAAGACCAGTTCAATCTCGCTCTCGATCCCGATACAGCCCGTGAATTTCATGACGAGACACTTCCGCAAGAGAGAGCCAAGATAGCTCATTTCTGCAGCATGTGCGGACCCCATTTCTGCTCGATGAAGATCACCCAGGATGTACGCGAATACGCGGCAAGGATGGGATTATCCGCAGAGAGAGTCCTGGAAATAGGTATGGAAGAAAAGAGCCGTGAATTCCGGGAAAAGGGAGCTGAGCTTTATTCCAATCTTTAGCTGCCGGGCTGCTGAAGCATGTCAATAAACCGTTGGGCGGCAGGGTTCAGGGCACGCAGGTTCTTTACGATAATTCCCAATGGCCTGAAGAAATGCTGCCGCGTAAAGTAAATCTGCGCCAGGGTCCCTACTTCCACCTCCCTTTGAACGCTCAGCAACGGAACAATAGACATGCCGGCGCCGATTTCAACGCTGCGCTTGACTGTCTCGATGTTGTCAAATTCCATTGCAACGTGGACCTGGATTTCATGCTTCTTAAATATTTTGTCTATGGCATCACGGATCGGCATCCCCTTTTCAAATGCTACAAAGTCCTGTCCATTGAGCATGCGAATGTCCATGTGCCGGCGCTGTGCGAATGGGTGTTCAGAAGAACAAATCACGATAAGGCGGTCCGCCGACAGCGGTATAACCTCAAGCCCTCTGCGCGGCCGGGGATAGGCGACGATGCCAAGATCCACAATGCCCTTGATGCAATCTTCATACACTCTGGCTATGCTGCTATATTCCACATGCAGATTCACCGTGGGGTAGGCCTTCAAAAAGCGCTTGATGGCCGGAGACATTTCATACAAGCCTACACTATATATGGAAGCTACCCGAACGCTGCCGCCAATCTCCTGCCCAAACGACTTCAGATCGGAGGTCAGTTGTTGAAAGCGCGCAAGAATCTCCCGGCCGGCCTCATAAAGCGTGCGTCCGCTATCGGTTACCGTCACTCTTTTGCCTTGCCTCGTCAGTAGTCGGGCATCAAAGCGCTGCTCCAGGCTTCTAACCTGCTGGCTAACCGCCGATTGCGTGATGTGATTGCGCACCGCCGCCTGCGAAAAACTCCCACTATCTACCAAGTCACAGAATACTTTCAGAGTCTCAATCTGCATATGACCTCAGAATTAATAAATAGGATTCCGGACACCTACATAGCAGGAATTTATTTATTAGTTCAGCTTATACTATATATTATAATTATTCATTTTTCTTATTAATAACAATGACTGTATATTATTGTCTGCCTCTAGTTTGCGGTCCTGCAATTCATGGCCCGGGAGCATAATCGGGTAGGGCTTCGTTCTTAAGGTATTTGGGAGGCGGCATAGATCCTTTGCCTTTCAGCGATCAAATGCCAACGGGATTGGGGGGATCAGATTAATTCTGGGAGGAATATGATCTTCCTTTAAAGGGCGCTCTTGGCGGAGCGCCCTTCTCATTTCCGGGACAGTGCAAGGCAAAGACCAGCTATCCAGGCGCCCAGGGCGCGCATAGCCATGATTCATAAGTTGCTTTTTGTTCCGGAATCGCATCCTTCATTTTCTCAATCTTAAACTCATCTGCAGGCTTCTCCCCCAACCTCACGGAAATCGTGCGCAACTTGTCTCCCCGGGCAATCAGCAATTCAATCGTGGCACCCGGAGTTTTGTATTCCATTCGGGATTGGATGGTCTCCAAACTTACGCGGAATCCGTCAATTCCCAGGATCTCATCGTTCACGTTCAGGCCCTGGTTATAGGCCGGCGTACCGGTGGGTATTCCTGCGATTACGGGTTTGCCGTCGAGATTTTGCAGCGAAATCCCCAAGTAGCCCTTTGGTGGTGAGTTCTGTTGGGGGTCGATTGGAGCAAATTGCAGTCCTGCATACGCCAGATAGGGCGCAAAATCCATATCTTCGGTCCCATAGGCGTAACGATCCAGGAGTTCATCCACAGGACTTCCGGCAGTTGCTTCGCACACGGCCCGGAATTCCTCTTCCGAAAAACCCTGCGAATCCTCGTTGCAGCATCTTTGATAAAGAAGACGCATGACATCATCGAGGCTTTTCCCGCTGCCGGTGCGCTTGCGAATCTCCAAATCAAGCCCAAACCCGATAAGGTGGCCCTTGAGGTAATAGGAAATGGTTGCATTTGCAGTGTGAGCATCCTGGCGGTACTGCTTGATCCAGGCGTTAAAACTCGCGTCTGCCGGTGATTCCACCAGGCGTCCGGGCGTCTCCCGAAAATCTGCAATTTTTTTGGAAAGATGCTCGAGGAACTTCTCGGGAGTTATCAGCGCAGCCCGGCGCAGTATCAGGCCCTCGTAATAGTCGGTAAAACCCTCAGACACCCAAAGAAGGCGAGTATAATTTTCTTTAGTGTAATCAAAGGGCCCAAGCTCACGGGGACGGATACGTTTCACGTTCCAGGCGTGAAAATATTCATGGGCCGCAAGTCTTAGGAATCTGCAGTAGCTCTCTTCGGGCTGAAAACTCCAGCGAGACACCTGGAGGGTTGTGGATGCGGCATGCTCCAGTCCACCGCTCCCTTCCTTCAGCAATTGCAGCAAAAATGTGTAGTTTTTGTAAGGGATTTCACCCACGATTTCAGTGGCCGTTTCCACGATTTTTTTTAAATCTTCCCTTACCCTGTCGGGATTGCAGTTCCCTTCGCCATAAATCGAAAGAAAATGCGGAATGCCTTTCGCTTCAAACTCAAGAACCTTCTGGCAGCCGATTTCAATCGGGCTATCTACCAGAACGTCGTAGTCCGGCGCAAGGAACGTATTCTCCAACCCTTCGACAGCTTCCAGACTTGTCGATATTTGAGTCCATCCCTGATAAGGGTGGATGGCGATATGGTATGGAACCTTCAGGCAACTGTTGAGATAAAAGAAGACGCTCGCTCCGTTTATATAGCCATGGCTGTCATCCAAAAAACTTGTGCGAACCGTTGGCTCAAAGGCATAAACCCGATATTTTATAATCATATTGGCGGCGCCTTCGCACATCACTCGCCATGTGCTCTTATTGACCTTTTCCCAGCCCAGAGGCTTACCCGAGGAATCAGCTGCGGAAAACTCCTGAACGTTGCGCGCAAACTCCCGAATCAGATAAGAGCCCGGGGTCCAGGCCGGCATGGTGAGGTCCATCTCTCCGGCTGGAACGGGTGCGACAATCATCTCTATTTCAAAATAGTGAGTCCATGGTTCCGGCATCGAAAGCCGCACCTGGATTTTGCTGATTTCTTTTTTTTGACTCATCATGGTTTTATATCCGGGAGAAAGGCGACATTGCACGTGTTATTTGCGTTGAAACGATAAAGCATTTCCGACGTTGTCTTATTTTTATAGACCAAATCTGTTCATTTTGGAAGCGAGCGGCAGCAAAACAATCCATTTTTCCACGAATTTTGGATTGGCGGGTACAGTGCGTTATTATAGTGTTTGTCTTAGTCCATTTAACTGAAAGCGGGCTGATTCATGCGCTGCTTTGCCTATTTGACTCTAGTTTTGGCATTGGCTTCCTCAGCCGGTCTTTGGGGAAAGAACGAGCCAAACGGCAAGCCGTCATTGGCTGTGACTGGATCCAAAATCCCCGACAGCGCTGTCCCCTATGCTCTGCGCGACTTCTGGCTGCGTTTTCATGAATTGGAGCTCTGCCAGGAAATGCGTGCAACCTTTGCCTTTCACGGCGATCGCATGGAGGTTTGGTGTCAGGTCGAGAATGAAAAAGCCTTCCAGCGATTCACAGAGATGCTCGATCCTCTGCGTATTTCCAATTCGATCGAGCTACATGTGGCCGAAGGACCAAGAGGCAGACGACCGCTGGACGAGGAAGATCCGCCTCCCAGTCTTTGGAATAATGCGGAACTGCGCCGATATTTTCAGATGGGCCCTCAAATAGCAAGTGCAACCGCAAGTACAGAGAGCTTCGGCGAATCCGAACCCAGCATCATCCTGGAGCAGCGTTTGATCATGTTTGCCGAGCAAACCTTGAATTGGAACAGGAAAATGCGGCGTTACGGGGAGCACTTGCCGGACCTGGTTGGGGCAGCATTCGATCCTTCCGCAGCCAAAGACACACGGTCACGCGCCAAGGCTGTTTGCCTCCTGCACGCGGACGCTCTTGATAAATTGGCCGAAAAACTGAACCGGAATTTGACCATCGCCTTGCCCAGAGCTTCCAAGAAGTCAAAGAGCCTGCCCGATTCCGAAACCGCTAAAAGCGAGAAGCCCCTCAAAGACAGGGCTGTGGACATTTCCAAGGCTTCCCAAGAAATCACCCGGCGCATCTACCTGTTTATCAACCCTCAGGATTTTGGAGTACATCTCTCAGATTTACAGGATCCTGATCTGCTGGAATTATTGAAGAACCTGCGGAGCATGCTGGCAACTTTCAAGCCTGAGCTTCTGCAGCAACGGGAGAGTGAGCGGTAATCTGCCCTCCGCTCTGAGCGTGCATCTTTTAGTGGGAGGAATCGCAGGTGAGCCAAACACAAAAACCTGAACCTGAGACCGAGGATCTTCCGAAAGAACAAGTCGAGGCTGCAAGACGGAGGAGCCGCATCAATGCGCTGATTTTAGTGGCAACCTTTATTGTCATCACGCTGGCGCCGGATCCGTACAAGTTGTTTGCCCCTCTGCTTTTCCTGATTCCCGTGATTCTCTCGCTCATCAACCGCGTGCGCAAAGACTCAAACGGTCCCACGCCTCAAGCAAAGAATCTGCCCGCCCAGCCGTCGATTCCGAAGCCTAACGGCTCTGAACCCTATTCCTATACGCCGCGGAACCCTCAGGATCCCCGCCGCTACAAGCCTATCGGCTGAATCGCTGCAAGCAAATCATTGGGCTCAGATTCAGTTTTGAAAGCCGTGGCCCAAAGGGTCAAGAGAAGCAGGTTGAATTTTGCGCGCGCGGTTACTTCATGAAAATGGTACCCTGTCCAGGGATCTGTCCCGGTATCTCATCGTGCGAGAGGGATCTATGGAAAACACTAAGGTTCTGCGGGAAGGCAAAATGGAAACGGGTCGGGATCGATTGCCCAGCCAGATTACACTGAGGCAAACGGGAGACAAAACCTATGCCACGCATTTGAAGGTTCATCCGCCGGACAAGGAACCATACTTCATCCTTGGCCGCTACTTTTTCAGTCTGCAAGAGGCGGAAGCGGATTATGCAAAAAGAGTCCAGGAATTGAGCACCAGCATGGAAGGAGCCAAATAGACTGATGACTTGGAGCAACAGACTTCTGGAGGCTGCCAGCTTGCGGCTTTCCGATTGCACCCCCGTTTGGTTCATGCGCCAGGCTGGAAGATACCTGCCTGAATATCGCAAGATTCGGGAAAAGCACGGACTGATGGAGATGTTCAAGACGCCGGAATTAGCGGCGGAAATAACGCTCCAGCCGACACAGATTCTAGCCGTGGATGCAGCGATCATCTTTGCCGACATTCTCCTGCCTCTGGAAGGAATGGGAATCCAGCTTGAATTCTCTCCAGGCGAAGGACCCGTAATCAGTAACCCGGTGCGTGCCAAGGCGGATGTGGAAGCGCTTCGCATCGCTGATCCGGAAGCGGACTTGGGCTATGTGCTAAAAAGCTTGTCTCTGGTAGAGCGGGAGCTCGATGGGAAGCTCCCCCTCATAGGTTTTGCCGGCGCCCCGTTTACATTGGCAAGCTACATGATTGAAGGTGGTTCCTCGCGGGACTGTCTGATGACTAAAAAACTGATGTACGATGAACCTGAGATGTGGCGGGTGCTCATGGAAAAACTGGTATCCACTATAAGCCGGTTTCTGCTGGCGCAAGTCCGGGCAGGAGCCCAGATCGTTCAGCTATTCGACTCCTGGGTCGGATGCTTGAGCCCGTCTGATTATGAGGAGTTCGTTCTGGAGCCCACCAAGAAAATCTTCATGGCGTTGCAGAAAGAAAATATCCCATCCATTCACTTCGGAACGGGAACTGCCGGATTGTTGCCGCTGATGCGCGCTGCAGGCGGGGGCGTAATCGGGGCGGACTGGCGTGTTTCTCTCAATGAGGCATGGCAGGGCATCGGCGAGGGTGTGGGCATTCAAGGAAATCTGGATCCCGCTTTATTGCTCGCACCATGGCCGACATTGAGAAAAAAGACCAAAGAAATTCTGGACAGCGTCCAGAATCGAGCAGGTCACATTTTCAATCTGGGGCACGGCATTTTGCCGGCAACACCGGTGGATTCTGCCAAAGCCCTTGCTGATTTTGTCCACGAATACACTGCTCGGCAGGCGCCTTGATCCTGATGTTGGGGGCGCGCTAAAAACTCACTACGAAACTCTAGAGCGCAATCCGCCGAATATCAGCGATTTTCCAATCACATACACAACCCAGAGAATAACCACGCCGAAACCAGCGTTCTTGAAGGTCAATTTCCGCTCGGAGATCGCCGCAAATCCGATAGCAAGCAGCGCCATTGCCCAGAAAGAAAAAATGTCAAGCGATCCCGCCATACTTGCGAGGAATGGATGAGCTTTGCCGTCCACGAGAGCCCCGAGGTTGCTCATTAAAACGCCTTTCGTCACGTCAATGGTATCCGGGTCTTTGAGGGACAAGATCAGAATGGAGAGAATCGTCTGAATGATTGCGGGCGGACCAAGTCCCCAAAATGTCACTGCCAAGGCTTTCCGGTAATTCAGCGAGGCTTCCGCTAGCATAAAGAGAACCACGAAAATGCCCGCAAGTGCGAGGTAGATTACGATGAGGCTGGCGGGTGCGAATATCATTCCACTGTACTTTGCCACCGGCGATTGTTGACTCGCGACTATTTGATTCATCTGTTCCTCAGTCATTGAAACCGAATAGTCTTCCAAAGCCTTGCGGATAAGTGTTGCTCGATCTACCCGCATCGTCGTAACAAAGGCGGCCGCCATCGATAGAATGGCGAGGATAACGAAGAGTGCAAGCCAGGAGGGTTTGCGGTTCACGTCCGCAAAGGCCTTGGAAGGCTCAAAGTAAGCGCTTGTCAGCCTTTGAAAGAAGTCCATCGGCTGCTCTTCCGGAGGATACACGCTCGGATTGGCGGCGTTATCTGTCATAGGTGGGGTCCTCCTCAGGACTGAGAATAAGCGCCGGAACCATGGAGAAAGCAAGCAATTTTTGCGCTGCGATCAAATCTCGAGCTTTGCAGGTTGGCTTGGGTGCATCTGGATAGGCCAATTGAAAGGTTTCGGACGTCCGCAGGAGGTTTTGCCAAAAGAGCGCAAGAGAGGCTCAGAATCTCAACCTAGCGGGCAATTCGGGCGATCGCTGCGGCCCGGCAGGAACCGCCCGAATTTCAGATTCCTTAGAAAGTCTGCTTGCCGAGAAAGCGCGCGCGGCTTCCCAGTTCCTGCTCAATGCGCAGGAGCTGATTATATTTGGCGACGCGGTCCGTGCGGCTTGCGGACCCGGTTTTGATCTGTCCCGCGTTGGTAGCCACCGCCAGATCCGCGATAAAGGCATCTTCCGTCTCGCCGGAGCGATGTGAGATAACCGTGGTATAGCTATTTACTTTTGCCAGTTCGATGGTATCCAGAGTCTCGCTGACTGTGCCGACCTGGTTCAGCTTTATGAGAATGCTGTTGGCGACGCCGTCGGCAATCCCTTTCTCGAGTCGTTCGGCCTGGGTCACAAAAGCATCGTCGCCCACAAGCTGAATTTTCTCCCCAAGGGCTGAGGTTAAGGCACTCCAGCCTTGCCAGTCATCTTCGGCCATGCCGTCTTCAATCGAGACAATGGGGTATTGCTTGGTCCAGCGTTCATAGAGCTGAATCATCTGATCTGAGGTGAACTTGGCGCCGGATGACTTTTTAAAGTGATAGCGGTCCTCTTCGTGAAATTCGCTGGCTGCGACATCCAGCGCAAGATAGATCTGCTTGCCCGGTTTGTATCCAGCCTTCTCGATCGCTTCGATAATTACATCGAGCGCTTCCTCGTTGGATTTGAGATTGGGAGCGAATCCTCCCTCGTCTCCCACGCTTGTGACGTACCCTTTCTTCTTGAGCACAGACTTCAACGCATGGAAGGTCTCTACTCCCATGCGCAGGCATTCTGCAAATGTGTCCGCGCCGGCCGGGATAATCATGAACTCCTGAGGATCCACATTGTTATCCGCATGGGCACCGCCGTTCAGAATATTCATCATCGGCACCGGCAGAATGCAGGCATTGACTCCGCCCAGGTAGCGATATAGCGGCATTCCCAAAGCCGCCGCAGCCGCACGGGCAGACGCCATGGAAACAGCCAGAATGCCGTTTGCGCCCAATTGGCCCTTGTTGGGCGACCCGTCGAGGTTGATCAGAATCTGGTCGATCCCCCTCTGATTGAAGACGTTCTCCCCAATCAGGGCGGGGGCGATGATCTTGTTGACGTTTTCAACAGCCCGAAGCACCCCTTTTCCCTGATATCGCGATTTGTCGCCGTCACGAAGCTCGACCGCTTCGTGCGAACCAGTCGATGCACCTGAAGGCACTGCGGCTCTGCCGCAAATACTGCCATCCAGAGCTACCTCCGCTTCCACGGTTGGATTGCCCCTTGAATCCAAAATTTCTCTCGCTAAAACAAAACGAATGGCGCTGGTCATGATAGTCACTCCAAATGTTGTCCGCAGTTATCCCTAAGTTTAATCGCAATATGAGGTTTGATGTATAGCATACACCCACCGGACGATCAAGCGAGCCAAAAAAAACGGGATGGCGGAAAATGCTTCTTTCACCCATTACTCCCAGCCCCCGCTTCTCACCAAGTGTTTGCTCGAAAGTGTTTGCTCGAAATTGACAGGACTCCAATAGCTATGTTAGGTTCTTTTTTCACTTTCTAGCAGGAGGAATCATGAAGCTCTCGACGAGGAAAGCAGGGAAGATTGTCATTATCGATATTGAAGGCAAGGTTCTCTTGGGAGAGGGGGATGTCGAGATCAAGCAGGCAGTGGAAGATCTCCTGCGACGGGGCGATAAGAATATTCTCCTGAACCTGGCAAAGGTTCCCTATATAGACAGCGCAGGACTAGGAGAGATTATCCGCTGTTATACCACGATTCGAAGAAATGGCGGCAACCTCAAACTGCTGGCGCCAAATGAGCGGCTCATTGACCTTCTCAATATTACCAAGCTCGTAAATGTCTTCGACTGGTATGGAGAGGAATCGACGGCAGTGGCCAGTTTCACTGCATGAGCCGGGTATTTTTTCATCCTGGCAACCGAAACAAACTCAGAGACTCTTAAAATATTGAACATTATCCTACGCAAATAGATCGGTTATGCGTGGGGTTGCCATTAATTTTCCGGACATGAGATTATCCGCATTCGTCAGATCCGAAATGGTTAAGTCATCTATCCGCATTTTAAACCTTGTAGCTTTCACCATCCTTGGCTTTTCTCTTATGGCATCGGGGCGGTCTGGAAGTGGCCTGATCGTCTCGGATCATCTGCGTCTCCAGGCACCGGCGGATCGGGTGTGGCTGGCAAGAGACTCCGTTGTGGAGATGGAACGATGCTGGCAATTCATAAATAAGGCTACCGGCGGCATGCTTCCGCGCCAAATCATTGTGATCATTTCCATGGATTCGGTGGAACCCTCAATAAACTTAAAGGAGAGCATTATTACCATCGGTCTTGGCAATCCGGAGGCATCCTACGATATGAAGAGCTTTCTGGAGCATTCGGCGGCGCGGGAAATGGCCCGCATGGGATTGATCAACCTGTCCGGTAGAACGGGATCGAAAAGTGACGACGAGTTCTTAATCTCCGGCATGGCTGAGATTCTAGTCCACGAATACACTCAGTCCACGCGCAGTCTGAAGAGCGCCTGGATCATTGCGCATTATCTGGACCGGATGAAGCTGTTGGGGCTGAAAATTCAATCGGATTGGGTTTCGTTCTCGGAGGGCAAGTTCAATCTGCGCGCAGCCTCCCCTGGAATCACCTTCCTGGAATTCTGCAGAGATCTCTACGGAAGGGAAAAATTAAGGAAGCTTTTCGAAAACTTAAAGAAGGGCAGCCTCTCGCAAGGTCTTTACGCCACCTTCAAATCGACCGCGGAAGATTTGGAGAGAGATTGGCTCCAAAAAGTGCGCGAGTATAACGAGATCTCCGACATCACCGTTGATTCCGATGAGGATGCGCCACAATTCAAGCGGGTCGAGCTGATCCCGAACATAGCTCAGGCAGGGACTTCTTTGCAGATCCGTTTATTTCTGACAGATGCCGGGAACAATCTCAACCCCAGCGGAGTGTTTTTGAGGGACGAAAGCTCAGGATCTGTTTTTCAGGCACAAGCACCTGTTGGAAAAGAAGCGGGGACCCTGTTTGTGAATTTGCCCATCGAAGCCGGCCGTCAACCCGGTTCCTACATGTATTCGGCAACTGCGGTGGACGAAGAGGGAAACGTACGGAATTGGCACGGAACCTACATTGTTCAATAGCAACAAATCCGCCGTGCCGTCGCTATTGCTTCTTCATTTCCTGCACCCGATCAATCGCCTCTTTCAATGCCTTTGACGGACTTATTTCATTGGCCTTCTTGTAGGCATTTACGGCTTGATCCCATTTCTTTTGCTTTTCGTGCACCAGCCCCAGCCGTTGATATACCTCAGCGCTGCGAGGCAGGAGAACCAATGCCTGGTTCAGAGACTTTTCTGCTTCCTTATAGTTTTTCTGAAAAAGGTAGGCCTCAGCAACGTTGTAGTCTATGTAGCCGTTTTGCGAATCGATCTCTTTGGCTTTCTGAAAGGAGCCGATTGCCTGGGGATATTGTTTCGCTGACAGTTCCTGCACTCCCTTTTTGAAGTAGGTTTTCCCAAGAAGATCGGCCACGCCGCTTTGGCCCGGTTTCATCGAAGAAGCCTTTTGCAAAGCCTGGATGGCATCATCCAGACGGCCCAGATTGTAGTAGGCATTTCCCAACTGGGAAAAATCGGTCCAATCGGAACTCCCTGATCGAAGCGCCTGAGTAAAATCCTCTATAGCCTCCGCGGATTTTTGCAGGCGCAAATTTACGGAACCACGCAACCGAAAAAATTCATAGCGCTGCGCCTCCGCTCCCTGTTTGATATTTGCCAGGAAGGGTTCGCCTTGGTTAAGGGCTTGCAGGCACTCATCATATTTCTGCATATTGAAATAGGCATGACCTAACCCAATGTACGTCGCCGGCGTTGTGGATTTAAGCTGGACAGCTCGTGTCAGCGCTGAAATAGCCAGCGCATTGTTTTTGAGGTTGAGGTAACACAATCCGAGCATCCGCTGCCCGGATTCCCAGTCAGGATTGGCATCCAGGTCCGGTTTCAACTCCTGAATGGCCTTGTCGTACTGGCCCCGATTATAGAGAGCCACTGCTTGCTTGTAGTCAGCCAAAACCGCATGGGAAGCCAGAACCACGGCGATGCCAAAAATGAGAGCATGCAAAACAATTGTTCGCTTTTTCATCAGCCTTTCCCCTGTATGAGGATTCATATCAGCCTCATTCACATTTAATAGATGCTGTAATAACAGGAATGTATCGGCGTAAATTGATGAAGTCAAGCCGAAGGTCCCACTTCAATGCAATGCGGTAGTCTTGGGTGGCAAAAAATTGGACACGGACCAACGCTGCCTACGGACGCGGATAAAACTTCTGCAATCCGTGCGCCGGGGCTTTAAACAAGCCGCGCGTGCCCCAGCGCTTCGCGCGGCTTGTTTAAAGCCCCGGCCTGTGAAAATATGACAGAACGGGCCTCACAGTGTAAAACTTTGGTCGTGTAGTTTCCGTCTAACAACGACCACACTGGAGGCCACATGAAGCATATC
>Ga0208980_10000217_pt1 | contig 30393 bp, 23 predicted proteins | sample WetSurMetagenome_3_FD_187993 | JGI IMG/M metagenome (GOLD analysis project Ga0208980, IMG submission 187993) | Wetland microbial communities from Twitchell Island in the Sacramento Delta, sample from surface sediment Aug2011 Site A1 Bulk (version 2) | ecosystem: Environmental > Aquatic > Marine...
GGGGAGCGTTGAAGCGGCCGAAGCTGATGATCGCCATCGCTGTAGTTGCGATTGCCGTCAGCGTTGTTCTGTTGAGGTTCCTTCCAAGCGAATTGGTGCCCGTTGAAGATCGCGGCATCGGCTTCGGGATTGTGATTGCCCCCGAAGGATCAACGTTGGACTACACCGATCGATACATGAAGCAGATCGAAGCGCGCTTGCTTGCACTGCCGGAGCGACGTGGACTCTTCTCCGCTCTCGGACTGGGATTCGGTGGTCCCGGACGCGTGACCAACGGCTTCATATTTCTCCAATTGAAGCCTCGCACCGAACGCCAGAAGTCGCAGCAACAAATCGTGCAGGAGCTCTTCCCGCAGTTGATTTCGATTCCCGGTGTGCTTGCCTTCGTCGTCAATCCACCCAGCATTGGGGGGAGCTTCTCGTCAAGTCCGGTACAGTATGTTCTGCAGGGAGACAATTACGACGAGCTCAACCAGGCCGTTGGCACCATGATGGGTGAAGCGTCGAAGCTTGGATTGCTTATCAATATGGATACCGACCTGCGACTGAACAAGCCTCAGCTCGACATCAACATTGACCGCGAACGGGCATCGGGCCTTGGTGTCTCCGTTGCCGATATCGGCTCAACGCTTGAAACACTTCTCGGCGGTCGTGCAGTCACAAATTTCAAGCGTGGCACAAAACAGTACGACGTGGTGCTTCAGATGCGCGCTCAAGCCCGGGCAACGCCTGACGCAATCCAGGATATTTATGTGCGCGGCTCAGGCGGCTTGGTTCAACTTGCCAATGTTGTAAAGCTGAACGAGACGGTTGCGCCCAAAGAGCTCAACCACTACAACCGGGTGCGGTCAGCAACAATCACGGCCAGCCTTGTTCCCGGCGTAAGCCTTGGCCAGGCACTCGATGCTCTCGACGCCATCGCTCAGGAGAAACTGCCGGCTGGCATGAAGCGTGACTTTGGCGGGCAGTCGCTGGAGTACAAATCATCAAGCTCGAGTCTCTACTTCATGTTCCTGCTTGCCGTCGTATTCATCTACCTGGTGCTTTCCGCACAGTTTGAAAGTTTCGTGCATCCGTTCACGATCCTTCTCTCTGTTCCGCTGGCCGTGTTTGGAGCGTTGTTGACGTTGTTTATTTTCGGGCAGAGCCTCAATATCTACTCGCAAATCGGCCTCATCATGCTCATCGGTCTCGTCACGAAGAACGCAATCCTGATTGTGGAGTTTGCGAACCAGTTGCGATCCCGCGGCACAAGTGCAGTTGATGCAGTGATTGAAGCGGCAACGATACGCTTGAGACCAATCCTTATGACTTCGTTTGCGACGATCTTCGGGATCCTGCCCATTGCGATCGGGTTGGGCGCAGGCGCAGAATCACGGCGCCCGCTGGGACTGGCGGTGGTGGGAGGTTTGTTCTTCTCTACGATGCTGACACTGGTGATCGTGCCCGTTGTCTACACGCTGCTTGCGCGGTTCACGAAGGCGACAAAGATCACAGAAGAGAAACCGGAGGGTGAAAAAGTGGTAGCGCAAAGAGTTGGAGCACTGAAGCGGTGGATCGACCAATGATCACGTGTTGATGGGTCGGACGACACACTTTCTCTGGTCATCTCACCTTCAACTAACCTCAAACCTCATGATCGGTCTGGACTTGGACCTGCGCATCGCTTCTATGAAACCCGCCTTGAGAAACGCTGCATGAGTCCCCGTCCATGCAAATGCGTCGGGCATCTTGCTGACGTAGGGAATAACCGGATACCCTTCCACGATCTTCCCTCCTTTGCGCTTCACATACTCAACCGCTGCGCGCAGGAGCTTCACTGAAAGTCCACTCCGTCGGTGGTGCTTTTCGATGAAGATGCAGGAGACGGACCACACCGGTCTATCGTCGACGGGCGCAAGAACTCTGGAACCTTCAAGAAACACAAACTCAGTGCGAGGCGCAATGGAACACCAGCCAATCGGCGTACGCCCTTCATAAGCGAGAATCCCCGGAACCTTGCCTGAAGAAATTCGCTTCTTCATGGCTCTCTTGTTGCCGGATCCTTTCCCTTTTTCAAACGCAGCTCTCTTCAAGCGCCACGTCATGCACCAACATCCTTCGCACGCCCCTCGTGTTCCGAAGAGTTGTTCAAAGTCTTGCCAGCGGCTTTTCGTAACAGGGCGAAAGGTGAGTTCAGAAATTTTGCTTTTTGTCTTCACTTCCAATACTTGTCCCACTTCTCATCCACCCTCTTCTTCACCTCATCCGTCATTCGTAATGGCTTCGGGTATCCCTGCTTCCATGTCGCATCTATCCCCATGATACCTTTGTATACCGGACTGATACCGATGAGCTTCTGTTCGGTGAAGAGGATGTCACGTTCACAGTCAAAACGTGTGAAGAGACCCCAGATGTAGTTCTCTTTGTCACGGATATCCACATCATCGCTCACAGCGGCGATAATCTTGATACCCGGCAGCTCGGTGTGCTTCACCAACTTCTCCACGATCGGCATCCCGTGTCCGCTGACTTTGACCAGAAGGAGTGTATCGTGCACGAGATTGAGATCCAGAATGCGAGGGTCGAGCGACCTGAGCTGCTGGACCTGTTCCGAGCGCCGATCTCTATCAGGAGACGCCTTCGGTTCTTCCGTTGGCCGCTGCTTCTTCGTTGCATCCAAAATCATCTTGCTGCCGAGGTTCATCTTGAAGCTCGTGAAGTCGAGCGTATCCATCGGCACCTTCGGGATCATCACGAAGTCGTAGTGCGGATCAAAGTTGTCCCGCACATTCTTCATCACCTCATCAAAGTTGCGGACGTTCACTCCCTCAGAGACAAGAATCAGGCACTTGGTAAGCGAGAGCTGCGACATACCCATCAGGCCGAGCGCCGTCTTCATCGACTCTTTCGCGTAGCGCTGGTCAACCGCAACCACGAGAAGGTTGTGGAACCCGGCTTCATAGTAGGCCCACATATCGGTGATTTCTGAATGAATCAACTTCACGAGTGGACCGAGAATCTGCTGAGTTGCATCGCCTAGGAACTTGTCCTCCATCGGTGGTATGCCGACAACAGTTGCGGGATAGATGGGATTCTTCCGGTGAGTGATTGTTTTGATATGGAGGACAGGAAACTCTGCGGCATGAGAGTAGTGCCCGAAGTGATCGCCAAAAGGACCCTCCATCCGACGCTCCTTCAGCGGCACGACACCTTCAAGGATGAACTCTGCATTCGCCGGAACATCAATCGATATCGACTTCCCCTTCACGAACTTCGTCCGCTTGCCACGCAGGAAGCCGGCAAACATGGCTTCGTCGATGTTCTCTGGCAATGCGGCGATCGTTGCCATCAGAAGAGCCGGATCGGTACCAAGAGCAACTGCAAGCTCAAACTCCTTACCCAACTTCTCTGCTTGGTAGTAATGGAAGCCTCCGCCCTTCTGAATCTGCCAGTGCATGCCTGTCGTCTGCTTGTCGAACACGTGCATGCGGTACATGCCCATGTTCCGTTTGCCGGTTCGGGGATCATAGGTGATGACCTGCGGCAGCGTCAAGAAGCGTCCGCCATCTTCCGGCCAGCACGTCAGAATGGGAAGCTCGTCCAGATTTGGTTGCTCCACGACTTGCTGCGAGAGAGCCGACCATGAGGATTTGGGCGGTGCAGAAAGAAAACGTCGAACGAGTTTCTTGTTCTCCCAGATCGTTGAAGGCCTCGGCGGAAACAGATCTCCCAGAAACTTGATCAGCTCTTCTCCCAACTCCTGTGGATGCTTCTGTAGCGCAAGCTCGCATCGCTTGTCACTCGCCATCGTGTTGATGACGAGAGGATACTTCGAGCCTTTGACCCTTTCAAACAAGAGTGCCGGCTTCTGCTCCTTGATTGCTCTCGAAGCGATCTCTGTTATCTCGAAACACGGATCGACCTCAAGGGAACAACGATGAAGTTCTCCCTGTGATTCGAGGTAGCGGGCAAAATCGCCAACAGTGGAAAAGCGCGGAGACATGATTACAGATTGCTGATTACGGATGGGAAGGGTTCATGCGGCATAAGTTGGGCCGTCCTCTTTCAAGTATCGTGGGGGTTCGTGGCCTTCATTCACTGCCTGAATGAATCGAAACAACTTGCCACACGACTGTTCGTAGTCATTTCGAATTCGCAGATAGAGAACTTCATCCGTCAGAGATTTCGTCTCGAAAAGAAGCTCAAGGTGTTCGATTCTCTCTCCCGCCGACGCATACGCCCTGTTGAGATACAACAGGAACTCGTTCTTGTGCTTTCTCAGACAATACCCCTCGACAATTTGGGCCGAAACCGATTTTGACGATCTCCGAATCTGACTCCCCTGCTCGTACATCTCATGCTTTGGCAATCCCAAGCTTATCTGATGCACCTCAACCGCAAGTCGATGAGCCATCTGATAGACCTCCAACTTCTTGTACCCTTCATCAATCATAGCACACCGACCGGAAGTTCTGCAATCCGTAATCTCCCATCGGTAATCTTTCTCTCACTCAAACTCTTTCGCCCTCCACCCTTTCGCACTTCGGATTCCCAGTTGTCCCATCACTTTGTTAGTGAAAGCACTGACGTACTCATCAACCGTCTTTGGCACAAAATAGAGCGGTGACGAAATCGGCATAATCACAGCTCCATAGCTGGAGAGCTTCGCGCATTGCTCAAGGGAAAGTGTCGACATTGGTGTTTCGCGCACGCAGATGATGAGCTTGTATCGTTCCTTCAAACATACTTGCGCAGTCCGGGTAATCAGCGTGTCACCAATGCCTGAGGCAATTTTGCCAAGCGTTGAGGTGGAAGCCGGAAGTATCACGAATGCGTCAAAGAAGTTTGAGCCGGACGCCATTGGGGCCGTAAGATCATCATCCGAGAACGTCTTTTTCACATACGGTTTCAGATCCTTCTCGCTCATGTTTAGCTCATCGTGCAACAGCACCTTGCCCCATGAACTGACAATGAGAAACTTGTCCGCCTCACACTTTTTCAGAAAGTCCAGGGCATACACTGCCCCGGATGAGCCGGTAATGCCAACGACAACCTTCATGCTGACAGACTCCCCCCCTTTCGATGCCGCTTCAACTCCCGGCGTAACCTGTCGGGCATCGGTCGACAGGCGCAGTGTTTCTCATGTTGGAGATGCCATGCAATGCGTTGCTCAAGTGTTGCGTTCTTCGGCATACGGTTTGCCCGATGCCATTCAGCATTGAGTTTTGACTTCATACGTACACCCCAACGAGGACCATTGTGAACACTGCAAACCCAGCCACGGCATTGATCTTGAAGAACGCAAGTTCAACATCCTCCGCCTTCTTCTGTTCAAGGTAAAGCAGATACCCCGTAAGCAAAAGGAGCGGCAGCGCAAGCAACGAGAATACTGAATAGAAGAACAGGCCGACGAGCAACGCAAACGCGACAGCATGAAAGTACCCTGAATAGCGAAGGGCTCGCGCTCTCCCGAAACGGGACGGGAAGGAATAGAGCGACGCCTTCTTGTCGAATTCCTCGTCAAGGGTAGAATAGATTATATCGAAGCCGGCAACCCAAAAAAGGGTGAAGAGTGAAAGTAACGCCGGGGCGAGCAGATTCTCAAACGACGGCGATATCGCAAACCATCCGCCCAACGGCCCCATTGCCAATCCCATTCCCACACCGAAATGTGCAAGCGGTGTGTAACGCTTCATAGTCGGGTAGATGATAAATACGGCAAGCGGTATCGGTGACATATAGAAGCAAAACGCCGAGATGAAGTATGCCGAACCAAAATACAACGCCAGTCCAGAGATCATCACCCACGAAGCTTCCCACAGCGTCAAGCGGCCGCTTGGCAGATCACGTGTCGCGGTCCGCGGATTCAGCGCGTCGAGATTCCGATCGATGATGCGGTTGAGTGCAAACGCAACAGTACGCGCACCTGTGGCAGCCGTAAGGACGAGAATGACCACACCCAGCGATGGCGTGCTATTCCTCGAAGCCAGCAGCACTCCACTGTAGATCAAAGGGAGGGAGAATAGTGTGTGTTCGATCTTAACAAAAGAGAGAAACTTCTTCACGCAGTCCTATGCAAGTTGCTATGGGGTACGATATTGAGATCAGCCGGGTACAATATAGCGATTTCTTGTTCCCGCCACAAAAACTGCCATTGGCCAGTATTAGCCAGCCCGATTTCAGAGAGCCCGTTCAGCGATCTCCCGGAAGGCCGGTCCGTTCCGCCTGCTCACTGGTGATTAACATTGACTCTATGAACAGAATTTTGCATTATCCCATCGCGCAGCAACGCGAAGTCCCGAGCCCGCCCAATGCAATAGTTCACTTCCCCAAGGGAGCGAACAAGATGCATCAGTCCTCTGCCAAGATTTCTTAGCACCAACCATTTATTCAGAGACAAGCTATGGCAGTCAAACGTGTTGGCACCCGCACCCCTCAACGAAAAGTGACACGAGGAATGTCTTCAGCCCTCTTCGACACTATGTCGCAAGGAGTCGTCTATCAGGATACCGAGGGGGGCATCACGGCCGCAAATCCCAGTGCCGAGCGGATTTTGGGATTGACGCTCGATCAGATGACAGGGCGTACATCCATGGACCCCCGATGGCGTGCGATTCGTGAGGACGGCTCTGACTTCCCTGGGAATGAACACCCTGCAATGGTCGCTCTACGTACCGGCAAGCAGGTGAACGACGTTATGATGGGAGTCTTCCACCCAAAAGAAGGAGAATATCGCTGGATTCTGGTGAACGCAGTACCGGAATTTGATTCAGGAAAGAAGAGACCACTTCGGGTCCTTGTTACTTTCACCGATGTCACCGATCGGAAAAGAGCCGAGGAGGCACTCCGCGCTTCGGAAGACAAGTTCTCCAAAGCATTCCGAGTTTCGCCCGACTCCATCAACATCAATCGCATGTCCGACGGATTGTTTCTCGAGGCCAATGAAGGGTTTACCACTCTCACCGGATACACGAAAGAAGATGTCCTTGGGAGGACCTCACTCGAAATCAACATCTGGGCACACTCCGAAGATCGGCAACGATTGATGAATGGGCTACAGAAAGACGGCGAAGTGGCAAACCTGGAGGCATCGTTTCGATCAAAAGACGGAAGCACAAGAACCGGGCTCATGTCTGCGCGTATCATCAACGTCAATGGAGAGCAATGCATCCTGTCCATCACGCGTGACATTACGGAGCGGAAACAGGTTGAATGGGCATTGAGACATAGTGAGGAGCGGTACCGTAACCTCGTCGAGAATATCAGTGAGATCTTCTTCATTGTTGATCACCGGGGGAAAATCGTATATGGCAGCCCTAATCTGTTCTCTAGCACTGGTTATGAAGAAGGGGAGTTGATTGGGAAATCCTATGTCGGCCTTGTTGCGCGAGAGGACCGGCTTCGCATCACGGAGTTCTATGAGCAGCGGACACTGGACGGAACGATTGATTGCAGATGTGAGTTCCTTGCCCGAATGAAAACAGGCAGGTCAGTCTGGGTTGAACAAGTGACTCGAATCATCCGGAATGAGGCGGGGTCAGTTGTGCAGTATTGGAATGTGGTTCGTGACATCACCGAACGCAAACAGATAGAGGAAGCCCTACACAAGAGCGAAGAGAAGTACCGCGCGCTTATTGAGACTACGGATACTGGATATGTCATCATCGATGACGAGGGGAAAGTACTCGATGCCAATCAGGAATATGTCCGTCTCACGGGGCGCAAGAATCTCGTTGACATCTTGAACCACAGCGTACTGGAATGGACCGCCGGGAGTGATAGGACACGGAATGCCGAAGCAGTCAGACAGTGTATGGCTCAGGGATTCATCCGGGATTTGGAAATCGAGTATATCCATGACGATGGAACCCGTGTTCCTATCCAGATCGATGCCACAGTGATGAAGACTGGTTCCAGAACGAATATCCTGACCTTGTGTCGCGACATCACCGAGCACAGACAGGCCGAAGAAATGCGGAGGGAGAGCAATGCCCGCGTGCACGCTATCGTCGATGGGGCACCGTTTGGCGCTCACTCATACGAACTCCACTCTGATGGCCGTTTGATCTTCTCCGGAGGCAACAGATCTGCGGACAGAGTTCTCGGCATGGATCATTCCCTGTTGATTGGCAAGACGATAGAGGAAGCCTTCCCTCCCCTCGCAACCACATCCGTCCCGAATGCCTACAGACATGTTGCAGTCACCGGGGAGCGCTATGAAGCAGACCAGGTCGACTATGAAGATGATCGTATCCGGGGCGCGTTCGAAATTCACGCGTTTCAGACGGGAATCAACCGGATGACGGTTTTCTTTCGGGACATCACCGAGCGCAAGCGGGCTGAACTGGCGCTGAAGGAGAGTGAAGGACGATTGCGGACAATCATCGAGACTGAGCCGGAGTGCGTGAAGGTCGTTGATCGCGATGGACGAGTTCTGGAGATGAACGCTGCAGGTCTCGCCATGCTTGAAGCAGATACGCTGGGCGAAGTGCAGCAACGCGTGCTCCTGGAATTCATTCTTCCGGAACACCGTGCCGCTTTTCGTGCTCTGCACGAACGCGTGATGAATGGCGAAGGCGGTACTCTGGAATTCGAAGCCATGGGACTGAAAGGCACGCGCCGATGGCTCGAAACTCATGCTGCACCCATGCGCAGTGCGACCGGCGAGATCACAAGATTGCTGGGTGTCAGCCGCGACATAACTGAACGCAAGCGGGCCGAAGAGGCCATGCGGGAGAAGGAACATCTGCTTTCTGAATCCCAACGCATCGCACATATTGGCAGTTGGAAATTTGAAATGAACGGAACGAACCTCTGGACTGATGAAACCTATCGCATCTATGGAGTTTCGCCTGATTCGTTTATTCCGACCGCAGAATCCTTCTTTGCATTGATTCATCCCGATGACAGGAATGTCATGCGGGATTGGATTGAGAAATGTGCGTCCGGAAACAATCCGGGTGAGTTTGATTTCAGAACCATTCTACCGGATGGTACAATTCGTTGTCTAAGCGGTCAGGGTGAATTGATCTGTGATGGCGAGAAAAAACCGCTCTACATGACCGGTACGGTGCAAGACATCACCGAGCGCACCCGGGCAGAGAGAGCGTTGCGTGAAAGCGAGCAACGTTATCAGACACTGACGGAGGCTTCGCCAGTCGGGGTCTTTCGCACAAATGCAAATGGTTACACAACGTATGTCAATCCACGCTGGTGTCAATTATCGGGCTTGCCGGCAGAGGAAGCTCAGGGAGATGGATGGCTGCGCGCTGTTCATGTGGAGGATAGAGAAAAGCTCAGCCGGGGCTGGAAGGAATCCTCAGAAGCACACAAGGATTCAATCGCAGAATATCGTTTCGTGCGGCCTGACGGAACGATTGTCTGGGTGATGGGACAAGCAGTTCCCGAATTAGATGCCATGAATCAGATACTGGGATACATTGGCACCATTACCGATATCACAGACCGCAAGCGGGCGGAAGAGACCGGACGACTTCTCTCCCACACGATGGAAGGGATTTCAGAAATTGCCACTATCACTGATCTTGAAGATCGACTGACGTTTGTCAACGAGGCGTTTGTTCGCACCTATGGATATGATCGAAGTGAGGTTCTTGGCCGACACGTCGGGTTTTTGTGGTCACCCAACAATCCCGCGGGACTTCTGAATGAAATCCTCAGGCAGAGCCGTACCGGCTCATGGAAGGGGGAGATCCTCAATCTGACAAAAGATGGCCGCGAATTCCCTCTCTCTCTTCACACTTCCCAGGTGAGAGATGAACACGGTACGACCATCGGGCTGGTCGGCATTAGCGAAGATATCACTGCGCGCAAACAACTTGAAGCACAATTGCATCAGGCTCAGAAAATGGAAGCCATTGGCAGGCTTGCCGGCGGGGTCGCGCACGATTTCAATAACATGATTGGCGTGATTCTCGGGTACGCCAAACTCATCGAGAACCATCTGAACCCGCTTGATCCTTTACATCGAAATGTCCAGGCCATTGCTTCCGCAGCAGAGCGATCGGCAAATCTCACAAAGCAATTGCTCGCTTTTGCCCGCAAGCAAGTGATTGCACCCGTTCCCCTGAACTTGAATGAATCACTTTCATTGCTTCAGAAAATGTTGATGAGACTGATTGGCGAGGATATCGCTCTCACCCTCCTCCCGTCCGACCACCTGTGGAACATAAAGATCGATCCCACACAGGTCGATCAGATACTGGCCAACCTCGCAACCAATGCACGGGACGCCATTGATGATGTTGGAACGATAACTATCGAAACGGCGAACATCAGCATTGACCAGTCCGTCCTGAAAGAGCATCCGGAGTTCACTCCCGGAGAGTATGTGGTACTGGCCTTCAGCGACACAGGCAAGGGAATGGACAAAACAACACAGGAACGCATCTTTGAACCGTTCTTCACAACAAAAGAAGAAGGACGGGGGACAGGACTCGGGCTGGCCACTGTATTCGGAATTGTCAAGCAAAACAACGGATTCATCCATGTGTACAGTGAACCCGGCCAAGGCAGCACGTTTAAAATCTACTTGCCACGGTTTTACGGTGAAGCCGAAGCACCAACGGAGGGGCGGGAGGAAGTGCCACTGAAGGGAACGGAGACAGTGCTCGTGGTCGAGGATGAAGAGCAGCTTCTTGAGCTTTCCTGTGCAGCGCTTGAGATGTTTGGCTACACAGTCCTCTCGGCAAAATCGCCGGGTGAAGCTATCCTTCTGAGTGAGCGAACAGAGAAGATTGACCTGCTTGTCACTGATGTTGTCATGCCCGGGATGAATGGGAAGGAGTTGAAGGAAAGGCTCGACACGATGAGACCGGGAATGAAGACGATCTTCATGTCGGGCTACACGGCCGATGTCGTGGCCAATCGTGGAATCCTCAACGAGGGGGTCTTCTTCCTCCAGAAACCGTTCACACCCCAGGCACTGGCGAAGAAAGTGCGAGAAGTACTAAATGGATGAGGAGAGTAGAATTGAAGATTTGGGATTTGGAAAGCTGAGATCTGAGATTTTTACTTGAGGAAGCCTAGTCCATCCAATGGATCCTCACTCATTCCCACTCGATTGTTGCAGGAGGTTTTGAACTGACATCGTAGACCACGCGGTTGATGCCACGGACTTCGTTAGTGATGCGCGACGAGATCGCCGCCATGACTTCGTGCGGCATCCGGAACCAATCCGCTGTCATTCCGTCCACACTCGACACGGCTCGGATGGCAACCGTGAAGTCGTACGTCCTTCCATCCCCCATCACTCCAACAGACTGCACCGGAAGCAGAACAACAAACCCCTGCCAGATGTCGCGATAGAGTCCGGCCTTGCTGACTTCCTCCACAAAGATGGCGTCGGCATCACGCAGAAGATCGAGCCGGTCTTTTGTGATTTCCCCCAACACCCGCACAGCAAGTCCCGGTCCCGGAAACGGATGACGCCAGATTAGATCATCAGGTAATCCGAGTTCGCGGCCAACCGCCCGCACTTCATCCTTGAACAACTCCCTGAACGGCTCGATCAGCTTTAGGCTCATCTTCTCAGGGAGTCCACCGACATTGTGGTGCGACTTGATCGTTACGGACGGACCTTTGAATGAGATAGATTCTATCACATCCGGATACAACGTCCCCTGGCAAAGGAAGTCCACGTGACCGATCTTTCTTGCTTCCTCTTCAAAAATCTCAATGAACAAGTTGCCAATGATCTTCCGCTTCTTCTCGGGGTCAGAGACGCCGGTGAGGCTGCCGAGAAATCGATCTGTCGCATCGACGTGGTCGAGGTTCATGTGGAAGTTGTCGCGAAACGTTTTGACAACGTTCTCGGATTCGTTCTTCCGCATCAGGCCGTTGTTGATGTGGATACAATAGAGCTGCTCGCCAATCGCCTTGTGCAGCAACACGGCGGCAACTGACGAGTCAACTCCGCCGCTCAATGCACAGATGATTTTCCCCGTCCCCACCTTTCTCTTGATCTCCACGACGGAATCTTGGATGAACGAGGAAGAACTCCATCCCCCATTGCATCTGCAAATTCCATAGACAAAATTGTGCAGAACCTCTCTCCCCTTCTGTGTGTGTACCACCTCGGGATGAAACTGCACGCCGTAGATCTTTTTCTGCCCATTCCTGATTGCGCAAATGGGAGCGTTGCTCGTGTGTGCGATTGGTTCAAATCCCGGGGGCGCTTTGGTCAGATGATCACCATGACTCATCCAGACCTTTGTACTCGCGGAGCCAGCACCGCCAAAGCCCGCGAAAAGATCGGACTGATCGTCGATCATTAATTCCGCGTGACCATATTCCCTTCGCGCAGCTTTGTCAACTTCTCCACCAAGTTGATATGCAATCAACTGTAGTCCATAACATATCCCGAGAACCGGAATACCAAGATCAAAAATTCTCGGGTCTGAGTGTGGAGCGCCGGGGTCATATGTGCTATGCGGGCTTCCTGAAAGGATGATGCCTTTCGGGTTCAGGGCTTTGATTTTCTCGAGCGGGATATTGAATGGGTACAACTCGGAATACACACCCAGCTCGCGAACGCGGCGGGCAATCAGCTGAGCATACTGTGCGCCGAAATCAAGTACGAGGACAAACTCAGAATGCGTCATGAACCCATTGAGGAGTGTCTGGACAGAGGAAATATATGAATTCTCCGGCCGTTCTCCAACGACAAGGAGCGTGTCTCTTGCTGCCCATATGTTGGCGCAATGACGGAATGTTATCTTCCTCAACCAGCCCGCTTTGTCTTCGGTACCTCGCATGAACTTCTTCTCTGACGTGAAAGACGTTGCTTGACTTTCCGACCCAATTGTCATATTATGTTTTCCGTTCGTCGCGAAGCAATCCGATGTTGTCATATTGCTTCAGATTGTACACCGTTCATTCACACAGTTGCCCGGTTCCATGCTCCGTACAGAACATCGGATGCCTCTCCCCTCTCTCAAAGCGGGCACTGTTACCCTCATCCATAGACTCCATTGTACATCTTTCGCACCAGGACTCTTCCGGAGAAACCGTAGTCTCCCGAGCTCGACACCACCAAGCACTCCTGCTGTCTTTTCTGCTCTCGCCGCTACGCTCAAGGGTTGCCGAGAAGAGAAGATTGAGACTGCCCCGAAAAGCCGACAATACGTATGCTGTTTGTCTCATTCGCTTGAATGGAATGTATCTCCGCATGGTTTGAGCTGCAAGGAAAGTGAAGGTCCTGATCTCACGTCTTGATGATTGATTCCCGATTTGAATCCAAACCAACCATCTACCATTTCGGAAAACTGCAATGAGAAACACTTTGTTACTACTGCTCCCCATCGTTGTGATTGCCATTGATCCTGTCATGGCTCAGTGGGTTCAAACCAATGGACCTGAAGGGGGTTACACCAACGTCATCTTCAACGATCCTGCAAGCGGTTACATCTTTGCGGGCGGAAATGGGTTCAATAAATCAAGCGACAACGGCGTAACCTGGACAGCTGCTAATGCAGGGATGGATGGCATCGCGAGCCCAGTTGCAGTTGTCAGGTCAGGAGCAAATCTCTTCGCGGCGTCGACGGACAAGCTATATTTCTCCACTGATAACGGCAGCAGCTGGGCCTTAAGAAGCACGGTTCCGGCCCAGGTGCTTTCGATGGGTGTGGTTGGGAGTACCCTCGTAGCCGGAACGAACGCGTTCGGCGTTTACCGTTCCACAAATGATGGAGCGAGCTGGTTGACGGTAAGCGGCTTTCCTCCATCAAACAATATTGTCAATACCGTCGTCACGCAGGGAACAAGACTTCTCGCTGGTCTCGGCGGCAAAGGGGTGTGGACTTCGACAGACAATGGCGCTACGTGGTCACAGTCGAGCGCTGGACTTGGCGTGACTCGTCCCGTGAACGGCTTTGCAGTTCATGGCTCGAGTATTTTTGCCGCCACTTCCGATTCAGCCATTCTCGTCTCAACAAATGGTGGGACAAATTGGAGCGCGAGTGCGACAGGCATGAACCCGAGAGCGACAGCCGTGGCGATTGGCTCCAATGGCACGACGCTCTTCGCATCAGTTACTGGCGCCTATGGCGGCATTGATACTGGCGGGGTGTATCGCTCGACCGACAATGGCGCATCGTGGGCCTCGGTAAAGTCTGGCCTCTACACACCATCTCCAAACTGTATCGGATTTGGAATAGGAGGAAAGGTGTTTGCAGGATTGGGGGCCGGCATCTACGCTACAACGAACAATGGATCAACTTGGTTCGCATCGAATACGGGACTGAAGAATGCAAATGCTTTGGCAATGACTGTGTCTGGCACAACACTTTTTGCCGGACATGCTGGCGGCATATCCAAGACTCAGGATGAAGGAACAACATGGACGCCGGCAAACAACGGTCTGCCTTTTGGCACAGGAATCACGGGAATGACGACACACAGTTCATTTGTCTTCGCGGCTGCTCAGTCAGTATATCGCTCGGCAGACAATGGGGCGACCTGGGTGCCAACGACCAATGGACTAACTGGAAACGGACTCTACATTACCACTCTCGCGGCAGGCGGTAGCTATGTATACGCGGGGAGCCTTCTTGGTGGTGTCTATAGATCTTCAGACGATGGTGCAAACTGGACAGGACCCGGCACTGGTCTTCCGAGTTTTGGAGGAGTGAATACCATCTTTGTAGATGGGGTGGACGTCTGGGCGGGGGTTCAATCCAATGGCGCCTACCGTTCAACCGACAACGGGGCAACCTGGACGGCAGCAAGCACCGGCTTGCCTCAGTTCAGCAGAGACGTTTGTTCGATTGTGCGTAACGGCTCAAATCTTTTTGCCGGACTCACAACAGCGTTTAGCAGTAACTCGATCTGGATATCGACAAACAGCGGCGGCAATTGGACACTCGCCAGCACCGGCATCCCTTCCGGAAGTTATCTCTTCACACTCTATTCGGTCGGTCAGTTCGTCTTCGCGGGGTTCAATTATCAGAGCCCAACCTTGGCCAACGGCATCTATCGCACAAGCAACAATGGAGCGAATTGGACTCCCGTAAACGATGGACTGCCGAACCCCAGTTCCATTAATTGCTATGCAGTGGTCGGAACGAACATGTATGCGAGTTACCTCGGCGTGTACAAGCGGCCGCTCTCGCAACTCACTGGCGTAAGGGAAATCACCAGTGGCATGCTGGAGAGTTTTGGCCTTGAACAGAATTACCCGAACCCATTCAACCCGAGTACGACGATACGATTCTCACTCTCCTCCCAGGAGAGGGGCGAGGTGAGGTCGCAAATTGTCTCGCTCAAGGTGTTCGACATGCTTGGAAGAGAACTCGCGACGCTGCTTAACGAGGAACTCAAGTACGGAGGCTATGAGGTGACGTATGACGCCAGAACCCTGGCAAGCGGAACCTATTATTACAGACTCTCTGCAGGAGGTCACACAGAAGTGAAACGCATGATTCTGATGAAATAGAGAAACCAACCAACATCACAACATCAAACCAAGGAGAATTCCTATGAAAGGTTTCAAAGCCGTTTTTGCAATAGCCGTTATTGCTCTCGCTGCAGTCGGAGGATGCAAGAAGGACGAGAGTCCGGCAACCACAAACAATCCGAACAACACCGGGAACTGCAACTTCACGACCGACGTTATCGCAGTTGATGGAGTAACGAAGAACATCATTCGCCCCCTGTGCCACGTACTCGGCAGTGCGTACTATGCCGAGTTTCTTGTTGACACAAGTGCAGCACCCACAGGGGTAGCAATGGTCTTCTTTGGAGGCGCAAGGCCTTCGCCCGGAACCTACACGATTGTACCGGCCTTTCCCACGGCTGCAGGAACAGTCTATGTAGAGTATTACGATCCCACAAATGCTTGGATCGGCACAACGGGAACAGTAACAGTGACAGCCGCCGGCTCGCAGGTAGTTATCACCTTCTGTTCTCTAGCACTGATCGGCGTGAATGCCAAAGTAGTTTCCGTCCGGGCTACCACGAATCTTTGAGGATGCTGATTGACCAGACCTCTGTTCAAGAGAGGATTTCTATGGACGTACTGATGCTCCGATAGCCGAGATAACACACCGGCGACGACAGGAGGAGCTAATGCTCCTCTTGTCGTTTTCACAATCATCTCCTTACTCCAAGATTTGCCAACCCGCAATCCAAGCTATGTAGAAACGACTCCTTGACTCTTACCCAAGCCTGACGTACATTAGCATAGAGATTTTGTACGTTAATGTCGGGACGATCAACTCAATCGGACCGATACCTTCCGTTCTACTTTCATCGTTCTGTTCTTCCTCACAGCTATCGTCCACTTGCGGAATGCGGGCTCCCCATGTAGCCGGGGTAGGCACGAGCGTTCCGATCATATAAAGAGGCCTCACAATGAAACACGTTGCAACAGTTGCATTGCTCTTGTCGTTTGTTCTGACCCTCCCCGCTATGGGGCAGAGTGATCGCGTCTCAAAAGCCGGTTACGGAAATCTGAAATCATCGGCCAATGGGCCAGTCACAATCACAACCAATGGTGTATACAACGTCCTGACATTCCTCAGCCAGGATTTTGAGGGATCAGCATTTCCACCATCGGGATGGACTCTGGAGGGAACTGGTTCGGCCTTTTGGACGAGAACGACAGACGCCAGTGGCTATGGCATAGGAGCTGGTTCGGCCCTCGCCGACTTCTATAGTATCTCTTCAGGTGCACAGTTCTCGTTGATCACTCCAACGTTTCTTCCAGCAGTTGCGAGCGATTCGGTGAAATTCGACCACGCCTACGCCACGTATACGACAGAGAATGATCAGCTTCAGATATCCACATCAACAAATGGCGGCACGAGTTGGAACATTCTGATAACTCTCGCTGGTGGAGTGAGCGGGCCACTTGTTACAGCACCCCCAACCATAAATGTGTTTGTCCCAACGGCTTCACAATGGGCAACGAAACGATATGCTCTCCCTGTTGGAACCAACAAAGTGAAGTTCACTGGGATTTCTGCCTACGGCAACGAACTCTATGTTGACAACATTCTGGTCGGTACTCCTTTCCCGAACGATGTCGGTCTGTCTTCGATCGACTCGCCGAGTCCAAGTGTGGCTCCCGGGACATATCAACCAAAGGCCACAGTCAAAAACTATGGCTCACTACCACAATCGTTCTCCACTGTATTTACAATTGCTCCGGGTGGATACACCTCAACACAGAGCGTTACAAACCTGGCACCTGGTGCAACCCAGCAGCTCACATTTGCCAATTGGACGCCTTCTATTGGCATCTACTCGTCAACTGTCGTGTCACAACTTGCTGCCGACCAAAACAGAGTTAATGACACGATGACGACTACCCACATCGTGTCGGACATCAGCAGATCGGTCTTGCTTGAGTTCTGCACAGGAACCTGGTGTCAATGGTGTCCCTGTGGCGATAGCACGGCTGCCCAGCTTCAACGTGCACATCCGAATTTGGTTGTGCTGGCATATCATGGGGCGAGCACAGATCCCTGGCAGACCTTCAACGGGAATAACATACTATCGCTCATGGGACTAAATGCATATCCCACCGCCATCCTTGACAGACAGAATTCGCCGGGTGACTTCGCGACCTGGACTGGCTTCTGTACCAATAGATATACCAACAACGGATATACACCGATCTCTATCACTGTCCAGAGCAAGACCTACAATGCGACAACCCGTCAACTCGATGTGACTCTTGCGTTGACCACCAACATGACTTTGACCTCTCAATACAAGGTTAACTACGTCATTACTGAAGACAATCTGTTGTATGCTCAAACCGGAAACGGGACATGCCCCGGAAGCTCAACTTGGATTCATGAATGGGTTGTCAGAAATATGGTGAATGGCGCGACCGGCGAAAACGTAAACACTGGCACATGGACATCCGGTCAGACGATCACTAAGACCTTCTCGACGAATATAAACTCGGCGTGGGCGGCAACAAACTGCAATCTAACAGTTTTCGTGTACAAGGACTATGCACAACTGGGAATGGCAGAGGTTCAAAATGCCATGGCTACTTCGGTGACTGGTCCGACCAGCGTGGGTACCAACAAGGAAGTGCCCGAGAGTTTTGAGTTGTCCCAAAACTATCCGAATCCTTTCAACCCGGAAACGAGCATCAAGTTTGCAGTTCCAAGAGAGGGATTTGTCTCGTTGAAAGTATTCGACATTACGGGTAGAGAGGTAATGACTGGAGTGAATGAGGTCCTGACGCCCGGATACTACAATGTTCAAGTTGATGCCTCGAAGCTCGCAAGCGGTATCTACTTCTACAAACTGATGGCGAACGGATTCAGCGATACGAAGAAAATGACCCTGGTGAAGTAGGTTGAAGGGGACAAGCCCCATCCAACTCTCTCCTTCGTTCGGAAGGAAACGTGTGAGGCGAGAGGTGTTGGCTGCAGATAACAAAGATGGAACCTGGTCTGGAGATCGGATGAAGCGATCTGAAATATCGTGCTTTCTTCTTGTGCTTGGCGTGGTCTGCTGTGGCTCGGCTTCAGCACAGAGTTTCACGTTTGTGCCCGATGACACCGTTCTTTCCGGGCAGTTAGGTTCGGAGATCGTGTTCAACATAACGATTACAAACACGTCGACATCCACCTTGACCCTTGCACTCGTTCGTACACTGAACAACCTGCCGCAGGGCTGGGAATCCTCGATGTGTCTGGATGTCTGCTATCCACCTACGGCTGACAGCGTTCTCACAACCCCGGCGTTTGGAAGTTCACCATTGAACCCAGGTGAGTCCCGCCCGTTCTCCGTGCACGTCTACGCAGCAACAAATCATGGAACCGGAACGGTCCGAATTGTTGCACGAAACACGCACAACGCGGCGGACCAATGTGTCTTAACATTCACAGCCATTTCTCTCCCCACAGGCGTCGAGACAAACGCGAAGAGCGCAGCTTCGTTCACCCTTTTTGAAAATTACCCAAACCCGTTCAACCCAAGTACAAGGATCGGATTTCAGATTGCGGATTACGGAATGGTGAGACTGAAGGTGTACGACGTGCTGGGCCGTGAAGTGGCGACACTCTTGAACGAGGCTAAGCAGCCGGGAGTTTACACGCTCCAATTTGATGGAAACAAGCTTTCAAGCGGAGTGTACTTCTACCAACTAGACATTGGGGGCCTCGTCGCCACAAGAAGGATGGTGTTGACGAGATAGGGTCGGCGGACAAACCTCAGGAACGAAAATTCGCACGCCGGACGCTTTGATGTGTCCGGCGTCTTTCGTTACAATCAACTAAGTATGCCGCGTGAAGCGCTACTTGCCAATCGACTGTCTGTATGCGGCAGCGGAGAGCAAGCCTGCAACTTCCGATGGATTGGAGATCTTGACCTTCACCATCCATCCCTTCCCATATGGATCCTTGTTCACGATCTCCGGTGTCTTTTCCAACTCGGGGTTCACCGCAGTGACAGAGCCCGAAAGCGGGGCGTAGAGATCCGACACTGCCTTCACGGCTTCGATCGTTCCAAGTGACTCGTGCGCTTTCACGAGCTTACCCACTGCAGGTAGCTCGACAAACACAACGTCGCCCAATTCGCCTTGCGCAAAGTCGGTGATGCCGATAATGCCAGTATCGCCATCGATCTGAATCCACTCATGGTCTTTTGTGTATTTAAGGTTCTCGGGAAAGTTCATGCCTTCTCCTTTCAGGTGTTTGTCGCGGGTATTTGAAATTGGAATGAATCGAGAAAACTTGTGTCGAACCTGCCGCTGCGGAAGCGGTCATCCTGCATAACTGCCTGGTGAAATGGGATCGTCGTCTTAATGCCTTCGACCATAAACTCGTCAAGTGCGGACTTCATCTTGCTAATTGCGCCTTCGCGTGTTAGGGCATAGACAATAAGTTTGGCGATCAAGGAATCATAGTGCGGGGGCACTTCATAGCCCGTGTAGCTGTGCGTGTCGACCCGGACGCCAAAACCGCCGGGCATGTGGAAGTCTGTAATCTTCCCCGGTGAAGGCCGGAAATTGTGGAACGGATCTTCAGCGTTGATCCGACATTCGATCGCATGTCCCCGTTGGACGATCTTCTTCTTTGGAAGTTTCTCACCCGCGGCAACTCTCAGCTGTAGCTTTATCAAGTCGTGCCCCGTGACCTGTTCAGTAACGGGATGCTCCACCTGGATGCGGGTATTCATTTCCATGAAGTAGAAGTTCTTGTTCTTGTCTACAAGAAATTCAACTGTCCCAGCGTTCTCATACCCCACAGCTTTGCAGCCCTTGATTGCCGCCTCCCCCATCTTCTTTCTCAACGGCTCATCGACAAAGGGGGACGGTGATTCTTCGATCAACTTCTGATGACGGCGCTGAACCGAACAATCACGCTCGCCAAGATGTATCACATTACCATGAACGTCCCCGAACACCTGTATCTCGATGTGTCGCGGCTGTTCGATATACTTCTCGACGTACAAATCGGGATTACCGAACCCTTGCTCCGCTTCGTGTTGCGCAGTCTTGAAAGCATTCTCAAGTTCGGCCTCTTCACGAACAATCCTCATGCCTCTCCCGCCACCGCCGGCAACGGCTTTGAGTATCACTGGAAATCCAACAGACTTTGCAATTTCAATCGCCTCGCCAACACTCTTTATAACACCGTCGCTGCCTGGCACAACGGGGACCCCGGCTTTTCTCATTGTCTCTTTTGCAAGCGCCTTGTCACCCATCGCCGTGATCATCTCCGCTGTCGGCCCAATGAATTTCATGCCGGACGTGGTGCAGATCTCTGCGAACCCCGCATTCTCCGCCAGGAAACCGTAGCCCGGATGAATGGCGTCGGCCGCCGTGACCTCGGCCGCAGCAATGATGCGTGGGATTTTCAGGTAGCTTTCTTTGGAAGGAGGAGGACCGATGCAAATCGCCTCATCGGCAAACCGAACGTGCAACGAATCCCGGTCGGCTTCGGAGTACACTGCAACAGTCTTGATGTTGAACTGCTTGCAGACGCGAATGATGCGAAGGGCTATCTCGCCACGGTTGGCAATGAGGACTTTCTTGAACACAATCAGCCTCCGGCGAAGGGATGGGAAGACACACTACATCGGTTCGACGAGGAACAACGTCTGACCGTATTCCACGGCTTGTCCATTCTGGGCCATCACCTTCACAACCTTGCCAGAAACATCCGACTCGATTTCATTCATCAACTTCATGGCCTCAACGATACACAGGACGGACCCCGGTTGAATCACCGACCCAACTTCAACGAATGGCGCGGCATCTGGAGCGGGCGCCTTGTAGAACGTTCCAACAATCGGGGACTTGATCTCATGGAACTTCTTCTGAGGCGCCTCAGAAGGGGCAGCAGCTTGTGTTTCTGCCTTGGGCTGGATTTGAGGCGGGAGCGATGGCATGGGACCCTGCAATGGCTGTTGGTACATCGGAAACTGCATTGTGGTCATTGCCGGTACCGAAAGTGCGGGGCTGCTCGCATGCTTTACTACCCTGATCTTTTTTCCCTCCTCTTCAATCTCAATCTCATCCACCTCACTATCAGAAAGAAGCTTTATGAGTTTTTTCACATAGCTAAGATCCATGTTGAACTCCGAGGATGGTCGCGAATTGATGAGTTTCGAATAGTTTTGGTCGAAGCAATGACAGCGTTTGCTAGGCCTTAACCCGCTCCAGATATTCCCCCGTCCGTGTGTCGATGCGAACTGTGTCCCCTTCATTGATGAACAACGGAACCCCCACCGTTGCACCAGTCTCAACCGTGGCCGGCTTGTTGCCCGGATTGGCGCTGTCGCCTTTTACCCCAGGAACCGTCTCTACGACCTTTAACTCGACCGTAATCGGCAGTTCCACGCCGGTAATCTCATTTCCGTTGAAAAGAATATCAACAGATTCGCCTTCCTTTAGGAACTGAGCGCCTTCTCCGATCCGTTCAGCATCGACTGTGAGTTGCTCGTAGTTCGCTTTGTCCATGAAGACGTAGCCGGCGCTTTCCTTGTAGAGCACCGTGTATTCCTTGCGTTCGATGCGCACGATTTCTATAGCCTCTCCAGCGCGAAAACGATTCTCGACGACTTTGCCGCTTTTCAGGTTTTTAAGCTTGGTCCGGACAAATGCACGCCAGTTCCCTGGATTGACGTGCTGAAACTCAACAACCGTCCAGAGTTCATTGTTGTTCATCTTGATCACGAGACCAGGTCGAAAATCAGCAGTTGAAGGCATAAACTCTCAAAAAAATGCAAAAAAAGGATGAAAATTGATCGATTTCATTCAAGAATGGGGTCAAAATATAAACTAATTGAGAATGAAAGTCAATGGCATACCGAGCAGAGTTCAGGGTGTGTGAATCGCTATTGACTTGGAGCAGAGGATTGACTAACCTGTTGCACCAATGACAAAAACGAACGTGAAAAGGGCAGCAGCCTTGTTGGGAATGACCCTACTTTGTTCCTGTCGGCATCCAGGACATCCGCCGAGGCAGACGATGTCAGCAGACCAATTTCAGTCGGTGTACATAGCCTTGCTTGAAGATGGTGTGACACCCAGTGGTCCCCTTCCAGACTCGGTGCAACATCCGAGGTCAGATTCAATATTTCAAGCGTTCGGTACCTCGGCGGAAGGGTTTCGCTCAACAATGGCAGCCTACGAGTCTGACCCCAGGGAATGGCAGAAGTTCTACGACGGTGTGATTAAGAAGCTGGAGCAGAAGCAAGAACAGAAGAGCAAGAAACAGAATCTGTAAGTACTGATCAGGCTAGTCCTGATGGACTTTCTTCAGTGTAAGCTTGAAGGTGCTGCCCCTCCCTACCTTGCTCTCGACCCAGATTTGTCCTCCATGGGCTTTCACGATCTCCTTGCATATCCAAAGTCCCAGTCCTGACCCTTTGATTTCTCGAGCTTCACTAGTATCAACCCGAGAGAATTTCTGGAACAGCTTGCCAACTTGTTCGGCAGGGATGCCGATACCTTCATCGCTTACCGAAATAATCAGTTGGTCGTTGGAGTAGTTCTCTGCCTTGACGGTGATGTGGCCACCTCGAGGTGAATACTTCACTGCATTCGAGAGCAAGTTTTGGACCACCTGCCGCAGCTTCGATTGGTCTCCTTTGATGTAGGCGACGCCGCTGTCAACTGTATACTCGAGGGTATGGCGGCGCGAGAAACTCACCAACGCAACAGCATCCTTGATCAGGCGCTCGACGTTGACGACCTTGAAGAAGTAGCTAAGTTGTCCTGATTCCATCTTGGCGATGGAGAGCGTATCCTCGGCAAGGTGACTCAACTTGTTTGCCTGATCGACGATGATCGTCAGGTACTCATTGACCCTCCGGGGATCAGCCGTGTCGCCCCGCTTCAGCAGCGCCTTTGCCGCCAGAATAACACTGGCGAGCGGGGACCGGAAATCATGGGAGACGATACTGAGGAAATCAGATTTCATCCGATCCAATTCCGTGAGTTTGGAATTGGCCTTCTTCACCTCTTCATACAGTTTTGCATTCCGAATTGCGCTGCCAAGCTGATCACATAGCGTCTCAAGCACCATCGCATCTGTCTCATCAAATGCGTGGAGTTTTGTGTCTTCGATGTTGAGTACGCCAACGACTTCTTGGTCGATGAGAATAGGGATGGCCAGCTCCGATCTGGTGCTATGATATTCATAGGCCATATAGCGTGAATCTACCGCCACATCATTTGCAAGCACCTTCAGACCATGTGTCGCAACCCACCCAACAATCCCTTCAGACATATTCTGATGGTAGCCATGCGGGAGAAAATCCACATAGTTGCCAGAGTGTGCAACCAACACCACCTGGCTCTCTTGCCGGTTGACAAGGAACACCGTGACATCAAAATAGTTGAAGTTATTTCTGATCGTCTCTGCCGCCGAGTCCAGGATCTCATCCAATTCCAGCGTTGACGTGAGTTTCTCCGCCACTTCATTCACAAGCTCAATCTGCGTGATCCGTTTTCTTGCATCATCAAAGAGTGCCAGGTTCTTCAATGCGATTGCCACCTGGAGAGCCAGGAGCTGGGCCAGACACATCTCGTACTGCTCATAGGCACCCAGGCGGGCAGAACTGAGAAATAGGGCACCGATTGTTTCTGCCCCCGTTCGCAAGGGGACGATCAGAACAGATTTCATTCCCAAATCGACCAGCGTTCCCTCGATGGATTCAGTGAATGCAGGGCCCGCCGAGGTGTCGATGACGATTGGCGATTGATTCTGAATCACCCACCCGGGCATTCCCTGGTTTATTCCAAAGTGCTTCTGATCAAGGTCCGTGGAGTCTGCGATCGGAGAAAGTGTTTTGATGACATAATGTGTTTGCGAATTGTTCACCAAGGCAAGGAAATAGACATCGTGGTCAAGGATCCACCTGGTCTGAGCGCGAAGCACTTGCAGAATCTCATCACGAGTGCGGGCGGCATCGATCTCAAGCGCTATCTCGCTGAGCGTACTCACTGCATTGTAGAAGGAGTTTGCCCTTACCAGACTCGTCTTCATCTCGTCGGGAGTGGGGTGACTCTCTCCCATCAAGCTCAGATCCCGGTTCAGGCCGATCTTCAGCGCCTTTGGCGGCAGACTGTCTTGAGCGATATTCATCTGGCCTTCGATGGTCACTCTATTCTCTGATTTCTCCTCACGATTGTAAGGGACGGTGTGTTCAGCGTCTTCCATTCTTCCCACCGCGAACGACCTTACCTACAAGGAAACAGTTGTCTCCTTTTCTTCTAATGAGATTTGCCACCCCAGCGGATTCCTTGCCGGGGACAACCATGATCAAACCAACACCCAGGTTGAAGGTGCGGCGCATGTCTTTTTCTGGAACGTTCCCAATCTTCTGGATCAGGTTGAAGATTGCCGGCCTGTCCCAACCGTTCCAGTCAATGCTCAATGAGAGTCCTTTAGGAATCACTCGCATGGTATTTCCAACAATACCACCGCCAGTGATATGAGCAAGACCATGAATGTCGAGCCTCTTCATCACAGCATTCACAATTTCAAGATAGGAACGATGAACAGTGAGAAGAGTCTCTCCGAGCGTACTTTTGAGTTCCTTGAAATAGTCGTCAAGCCTGTTCGCTTTCAGAAGAACTTCGCGGGCCAGAGAGTAGCCATTCGTGTGGAGCCCAGTCGATGGTATGCCGAGAAGAACATCGCCCTCTCTTATGCGTTTGCCGGAGATAATCTTCGCGCGCTCGACAACTCCCACGACCGTGCCTGAGAGATCATATTTGTAACCCTCATAAAATCCCGGCATCTCAGCCGTTTCTCCACCTATGAGTGAACACTTGTTCTCCTTGCAGGCTTTTACGAACCCGCTGATTACCTCGGCAGCAATTCTACTCTGCAAATGTCCCGTCGCAAAGTAATCCATGAAGAACAAAGGCTTCGCTCCACACACGAGGATATCGTTCACACAGTGATTGACAAGGTCTTGTCCTATAGTGTTGTGCTTGTTCATCATCTGGGCGATCAACAGTTTTGTGCCCACACCATCTACACTTGAAACAAGCACTGGGGACTTGTATTTCCTGAAGGTGGCATCGTAGAAGGCTCCGAATAATCCGACATCGCCAAGGACTGATTTTGAGTAGGTGGATCGCACAGCACTTTTGATGTGCCGAACAAGCCTGTCGCCTTCTGCAATACTAACACCGGATTGTACGTAGGTAGCCGTCAACTTAGGCCCTTGTCTTCAACCAAAACTTGATGGGCAAAATTAGAGAGAAAATCTCAGAATTGCAATAGCCGTTCACATTCGTAAGGATTTTTAGATTCCTTAGTTTGCCATTGATAATATCCTCTCACCTCAGTATATTCTTGACACACATCGACATAATCTCGCATGAATGAGTAGAATTCTATTCAAAGGATCCGGGAAGTCATTCCCAGTGGGGAAGATTCTCTGTCTCGGCAGAAACTACGTCGCTCATGCGAAAGAGATGGGGGCTGATATCCCAAATCTGCCTGTTGTTTTTCTCAAGCCGGCAACCGCCCTCATTCACGGCTCGGAGAATGTGATCATCCCACCGATCTCGTCGGAGGTGCATCACGAAGTCGAGATGGTTGTTGTGATTGGGCAGCAAGCGAAGAACGTGAGACAGGAAGAGGCATATAGCCATGTCTCAGGGTACGCAGTAGGGCTGGACATGACGTTGCGGGATATCCAGGCGGAAGCAAAGAAAAAGGGGCTTCCTTGGACCATCGCAAAGGGGTTCGACACGTCAGCGCCGATTTCCTACGCGGTGGAAAGATCAAACGTCTCCAACCCACACCAGCTTCAGTTGTCGCTGAAAGTGAATGGAGACCTTCGCCAGGAGTCAAATACATCAAATATGATCTTCAAGATTGATTTTCTTGTGTCGTATCTGTCGTCCATCTTTACATTGGAACCCGGGGACCTTATCTTCACGGGAACACCGGAAGGTATCGGGCCGGTTCGGTCAGGGGATGTCCTTGAGGCAGAACTCGAAGCAGTCGGATCGCTTCGCGTGGGGGTAATCAATCAGCCCACATTCGCGAGTAGCTAGCATGGCGAGAATTATAGCAGTCGCGCTTCCTAAGGGAGGTGTTGGCAAAACAACCACAGCCGTTAACCTCGCAGCGAGTCTTGCCGTTGCAGAGCAACGAACACTCCTCATTGACATGGATTCATTTGGTGCATCAGGTCTCTCTCTTGGATTCACTGAAGATAGAATCAAGGGGGGCATTTTTGAGGTATTCAACTTCATCACGGGCCTTTCCAGCACCATTCATCGGACCGAATTGGCGTTTCTCGACTTCGTGCCTGCAAATGTTCAGTCGCTCCAGTCAGAAGAGCGCCTCATGCGGCTGGCAGACAACCGGTCAATCCTCAAGAATGCGCTGCGCGGCGTTGCACAACAATATGACTATGTGATTCTCGATTGCCCACCTGTGCTTCGGGGGATGTCAACAAATGCACTCACTGCAGCAGACTCGGTCCTGCTTCCCGTGAAGTCTGGTCACTTCTCGCTGGATGCAGTGGACAAGCTTTTCAAGTATTTGGATTGGATGAGAGAAGTGGCAAACAGGTCGCTTGAGATTGAAGGCATCCTGCTAACGATGCACGAGCCGAACACCAGAGTCACAGATATTACAGTGCGGGAGTTGCAGTCGAAGTATCGCAGCCACATGTTCCAGAGTATCATCCCGAAAAACACAATCCTCGGCGAGGCCAGCTTCTACGGCAAGCCGGCCATCTTGTATGACATCAGCTCGCGCGGCTCGGTAGCTTACCTCGCGCTCGCGCGAGAGATTATCGCTCGCCAGGCACTACGCAAAGCCCAGTCATTCCGCCCAGCAACTACTCACCAATTCGGACAACAAGGCTAGGCGCATTGAGTTCAAGGCAGATAGGTCAGTCAGTAGTTACGATTTCTGCCGTTGCGAGTATTGCTTTTTTTGCCGTCGCATCAATCGCACCCACACCTGGAAACCAACCTCTGGCTCCGGCCCATGAGTCAATAAACACAGACTTCTCTGACTACGTTTGGCCTACCGATGCCGGCAACATTGGCACCTCAACATTCGGCGAGTACCGCAGGACCCATTTCCACGGTGGCATTGATATCAGCACAGGTAATACGACCGGCTACCGTGTGTTTGCTGTGCGTGATGGGTACGTGGCCCGGATCCGGGTCAGCCCAATCGGTTATGGAAAGATGCTCTATGTCCGTCATGCCGATGGCTTCTACAGTACGTATGCGCACCTGAAGCACTTTAACGTTGAGATCGATGCCCGTGTAGCGCTTGAGCAGACGAGGCAGGAATCGTTCGACGTCGATATCAATTGCAGCCCAAATGAACTCCCGGTCAGAAAAGGCGAACTCATCGCATACACGGGCGACACGGGAGTCGGCACACCCCATCTCCATTTTGAAATCCGTGATGAGAAACTGGACCCGATCAATCCGCTTCTCTGTACAGAGTTCAGTTTCCCCGATCATATCGCTCCGGTCATCAAGCGGGTTGCCATCTCGCCCCTCGGTGAGTTTTCAACCGTGAACGGCTCCTCCTCTCCTCGAATCTTCTCCGTTCGACCCACAAGGAAGAACCAGTTGAAGATTGCCGGGACGATCCAGCTCAGCGGAGAGATCGGGTTTGGAGTGAGTGTCACTGACCGGTCAAACGGATCAGGCTACCGGCATGGCGTGTATAGCCACAGACTGTTCCTTGATGACACACTCGTCTACACTGTGCAACTGGACCGTGTCCCCGGTCGAAACGCCCACGAGATTGGATTCTACTACGACTGGAACCTGCGCGATCAAGGACGAGGCCGCTTTGAGAAACTCTATGCAGACTCTCCCAACGGTCTCGTTTTCTACTCTCCAAAGAAGCCACACGCTGGCATCGTGAACACGGCAGAATTCACCGATGGCCCTCACACGTTTCGAATTGTCTCCACCGACTTCAACAATAACAGCACAGAAGTCACAGGCAAACTCACCTTCAACAATCCTCCACGCTTTTGGGTTGAAGAGGAAGGTAACGAACTAAGGGTATCCTTCGCAGAGATCAGCAAAATCAACAAAGTGCAGATGTTCACTAGGAAGAATGGGAGCGAGGACTGGAATCTCAAAACGATGACGCCCGTCCCCTACACCGAGGGAGACATCATTCGCGTTCCTGACGCCAGGCAACGGTACGACGTCGTGAAGGTGATCGCAGAAAACAGCTACGGCACACATTCATTGCCAGTCTACCATTTCCTGCACAAACCAAACGGGCAGGTTGGAACGGTGAAGCTTGACCATGAAGTGCTTTCTGATTTTGTTCGGGTACATCTCAAGGCAACCCATCCTATAACCGAGACGCCAACAGTGACCGTGTATGAAGGAAATTCCAAGAGAACCATCAATCTCACGGCGTTGGAGATTGACAATTATGTTGGGGCCTTTCATCCTCTCGAATCCTACACGGGCACTCGCCGCATCGTCGCAGAAGTGGAAGTCAACGGCCGCAAAGCTACTACCCTCGACGAGTTCGATCTGTACCCGATTGTTGCTGGCAAATCTGGCGCCATCGCATTCGACAATGGAAAGCTGACAATACAATATGATTCGGCATCGGTGTACAAGACAGTGTTCATGCAAGTGGAGAAACACCCTGACCCCGAAGCACACTACACCCTTCTCCCCGATAATACCATACTCAGAGGAGAACTCAAGGTAACTGTGGCAAACAACCAGCCAAAAGAAGGAGAGGGACTCTACTTCACGGGCCTCAGCGGATGGGAACTACTTGACATGGCTTCAGATCAAGGCAAGAAGATTTTCACCGGTACTATCACCCGCACACTTGGTGGACTGATTATCAAGTCGGATGAGATTCCACCAAACATCTCCCGCCTGTCCATAAGCCGTGCCTCTTCAGGGCGACCAACCTTCTCATTCCGTTACGGCGACAACCTTTCCGGCGTTGAATATAAAGAGCTAAAGACGTACATTGACGGCGTGGTGATAATAGCCGAGGTGGATGGGGAACACCACAGGGCAACATACGCATCCCCCCGCCCCCTTGAACGAGGTTCCCACCGACTGACCATCCGCATTAAGGACAAGATGGGAAACAGCAACGTTGTGGAGCGCCTGTTCTCCGTTCGGTAGATTCTCCGATCACGGGCTGCGGCATTTCTTTTCGCATCAGAATTCACTTCTCATTTCAGTCTGAATCGAGGCACGTTCTTTTGTCTGATACAGCGCAACAGAGTTCGCTCGCAAAGGTGTACTCACCGACCGACGTCGAGGCCAAGTGGTACAAGCACTGGGAAGATAACGGCTTCTTTCATGCCGCAGTCAATCAGGCGAAGCAGCCTTACACCATCGTTATACCCCCCCCAAACATCACGGGTGTGTTGCACATGGGACACATCCTCAACAATGCGTTGCAGGACGCGTTCATCCGCTACAAGCGGATGACCGGCTTTGAAGCATGCTGGATTCCCGGCACCGATCACGCCGGCATTGCGACGCAGAATGTTGTTGAGAAGTCGTTGATGAAAGAGGGAAAAACCCGTCACGACTTGGGCAGAGAGAAGTTCATTGAGAAGGTGTGGGAATGGAGAAAACAGTACGGCGGCGTAATCATCCAGCAACTCCGAAAACTTGGCTCCTCCTGCGATTGGGAGCGCGAGAAGTTCACGATGGACGATACGCTGTCTGCCGCCGTGCGGGAAGTGTTCGTGAGTTTGTATGAGGAGGGATTGATCTACCGCGGCAAATACATCGTCAACTGGTGCCCGAAGGACCACACGGCAATCAGCGATGATGAGGTGAACTATTCCGAGCAACAAGGGAAGCTCTACTACATCAAGTACCCGATTGATGATGAGACGGAATCTGAGGGATATATCGGCTTTGCAACGGTAGCAACCACCCGGCCGGAGACAATGCTCGGTGATGTTGCT
>Ga0208980_10000218_pt1 | contig 30072 bp, 20 predicted proteins | sample WetSurMetagenome_3_FD_187993 | JGI IMG/M metagenome (GOLD analysis project Ga0208980, IMG submission 187993) | Wetland microbial communities from Twitchell Island in the Sacramento Delta, sample from surface sediment Aug2011 Site A1 Bulk (version 2) | ecosystem: Environmental > Aquatic > Marine...
ATTCCTTTTGTGCATCATGTTTTCCGCCCTTTAACGCGAAAGTATAATGCTGCGCGTCAGCGCCTCATAAAGATTTTTGGACACGGAATGAAGCAGATTTATCCGTGTCCGCAGGCAGCGTTCTTCCGCGTCCCTTTTTTGCCGCCCAAGAATTACGCATTGTGCACGGTGCTCTCTTCCAGCCGGCAAGCGATGGCTTCAGCTTGCCTTAAGCCGGCTGCTGGACGTATCCTGTCGTAGTTACCTCAGGGTGAGAACTATGACCAGCGAGATGATTTCCCACTACCGGATCATTGAGAAATTAGGGGCGGGCGGTATGGGTGTTGTCTATCGCGCCGAAGATACAAAGCTGGGCCGCAATGTAGCGCTCAAGGTTCTGCCGAAGGAAGTCGCGGAAAATCCCCTGAGCCAGCAGCGTTTTCAACGTGAAGCTCGCGCGGCTTCTGCCTTGAATCATCCCAACATGTGCGCAATTTACGAAATCGGCGAGCATGAAGGTCAACTCTATATTGCCATGGAACTGCTTGATGGCCAGACGCTGCGTGATCTGGTTAACGGCAAACCTTTGCCTGTCGAACGCGTTGTCAAAATCGCCCTGCAAATCGCGGATGCACTCGAGGCCGCACACCAAAAGGGGATCGTGCACCGGGACATCAAACCCGCGAATATCATAGTCACGCAACGGGGGCAGGCCAAGCTGCTCGATTTCGGTCTGGCAAAATTGAACTTTGCGCGGGCGGGATCTGGCGCGGAAGCGGGCGGGACTGATGAATGGGTGAGCTCTGCCGGCAATGAGCCATTGACCGGCCCTTCGGTTCCGATGGGAAGCGTCCCCTACATGTCGCCTGAACAGGCGCGAGCCGAGGATCTGGATCCGCGTACGGACCTGTTTTCACTTGGCTCGGTGCTCTATGAAATGGCTACAGGCGCTGCTGCTTTCAAGGGGATCAGCCAGGCGATAATCTTTAGCCAGATTCTCAGCCAGACTCCCTTGCGCCCGGCTGAAGTGAACCCTGACATTCCCCACGGTTTGGATGACATCATATCCAGACTCCTGGAAAAGGATCGCGAACTGCGCTACCAGAGCGCGGCTGATCTGCGGGCTGACCTGAAGCGGCTCCAGCGCGACCTTGATTTGCGGCATAGCGCGATTTCCAGATCTATTCCCGGCCTTGCGGTTCCTCGCGACGGTGCCAATGTCGCCTCCTCACCTGAGATGACCGGATCCCCCCCGGGAACCAAAGCGAAGGTTTTCGGAGTTACCCGGATCTTTGGCCGCCCGAAAATTGCTGCGCTCCTTGTCTCAGCTGTCATCCTTGTTGGGTTGATTGCTGTTCTGCGCCTGCAATCTGCGAATTACTATCCCTGCATCGTTTTTGGAGGATTCGAAGGTGGATCGGCCTCCGTCGACCCCGACCTCGTCGAATTTGTTATCAAACGCGCACTTTCCCAGTTCCCGGAAGTGATCGTGGTGGACCAGCGGGAATTCGTTAACCTGCTCAGCATAAGCAAAAGCGGGGATGAAACCGGGCAAAACAAAAATGACAAGCCGGTCGGCATATGGGAGCGGATTGGAATTCGAAAGGGGGAGGCAAAGCAACCGGCACTCGTGATATCGGGGCAGGTCAACGATTCCTTGGGTGCATTGGAATTGCGGTTGAAATATATCGATCGGGGAAAGGAAAAGTCCTCAAGCTTTCATTTTCGCGGCGTCGACGACCTGATCAACAGCGGTGTTGATTCAATAGTGCAGCAGATCCTGACTCGCTATGATTCCAAACTCTTGCGATATATTGACGGGAGTCAGCCTGACTATCGCCCGGCCGTGCGGCTGCTGTCGCCATATTGGGATGCGTTGCGCCATTACTGGAACGGCGCAAAGGCGTGGACGCGGCTGGATATGAATTTGGCAGAACGGGAATTGCGGTCGGCTCTCGAGATCGACCCCGACTTTGCGTTTGCGCATCTGATGCTGGGAGAAGTCCGGGTCTTCCAAAACCAATGGGATGCCGCGCAGTCGGAGATCCTGGCGGCGCGCAAGCAGGCAGACGCTCTTACTGAAATTGACCAATTACGCGTTGAAGCTTTTCTATCCCGCGTCTTTGGAAAACCATTTGATGAAAGGGTCAATCTGCAAAAGCTGATTGGAAAGCAGCCCCACAGAAAGGAATACGTCTATGAATTGGCGGAATCCTATTTCCACACCGCCGATGTAGATCAAGCCATCAGCAAATATCTGGACGCGCTGAAGCTTGATGACCGTTATGCACTGGCCTATAACCATATCGGCTACTGCTATTCCTGGAAAGGCGATCACACCCAGGCATTTGAGGCCATGCAACATTATCTGGACATTGACGGGTCAGCCAATGCCTATGACAGCTTCAGCGACGCCTACATGCAGGCCGGCCTTTATGATGAGGCTGTTGAAATGAAAACCAAGGCGCTCCAGCTTGACCCCAAACTGGAATATGCCAGCCTCAATCTGGCCTTTATTGAGATCCTGTGCGGCCGCTATGGTGTGGCGGAAAGCTCTCTCAAGGCTCTTTTGAACAACACGGCGGACCAGATACAGAAAGCCAGATATGCTGCTGCGCTCGCTTTCCTGTATTACCGGGAAGGAGCTCTGGACCGGGCATTGCAGGCTTGCACGACCGGCATGCAAAACATAAATCTGACACAGAACGACGCACCCGGCGATCAGCTTTTATGGCTCGACGGCCTGATCCAACTTGAAAGGAAAAATACGCATGCCGCTCATCTTGCTTTGACCCAGCTTCGAAACATATGCGATACAAACAGGATTACGGCCATGAATTACAAGCCGGCCTATAAGTACTGGCTGCACTTGCGCTCGGCAATTCTCGTCGCCGAAGGCAAAACCCAGGAAGCTTCCGATGCGATAAACGACCTGAAATGGATCAAGGGGAAACTGGGGTACTGGAGCACACCGTTTGACTGTGCGTTCTTCATGGATGCCATCGGACAGTTATACGAGAAGCTGAAGAGAACAGATGACGCAAATCAAGCCTATCGTGAGGCCCTTTCTTACAATCCCCATTTTGGTCTTGCCCGCTTTCACCTTTCTCATTTGCTCTGGTCCACGGGCTCCAGAGAAAGTGCAAAGAGCGCAGCGAAAGACTTTCTGCTGGAGTGGCAAAAAGCCGATGCGGACTCACCCGAGGTCTCCGTTGCGCGCAGAATCACAGATAACTAATGTACTGAGTCATTAATTGTCTATATAGTTGTTATTCCGGTGACTGAAGGCCATGGATCAAGAACTGAAGCAGATCAACCTATCCTTCATTGGTTTTGGACACGTGGGGCAAGCGCTGGGCCGCTTGCTGATCTCGCGCGGCAGCTACCTTATGAAGGAATTTGGATTGCAGTGGAAGGTCACAGGGATAGCTACAAAATCTCATGGGATGGCAATCGATCATAAGGGGCTCCCTGTAGGAAATATCCTGCGCTCCTGGAAACGATCGCCACAGATGGATCGCTATCACAATGGGCCTGTTTGCGCGTCGAATACGGATTTTATCCGCCAATGCGGCGCCGACGTGTTGTTTGAAATGAGCGTTCTCGACCTCAGTGGAGAGCCTGCAGCAACTTATATTCATGAGGCGCTGGGCGCCGGTCTCCATGTGGTTACTACCAACAAGAGCCCTGCGGCGAAACATTTCCGCTCTTTGACGCGCCTGGCAAGACGCCGCGGGGTGCGTTTCCTCTATGAAGGGACGGTGATGGACGGAGCCCCGATTTTCAATCTCGTCCGGCAAACCCTTCCTGCGACACGCATCCGCTCCCTGCGCGGCATCCTGAACAGCACCACTAATTACATCCTCACACAGATGGAGCAAGGCGCGCCTTTTGAAGCGGCGCTGCGCTATGTCCGCGAGCAGGGGATCGCAGAAGCTGATCCTTCGCTGGACCTTGATGGCTGGGATACTGCCATAAAGCTTTCCCTTCTTGTGCAAGCCATGATGGGCGGCAACCTGAAACCGGAAGATATTCATAGAAGGGGAATATCCGAAGAAACCAGAAGGCTGGTCACTTCGGCCGTGCGCCGCGATCGACGCATCCGCCTCGTTGCCCGCGCCTATCGACAGGGAGGGAGAATCATCGGAAAAGTGGAGCCGGAAGAATTAGAGGTCTTTGATCCTTTGGCTGCAATCCGCGGTCTGAGCAACGTTCTCATCCTGAATACGGACACGATGCGCGAGCTGGCCATTGTGGAGAACAATCCCACTGTCGAGCAGACCGCCTTTGCATTGTTCTCCGACCTGGTGACTTTGCTGCGCCGCCCGATAGCCTGATCAGAACACCGGTGGTGATCCGCCGCTGCAACATTTGCCGACAACAGGTTAAACTCCCCACGCTCCGCTCACGTGGATGTTTGTGCCATTGACATAGCGCGCCTCGTCAGACAACAAGAAACCGACGGCGGCCGCCGCATCTTCCGGCACACCGATATATCCCGCCGGGACACCCTTCATCATCTTAGAGAGTTCTTCCTGAGGCACGCTGCCGGTTTCAATGAATCCGGGTGAAATGGCGTTGACCGTTATTCCGTGTGGGGCCAGCACCTTGGCCAAAGAGCGAGTGAGGATCAATACGCCCGTCTTGGCTATATAATGTGCTGTGATATTGGGCTGGCCGATGTGCTGGTCGGCGTTCGCTATGGCGAAGTTGACGATTCTTCCCCATTTCCGCTCCATCATGCCGGGCGCTATCGCGCGGCTCAGGTAGAAGATTGGATGAAGATTGTTGTCGAACATCGCATGCCATCCCTCAACGCTCTCCTCCAGCAGTGGTATCCGGCGAAAAGGGCCTGCACAGTTGACCAGAGCATCGATTCGCCCCATCTCACGCTCGACTGCCTCGCGCAATTCCTGCGCTGCGCCTGGCTCAGAGACGTCTTTGCGAATGCACATCACCCTGAAATTCCGTGTTTTGAATTCCGCTTCGATGGCAGCCGCATCGGCTTCGCTCTTTCTATAGGTGACCGCAATGGCCCAATTGCGGGCGGCGAGCGCATGTGCCACCGCGCGTCCGATTCCGCGAACTCCGCCTGTAATTAAAGCTACTCTCGGTTCCATATCAATTTTCCCACTAATCGCAAAGAATCTTTTTCATCGTCGGTCTGCAGGGTTCGCAGAGGAGATTTTTTCGGTGTACAAGTAGCGCTTTACTTTTTTTGTTGTCGTTTTCTCGAACTCATCATAACGCACGGCAATCCTGGTCACCCGCTTGTAAGTAGAGAGGTTCTGACAGCGTTCTTTTACCTCTTTCTTGAGAATGGCCTCGATGCGGGATTTGTCGACAGCCCCGTCTGTTACCAATCCCTGCTTGATGAAATACTCGATGTTAGGCACCACCATGGCTTGCACTTCGACTTCCTCGCCTGGATTGGGTGCAGGATCTCCCCACACCATGCATTCAAGCACAAGTGGCGATCTTAGAATTTCCGCCTCCACCTCTTCCGGGTAGATCTTTTTACCCCCGGGGGTGACGATTACCGATTTCTTGCGCCCTTGAATGTGCAGGAAGCCGTCCTCATCCAGGTAGCCAAGATCGCCCGTGTGGAGCCATCCGTCTCTGATAGTTTCGGCAGTAGCCTTAGGGTTATTGTAGTAGCCCAGCATAATGTTGGGTCCGCGGGCCAGCACCTCGCCGTCTTCCCCGATCTTTACGTCAACGGTTGGGAGCGGAAGGCCTGCGGCATCGTCTTTGAAGGCTTTGTTCCTGTTTACGGTGATGATGGGAGCCGATTCCGTCAAGCCATAACCCTGAAGGTATTCGATACCCAGTTCCCTGTATCCGCGGGCGACTACGGGATCGGCTGCGGCGCCGCCGGAAATAAGAATTCTGAGATTTCCTCCGAATTTTTCATGCAATTTCCTGAAAAGAATCCTCCGGATATTTATGCCCAAAATATTTTCGCTGAAGGTGGCAATTTTTTTGGCGGCATTGACTTTCCACATCCCTGTCTCCGCCATGGCCGCCTCGATCTTCTTGTATATCGCGTTCCAAAGCAGAGGAACTCCTAGAATGGCGGTGGCTTTGGTTTCAGCCAGATTTTCAGCGATGCGCCGGATATTTTCGGCATACGAGGTCAGGGCGCCAATATAAATGGCGAGGAGGAAACCATCCGTGCACTCGTAGCTGTGATGGATCGGCAGAACGGAAAGAAACCGGTCCTCCGTTTTCAGGTTAACCCACTTAACCGCATCCTGTATGTTGATCGTCACATTCTTATGCGTCAGCATCACCCCCTTGGGATTTCCCATTGTTCCGGAGGTGAAGAGAACAGAAAGGGTGTCGTCCGGCGAAACCGTTCGCTCCAGGAAATCGTTCGTGCCTGCGCGGATGCGTTCGCGCCCCATGGAACGCAAGCGCTCAAACCCCAGCGCTCCTGCATCACCCCCCTCTTCGTCCATGTTCACAAGGGTTGTGATGTGTGGGAGCTTCTTCCGGATAGCGATCGCCAATTCGATGTGCTTGTTGTCGCAGACCAGCGTCTCTGCACCGGAGAGATACAGGATGTTGTAGGCCTCAACCTCCCGGAGTTCCTTGTCGATGGGAACACAAACAATCCCGGTGCATGCAGCCGCGAGATAAGTGACGGCCCACTCCGGACGGTTGTCCCCTATGATGGCAACCTTGCTTGCGAGGGGCTTCAAGCCGAGGGCGGCGAACCCACAGGCAACCTCTTCAACCATCACGCGCAGCTCGCCAAACGAAATCGGAATCCAGCTCCCGGATTTTTTGAATTGCAGCGCTATGCTAGTGCGATGTTTTTCAGTGCTTTTCAGGAAAAGATCTCGCACGTCGGAGATCGGCTCGGCCGGATACTCCGGATATTTTCCTTTCATTTGTTCCTCCCCGCCCACAGGTTGCCCGCGTCAAATTTTCGAGTTCCGAATATGAAGCGTCGCTTCCATTTTTTGGCAGGGACACTTCGCAACTACAACCGCATGCCTGGTTCGGAATGTTCATTCTAGAATAGCATAGAACGCATTGTACCGCTTTGGTTTCGATGAAGGGAAGATTCTGGGAAGATCCTGGAGATCCTGGACACCCATTATCTTTGGACGTTTCCTGGAAAAAATCCTGGACACCCAATATTTTTGAATTTTTTCTTGGCCCTTTCCTTAAGTCAACAGTTAGAAGAAGTATCAAGGGAGGTGATTCAAGGGTTTTCCGCGCAGCCGTTATGTCATGGAAGGGCAAGAAGGGGTGTATCACGAGCAAAGTGGATCCGCAATCACAACGACTCGTTCGGCATGCGCCTGCTGCGGCAATAAGCCCACTCGATTGTCTCTGCTTTCTTGGCAATGTCAGTACAAAGAAATTTGGGATCCGGTTTGATCCCGATGCGACCCAAGTCCAAGCGATCCGCGTCCCAGCATGTCTGGATGGTCACATGGGCCAGGGTGAGCCCGGAGGTGTGGTGCTCGCAGGCGTACTCGAGCAGCTCGAAATCTTCGTTGTTCAAATTGATTAGGGAGCCCCTCAGGGTGCGGGCAAACGCCGCCGCTCGCTTACCGTGCCCGGGATCAAATCCATTATTCGTTCGTTTGGAATCGTGAAGATAGGTGAACAGCTCCACGATATGCTTGTCGGCCCCGCTTTCCCCGGCGATCCTGAGGCCGTTTTCGAGAACCCGGTTCCAATGTGCCAGGCCGTGAATATCGTCAAGAGACAGGGCGAACTCTTTTTTGACTAACCTGATGAGCTCCTCTGAAATCATCTGTATCTCCGCATTACAGGATTTCCATTTCGGCGATTAAGACACAGACCGGAACCGGTCATCAAGCACAAATTTGGACGATAATGCCAAAGCGCGCAAAAACTCCTACCTGCGGTGTCCCAACCCGGGTTAAAAGGTTACATGCATGTTATCGCATGCAATGGAGTAGATAATGCATTTGTGTATAATGAAAAAACTCTATTGAGAGGCGGACATTCATGAACAAAACGATTTTACGGAGACTTCTTGCGGCCGCAAAAGGAGAGGAGCCATTCGACACAATTGTGACGAATGGCAGGGTCATCAACGTCTTCACGAACAGTATCGAAGAGGGCCTTGCCGTTGCCATCAAGGACGGGTACATCGTCAACATCGATGCGCCGGCGAACCTCGGCAGATTCGAGAAGAGCGAGATTATCGACGCGGGCGGACGGTATCTCTGTCCCGGATTCATAGACGCCCACACGCACGTTGATACCATGTATCCCTTCCACGAGGTCGTTTCGTACACCCTGGCGGGCGGAACTACTGCGCTCGTGTCGGAAGCGGGCACGGTCGCCACAGCCTGCGGCATTGAAGGTCTTGAAGCCTTCTACGAAAGTACCAAGGGCCATCCCCTTCGGTCCTATTTCGTGGTCCCTCCGCTTACACCGCCCTTTCCCCACATGGAGGGCGCCATTGGCTTGAGTCTGGCCGATTTCGAGAAAGTACTCAGGAGGGACGACGTCCTCGGCATAGGGGAGGCTTACTGGACCAGGGCCGTGGAAGGGGACGGGCAGGTATTGGATCAGGCATCTCTGGCACTTTCACTGCGGAAGACGCTCGAAGGCCACGCAGCAGGTGCACGGGGATCGAAGCTCGTACAGTACCTCATGACGGGCATTACCTCCTGCCACGAATCGACCACCATAGAGGAAGCCGTCGAAAAGCTGCGTTTTGGCGTCTACGTGATGATCCGCGAGGGCTTCGTGAGGCGAGAACTTCCGGAACTGTCGCGGCTGAAGGATCTTGACGTGGACATGAGGCGGATCATCCTTGTTTCCGATGGCCTTGACGCGGTGAACTACTGTGAGGAAGGCTGTCTCAATGCGATAGTGCGGAGAGCGATCGAATATGGTTTCACGCCGGTGGACGCCATAAAGATGACGACCATCAACGTCGCCGATTACTATGGCCTCCGCCATCTCGGCGCGATCGCACCGCTTCGTTTCGCGGATATTCTGTTTCTTGACGACCTAGAGAAGATCTCTGTCACCCGCGTAATGGTCGACGGAAAAACGGTTGTATTGGATGGGAAATTCCTCGGGCTGATCCAGCCGTACCGCTACCCGGAACCGATGAAGCACACCGTGAGGGCACAAAAGGTCTCTGAGAATGACTTCCGCATACCCGCTGCCCCGGGGCAGGAGCGGGTGAGGATCATCAAGGTCGTCGATGCCACCATCACCAGGGAAGCAGAAGCAACCTTGGCGATCAAGGATGGTTATCTCGAAAAGGACTTGAGCAGGGATATCCTTCCAGTGGCCGTCATCAACAGGAATGACCGGAGACAAATGGGAAGGGGGTTCATTACGGGCACGGGCGTAAGGAAAGGCGCGTTCGCAACCACCGTTACGTGGGACACAGGCAACATCCTTGTCGTCGGCAGCAGCGAAGCGGAAATGGCGACAGCCGTGAACAGGCTCATTGAACTGCAGGGCGGCTACGTTATCTGTTCCGGGGGCGAAACGATCTTCGAGTTCCCCATGCCAATCTTCGGCTATATACCGGAGTGCAGCATGGAAGAGATCCGGCGCAAGACCAAAGAATTAGAGGTGAGGATAGCGGAGATAGGCTCAATAATCCCCCGTCCTTTCCTGACTCTGCAAACCATACCATTCACCGGCCTTCCTTTCTTGCGGATCACCGACAAGGGTCTGGCGGACATAAAGAACAAGAAACTGGTACCTCTGTATTTATGAAACGGGACCCATGCGCGATCACCCATGTATCGCGGCCTCAGGAAACAAAATCTGGACACCCGCCGAACCTTATACGCAAACAAACATGTTTTTCGGCACCGCATAATTCGTCGATATGGTGGGTATCCATATCTTCCACATCTTTCTTCGAACTGGTGGGTGTCCATGTTTTTTTCAAAGACACTGAAGTTTCGAAGAGAAATGCCGCAGTCCGGACGGACTCCTGGCTCTCAAACCACGGATTTTTCAACGCAGACGGGCTCTTTGATATTGAGGCGGCAATGGGGGATCAATCCCCAGAGCCATTGCCGCCCTGAATGGCCAATAAGGATCTCCCAGCATTGCACGGGCCATGATTACGGCATCGGCCTGTCCAGTCACCAAAATTTGCTCGGCCTGAGCGGGTTCCAGAATCAACCCCACCGCCCCGGTTGCGATACCTATTTCCCTGCGGATTGCTGCCGAAAAAGGTGTCTGATAGCCAGGCCCGAAAGGAATTTTGGCATCGGGGACTAGGCCGCCGCTGGAACAATCAATTAAATCGATGCCGGACTGTTTAAAACGATGGCAAAGTTGGAGGGATTGCTCAAGGTCCCATCCACCTTCGACCCAGTCGGTACAAGAGATCCTTACGAAAAGGGGTTTAGGCCAGACATCCCGGACGGCTTTAGCCAGCTGCAAAGGAAACCGCATGCGGTTTTCCAAACTTGCGCCGTATTCGTCTGTTCGCCGATTGCTCAAAGGGGATAGAAATTCATGGGCGAGGTAGCCGTGGGCCATATGTAACTCCAGTACCTCAAAGCCTGCCTTCAGAGCCCTTTTTGCCGCCTCGACAAAATCCGCCACGGTTTCCCGGATTCTACTCGGCGACATTTCCAGGGGCACGGGCGAACCCCGATCAAAGGGAAGGGGGCTGGGGCTCAATGGCGACCAGCCTCCATCCTTTTCCTCTATGGGCTTCCCCCCTTTCCAGGGCCTGTCGGTCGATGCTTTGCGACCGGCATGAGCGAGTTGCACTCCGGGCAAGGCCCCCTGCGCTTTGACAAAGGAGGTAATGCGTGTGAAGGCTTCGGCATGTCGATCCGACCAGATCCCGATGTCCCACGGTGAGATACGGCCTTCAGGTGAAACGGCGGTCGCCTCCACCATAACCAGCGCGGCCCCCCCAACGGCCCGGCTGCCCAGGTGAACAAGGTGCCAGTCATTGGGCATGCCATCTTCGCTTGAATACTGGCACATGGGGGACACAAAGATTCGATTTCGAAAGGTCAAACCCCGAATAAAGAGTTCCGAAAAAAGTCTTGTCATCACTTATTCCTGCGCCAAATCCCTTATGAACAACTTATAAGCATTTCGATGCGGGAGAGCAAGGGGAAAGAAAATTAGAAGGAGATAGTGGGAAGGCAAGGGGAAAGACTCGGAGCAGGCAAAAGGCAGTATACGGTCGAAAGTCAGATTTCAAGTTTAGTAAAAGTTGCCCGCAATAAAAACTGGCAGGCCAAGGAGCACTCAATCCACACGGCAAGTCACTTCTGCAGCAATCGCAATAAATCGATGTGGAATCATTCCTACGTCTTAATCGCCGATGTGGGAACCCTGTACTGCGTTGAACTCTTTCCGGAATTGACCGCATGTATGCAAGACTTCGTGCACCGGGAGTTCGTGCAGACGCCGGGTCGCGCTCAGCGGAAATATGAGCCGGCAATCGGATCCCAGCGGAATTGCAGGCTGGCCGCGGGTTGGGGCAACGTTTCATTCACATGTATGAATTCCGTTTTCCAGCCGGGAACCAGGCGGGACGTGTTTTTGGCGATCCAGGGATTGCTGGGAAAGTCTATCAGATAGAGGTCCTGTGGAGGAGTGTCACGGAGTATCTCGATCAGTTCGTTTGTAGGTGCGGCGCGCTGCTCAAAATGCGCGTCCTTTTTGATCCAGATGTACCCGATGTTCGCTACAACGAAGGCGAGAACAAACACCGTGCGCCAGGACCGCGCCTTGAAGCTCTGGACCAGGATAGCCAGTGACCACGCAATCCCGACCGAAGCCATGTATTGCTGTCGGCTAGTGATGTGGTTCTGGTAGGTCAGAAAGATATAAGGGACCAGCGCAACCCCGGCGAATCCCAATCCGTGCAGGGCGGCGGATCCGATGGACTGCAACGGCAGCTTTTGCGCGAGCAGGATGGCAACCGCCAGATAAACCCACGGAAACAGGAGCCGATGCATGCTCAGCAGAAACACGAGGACGGCGTGAAAGCCGAAAACATAGGTCCCCGCAGTGAGCATGAAATTGCCGGCCACCAGCACAAAAAATAGAGCGAGAAATGCGATCGAGACCAGAACGATCAGGCAGTATGCAAAACGGCGGCGCGCCTGGTGTTCGCGGTTTTCGGATAGTCGATCGAACCAGGGCAGAAGCCCTATCAGCATCAGTGCCGACTCCTTTGAAAAAAGTGCGGCCACATACGGAAATACACTATAAGCCGTCCGTCTGGTCTCCCACATTACAAGGCATGACAGGAGAAAAAATCCCAACAGGGTCTCATTCATCGCCGCCAGCCACATAATGGCTTCCTGATGGCCATAGACTGTGGCGAAGAACATCGCGGCGAGCATGCCGGATTGAGCCGAACCGGAGAGTCGGCTCACCAACTTCCAGACGAGCAGAGAATTGGCGAGGTGAAGGATTAGGTTAAATCCGTAGTACCAGGCGGCGTGGTAACCAAAAAAGAATCTGAGAATTCCAAAGCAGATGTAACTCGTCAACCGAAAGCACTCCGGAGGCTCATTAAATAAACAGAACGGATCGTGACGCAGCGAATCCAGCCGCCCGAGAATGACGTAGTCGTCCGAGATAAAACCGTTATTGAATGCGGGCAGGTAGGCAAGGACGCACAATGCGGCAACCTGCAACGCAAACCGGGATCCGTTCTTCACGCTCACTTTCACTTGCATACCGCTCTTGGTCAACTCCTCACAACGAGAGGGCTCCAGTTGATAGGCAAAAACCGCAATTTTGATCGGAAACCAAGGTACGACCTCCCCTGCTACATCCGACAACAAGCATTAAGTAGCGTTCAAATTGCCTATTCGGTGGCAGGTTCCGAAGCTGCCTGCAATTTTACCCCAGGTTGGGACAATATAGTTCGGAGTTTCTGCACACTTTGGCCTTATCGTGCAAATTGTGCTTGATGCCCTGTGCCGGCCTATGCTTAGCTGATCCACCTAAAGTGAACAAATGCAAAGTCAACAAACTCAATGTAATTGCAAATGCATGGCAAATAACGCCCTCAAGAATGACACATATGCACAGGCGGCATTCGGCACAACAACGGAATCTAAGATTGCGGCATTAAAAGCACTCGGTTATCAAGCCACTTACGGCTATTCCTCTTTGAACGATTGGGATATTCTGAAAAAGAACGGAATGTCCTCTGCAGGCGCAAGAGTATTATCCGACAACGACGGTAATGCATATTACGCAGGTTATTCTGCACTAGACGCGGGTGCCAAGTACGTCTTATCAGCGAAATACTATAAAGAGAAAGGATATGAATTCAGTAATTTCGATCATCAGTACTATTTTGCAGGTATGTTCTCAGGCGGAGCTCCCGCACAAGGTGGGCCTCGTGGTCAGGCAGCTGCAGGTGGACGGGCCGGCATGCCTGGTAGTCAGGGTGGTCCTGGCGGACAGCCTGGTGCAGGCGGCGCTCCCACAGAAGGTGCACTTGGTGGTCAGGTAGCTGCCGGTGGACAGGCCGGCATGCCTGGTGGCCAGGGTGGTCCTGGCGGACAGCCTGGTACAGGCGGCGCTCCCACAGAAGGTGCACCTGGGGGTCAGGCAGGTACCGGTGGACAGGCCGGCATGCCTGGTGGCCAGGGTGGTCCTGGCGGACAATCTGGTGCAGGCATTACTACTTACGACTAATATGTTCAAAAGTGGGAATCCGCGATTGCTTCCGCTGTCGCGCTGAACAAGCAGATCGCCGCTGCGGCAGTAAAATATAACTATCCCGTTGACTTCTACCTGACTCAGGAAAATGAGCCCATGGGCAGTGTAGGTCAGTCCGCGCTTGAAGTAGCTATGTTTACGGCGGCTATCGAACGTGCTAGCGCTGATGCCGGTGTGAAAAATTACTGCAAAGCTACGATTGATCTGGTACACACTTATTCGTTCCTCGAACTGGACCTTGTAGACAAAGATAAATCAGCTGATTGGTGCCTCCAGTATCTTAAGAGTAGGCCGTGGGCAGCAACATACTTCCAAACGAAGCTCGGTTCATCCGAGATCAGAAAGCCCAAAGGCATCTATGAATATATGACCCTGCTCGACGGAAATGTGTGTGCTATTCAGTTTTCAGATAATAACGGCGGCACGATTTCTCCGTTTGGCGGCAGCAGCAAAGGGTCAGCAACGGGTTCTCACCATGTTCTTGGCGATGGACGTATTGACTTTATGGAATACATGGATGCGCTCTTTAACTACGCACACCTCAACAAAACAGCCATACTGTGCGGTGGCGCATACCTCGTGTATGAACCCTGGTACAACAATATCAATGATGCAAATGAGACTATCGTCGCACAGAAGAGACTGGTCGATGGTATAGGCGAAGGTACCATGTGGATGAAAGAATGGAACCTTCTTTATAATGTTGCCCGAGTTGGAACAGATACCCAGGCAGCAGTTGCGGCAAGCGGGCAAGTTAGTAAATCGAGCAAGCCAGATGGTGGGAAAAATATATTAATCCCTGGATTTGAGAGTATTGCTTTGGAGGCAGGTCAGAAGAAAGCTGCGGTTTCTCTGCAGAATCCTGCGGGCAATCCCTGCAAATTTGTAATCTCACTCCTTTCAAAGGATGGAAAAGTGCTTTATAAATCTAAATCCATAGCGCCCGGCAAAGCGATCAATGAGATAAAAATAAACGAAGCACTTAATGCAGGAACCTACGATGCAACTATTAAATATGAATCTTATGGCCTGGCAGATCAAATACTTATGAATGGAGCCAGTGTTAAAGTAAAACTGATTGTTGAATAGATATGTTGGATTAGATAATAAGGATTTAAGGCTATCCCAAAAACCCCCTCCGATTGAAAGACGATTAAAGACGCCACATAACCCTGGCCGGTTTGCGGGTCGGTATCCTGTCATAGTGAAACTCAGGGTACCCGGCCATCATGGCACCAAAACACTGGTTCCCCTCGGGAAGTTGCAGTGCCTGTGCCAGGGGCGGGTAATTTGCTGTAGCGCTTCTGAAATATCCCGCCCAGCAGCACCCCATGCCCATTGACGAGGCGGCCAATTCCAGATATGTCAGGGCGATGACGCAGTCCGTAGGCGCGATCCCGTTATCCTTGGATGCATGGGCAATAATTACGGCAGGCGCCTCCCTCAGAATAACATCTATGCCCTTTTCCCATCTGCGGACAGTCCTTTCCAGAAAAAGTTCAGCGGCCAGAGCAGGCATATTTATGATGACTGCGCGCATCCAATCTACAGTCAATCCCGCCAGTTTATGCAGTTCGTTCCGATTGCAGATGACAAGATATTCGACGCTCTGAGAGTTGTGCCCTGTAGGTGCAAAGCTTGCTGTTTCGATCAGTTTGGCCAGGTCATTATGTGGGACTGGTTTTTTCTTAAAGGCCCTTATTGAACGGCGGCCTTTCAGAAATTGTTCGCATTGTTCTGCTGAAATTTTCAGGTCTTTTACAACGGGCAGGCACTTCCCCAGCTTTACCACCCTGTGTTGAATGCTTCCTGTGGGGCAGACGGCCACACAGTGGCCGCACCTGATGCACACCTCATCCGCCTCCGGAACAGGCACCGGGTACCCTCCGTCCTTCATCTCTATAAGTCCGGATGGACATGAGTGGACACAAATACCGTCCCTATTGCATGTCTCTTTATCCACTGTAAGAATATCCACTGTCATACTCCATTGCATTATTTTATTTAACGATTATAGGGGAAGCAGCTGCGGCAGTCTTATATTAATTCGATAATCTTTCCCACATCATGGGCCTTTTTGCCCGGCACATCATGCGATGCTCCACCGGCACTGATCAAAATGAACTGTGTCACCTAGCCGCCTCCATCCACGATTTGTGGAAAAACCAGAGGAGCAGAAGCGTCCCGCGCTGTCAAATATGAATTCGGGAATAAGGCCGCAAGAGACTCCTGCCGTTCGTTGTCCCGCGATCGCATGGTGAGGGCAGCGAAGGCGATTGGCGAGCTGATATCCAGCACGCCCGTGAATCCGGCTGGTGACCCGGAAACAAACTCGTTGGCGAAGTGTCCTTGACATATGTAGACATCCACTAATTTGCCTATATGAAGCAAAATGTGGACACCCGCCGAACTCAATACACAAACAAATAGATTTGCTGCACCGCACAATCCATCGATATGATGGATGTCCACATTTTGCTTCGAATTGGTGGGTGTCCATGTTTTTCCCTTTTCCCCGCCGCCGGGAAACGGACAACCGAAACGCACGAACTTAAATAGCCTCGGCACCTATGGCATTATAGCGCCGCCAGTCTCTCCCCCAGCATATAGCCTTCGGTCATGGCCATGCCAATGCTTATGCCGGAGAGCGGACTCTGATACACGACGATGAATCGGCCCCCGGCATTGTTTCCCGCTGCATAGAGGCCCTTGATGGGTTTGAATTCCGAGTTAAGCACGCGTCCGTCCGCATCCGCGTCAAGACCGGTGGTTGTAACCATACCCGGGCCTATACCGCCGAACATGCCCGGGCCGCTATAATTGCTTAAGACTCCATGGAACGGCGGGTCATTAAGGCCAGTCACCTTCATGATACGCGGATCTTTGCCGAAGTCTTCATCCACACCTTTCTTGCACATCTCGTTATATCGCGCGATCTCTGCCAGCACCTTCTTCCTGGTATCGCCCTTCCAGCAATCCAGATAGTCGATAAGCTCCTCAATCGTATTGCCGCAGCAGGGGGTGCCGCCGCTCACGCCGGGCAAACCGTTCGGTCCTCCTCCCGGTATGCCGCTCTGTTGTTTTTTGGATATGGGGCCGGGTTTTACGTTGTCAAAATAGGTAAGCCTTCCCGCGATTGTGCCTGCATCGGCAGTATCAGGGGCCATGTGACGCGGAGGCATCATCTCCAGGACCATCTTCCAATTTGCATCCAGTAATGTGACGGTAAAGCTATCTTTCGACCGAGATAGGGTTGTGCCGGCGGCCTCGTCGCAGAAGCGTTCGCCGTTTTCGTCGAGCTGCAGATACCACGCCCCGGTGCCTGGATCGCCGTTTCCCATGGTGGAACGGGGGCCGATCTCTACATGGCCGCCTGCCCAGACACCCAGCTTGATGCCGGAACCGTCGCGCGTAAGACCCATGCCCGCACCGGCACGCACAAGGTTGATATCTCCCTGCGCCTCGGCTTGATGACGAACATCATCCAGGATATCTATAACCATCTCCCGGTTCGCAGCAAAATCACCGGCGCAGAGCGCAACGCCTTTCCCAGCCTTGAAACGGACGTATTTCCCGTCCGACCTCCTGGCAACAACACCCGTTACAGCCCCTGAGGCATCAAGATCGCATATTTCCGCATGGTGTTCGAAGAACCATTTGGCGCCGTCAGCCATCGCCTTCTCTTTATGCATCTTCAAAAGGACCGGCCACATTTCTTTCCCCATATTTTCCTTTTTACCAAGAAAGATGGCGGTTCCGTAAAAGAATCTCCATCCTGACACTTCCAACAGGACTGTCGGCCTGGGAGGACAGCTCATAACATGGCAGTTGTTATCCATCCATTCCTTGTCAACCAGACTAATAACCCAGTCAAGGATCTTTCCGCTATTCTTCGCATAATAACTTGCCCGCTTGGGGTTGTGGCGTATTACACTGCGGCGGGCCCACTCCCTGAGGAATTCACCCTCATCTATCTCAGGCGCGCCATTCTCTTGAGCATATTTAGAATTGATTACACCTACCTCTTTGCCGGAGCCAGGGACGTAGCCCTTCTCGGCCTGGTTCTCGATCACAGCCACGGAAGCGCCTTTCATGGCGGCGACGCGCGCGCAAAGCAGGCCGGCGTTACCGCCGCCAACAACAACGACGTCATAGGTCCCGCCATCGCTAATGAGCGCCTCGTCGATGGGATCCGGTTTGTCTCGCCAGGATTTTGTGGCAGCCTTATTTCCACTTGCTGACTGTGCGGCGGATGTGCGATGCGCAGCGGCGATGGTGGCCATGGCGCTGGTTGCCGCAACGCTTTTCAGAAGGCTGCGACGATCAAGGTGTGTTCTGCGCTTCTGTTCATCCTTAGACATATTTCCCCCTGTTAAATATGGAACCGTTGGAAAAACTAATCCCTCGTTCCGGAGTTTATGAAACGCGACCTTATCTTGTCCGCCTTTGCCAAGCTTTGCTGCAATTCCTGGCATCTTGCCGATCACGAGGAGCATTCCCTCCACGTCGACAGCCGGTGCAAGGCATTTAAAACCAGGTTCATGTGATTGGGACTATTATAACGAAATTTGGCACTGTTAACTTAGAACAATATATGTGGACACCCACGAATTCGAAGCAAAATGTGGGACACCCGATGAACTTTATACATAAACAAACGTGTTTTGCGGCACCGCATAATCAGTCGATATGATGGGTGTCCACATTTTGTTTTTGCTCCTACTGCTGGCGCCTTCAATCACTGCCGCACTGCAGTGGAGGCTTGGTATTGCCCTGCACCTGCTGGGCACAGAGGCTGGCCAGCAAATCAGGCAGGGCCTGAAGGTTCATGCGCTCCCACTCGCCCATCAGGCAGATTTGAATCCAGTTCCTCTCGAGCAAGTAATCACTTTGATAGCTGAGGAGGAATCCTTTGCTCCTGAGTTGCGCGCCGATCGTGCGGGAGTCGATCTCGCGCGGCAGCACGAGGGTGAAGACGGCTGGGGAAGAATGTGCTTCCGGTGCCAATACCTGAAAGTCCAGTTCGCGCAGCCGCCCACGTAACCATTGGGCTACCTCTCCGATCTGGCTGTATTTGATGCTCCAGTCGGTGCGCCGCAGAGCGGTTTGCAGGGCGCAGAGCAGGTTTGAGGAGTGAGTGAACGGAATCCCTTCATGCTCGGCGTAATAACCCAGGTCCAGGTAAAGGGGCAACGTATGTGGAGCGGGCGCCAGTTCGTGGTTGTGGAAGACCATTGACAAACCCGGGAACGCAGCCAGCGCCTTTCCGCTCACGCAGGAAGCCAGATAGACACCCCGCAGATCGACCGGCACGGCGCCAATCGCGCTGATGCAATCCAGGCAAAGCTTGATACCGGTCTCGGCAGCGATAGCTTTCAGCATTTCCAAGTCGTTTAGAATGCCGGTCGAAGTCTCGCTGTGTACCGCCCAGATCCAGTAAGCCTTCGGATTGAGACCTAACCTTTGCCGAAGATCCGTGTAATCGTAGGGCTCACCCCAATTCTTTCGGTAGACGTCGAACTGCAAAGCCAGCCGGGCGGCATGATCAACGAGCCGATCTCCAAATTCGCCATTGCTGAGGATCAAACCCGGCTGGTTCAAAAGCTTGATCTGCCCGCCGACCGCGTCGTTAGCGAGACTGCCGGAGCCGACAAGAATCTGGGCGTATTTCGCCCCCGTCAGTTTACAAAGCATCCGTTTAGTGGAGCTGAAATCGGCCTTGAACCGGTCTGAACGGTGGGAAACGGGCCTGCTCTCGAATGCCCGCTTCACTTCCTCATGCACTTCGACCGGGCCGGGCAGGTAGTTTGCAAGCATCGTCTTCATCACGGTACCGGAATCGGGAGATACCGCCTTCGACCAGTCGAGGAAGGTCTCAAGCGTTAGGTACATTGGCTGGAATTGGGCATCAAGGCTGCCCAAGAGAGGTCCAAACGGTTGAAAACCCAGATGCTTGTAGAGCCCTATCTGCCTCGTGGTCCCGGAGATGATGGCCAGATCGCAGCCCCTCTCGCGGAAATGTTGGGCGAGCAGGCGGATCAGTCCGCAAAACACCTGGCCGTTGCGGTAATCTTTTTCGACTGAAAGTAGGCGCACTTCCAGCACATTTCGACCGGCCGGAAGATAGGCATCCAGGTTCGGAAGCTTCTGATCCAGCGAAAAGGGCCGTTTGCTGCGGCCGCAGACCATGCCGACCAACCGGTCGCCGTCGAGGCAGATGGCGTAAGTGTTTTCAGTATGAAACTTATCCACCAGCTTCCGGTCGGAATTGTGGTTGTGTTGGGGAATCTCTTCAACGAACGTCTTGTAGTTAAGGCAGTGAATGGCCTCGAACTCCCAACCTTCGCTGGCAATCCTAAAGTTGAGTGAGCGTTCCGGGGTCATGGCTCGTTGCCTCCATGTTTTTGTGCCATCCCAGTCTTGATGGCGCGACTCGGAAAAAACCTGGCAAACTCTTCGCGAATGTTCTGCCGGTGCGACAACAGCACCAGGATGGCAGGTAACGATGCGCTGGCAATGGCTTCGTTGCCCGAGCCCCACAGAAATACTACGAGCGGGGTCAGAGCGAATGCTACCAATCCGCTCAAGGTGAAATTCCGCATCCAGGTGAATGCTGGCAGGAAAAGCCCGAAGAGTATCGCGGCGATGAATGGATTGTATATCAGAATGGCCCCCAACGAAGTTGCTATACCCTTTCCCCCATGAAATCGCAACTGGATCGGCCAGATGTGTCCGGCCATTACGGCCAATATAGAGATGACTACAGCGGCTCCGCTCAGCTGGAAATACCTTGCGCCAGCCACTGTCAGGGCTCCCTTGCCAAAGTCCAGGAGAAACGTCACCAGGAAAGCATTCAGCCCCAGCACTCGGCCAACGTTTCGTGCGCCTGTGTTGCCGCTCCCCTGCCGGCGGATATCGACGCCAGCGCGTGCACGAACCAAATAATATCCGATTGTAAAACATCCCAGGCTGTAACTGATCAAAATCCAACTAAGTTCCTTGCCGGTCATCATGGCGCTCCTGCGCGGCCAGGCGGCAGAATTTGATGCCTCAGGTTTCGGCCTTTCGGTTCACGACTAATCGCGCTTAGGGTAAAAACCATACCTGATCCGTGTGAGCCGTTGCGATATATCTTGGAGCTCTCAGTGACCAGCCCTCAATTGTTGTACCACATCTGTTGTAAATAAATGATGTATCAGATTCCCGCCGGGCTTGAATATCGCTGTGATGATTCGGATCTTCTTTAAAATTTCCCGGCTTTGCTCTTAGCATTCCTACAAGAGATGCTTATAACCAAAAATCTATTTGGGTTTTTCGGCAAGAACAAAAATAGATACGCCAAAATCAAAATTAAAACGCCGAAGAATTGCCGCCTCCAATTTAAGGATGGATGTGGCTGCCCGGTTCAGGCGATCTCCGCCTCTCGTTCCTTCGCGCACATCCGATCCTGCGGGAGCAAGCCCCGTTTTCTTCAACATTCTCCATAAGAATGCAGCAGGAAACAGAAGGGTGTTGGCACAGGTCAGGCGAAGCACTTTAAATCCGGCAGCTCCGGCTGCGGACCCTAATTCCCTCTTTCCATAGCGATGGTAGGCCATGACAGCAGTATCGTGGCTGCTGCGCAAATATTCATAAGCGGGGACGCGAATCAGCAATCGCCCTCCAGGTTTCAGAACGCGCAGGAATTCCCGCATGGCTGCTACGCGTGCTGTTTCATTTTTCAGGCTTGTGATGACGTCCAGTGAAACAACCAAATCATAGATGCCGCCGGGAAAAGGGAGCGCGGCCGCATCGGCGTGGACGAGGGTGCGCTCACCGCGGCGCCGGCAAAAGTTCAGAGCGTGGCGGGAAAGATCGAGTCCCGTAACAATGGCTCCATAATGCTGCTTTAGCCAGCCCATGTTGTATCCGGTGCCGCATCCTTCATCCAGTACCATAGAATTCGCCGGGACCGAAATGGGCGGCAACAGCGAGAGGACAATGGCGCGCATTCCCGCATACCACCAGTGCCGCTCTTCTTCTTCGTACATGTAAGCGTATTCCTTTTCATCCATATCTAGGCCTTGAAGAAGCGGCGCACCGCCTGGATTATGAATTGAATCTCTTCCTGCCTGAGTTCCGGATAGAGCGGCAGGGACAGGATTTCCCGCGAGGCCTTTTGCGCAACCGGAAACTCCTGTCCCGGAACTACAAAGTGCCGAAATGCGGGCTGAAAGGGGAGCGGAATAGGGTAATGCACCAGGGTCTGGATGCCCTGTTCCTGAAGAAATCGGCGCAAATCGTCGCGCCGGGCTGTGCGAATCGGGTACAAGTGCCGGTTGGGGACCAGATCAGGCACCGCAGGCAACGGGACTAAATTCAAACCGCCGAAGGCTTCATCATAATACTCCGCGAAGCTTCGCCGGACGCGATTGCGCTCTTCAAGGGCTTGCAGTTTTACCCGGAGAATCGCAGCCTGAAGTTCGTCGAGACGAGAACAGTATCCCGGCAACTCGTGGTGGTATGGGCTGTCCTGGCCCCCGTTCCTGAGCATCTTGACTCTCCGGATCAACTCGTCATCGCGGGTTACGACCATCCCGCCGTCTCCTAAAGCGCCCATGTTCTTTGTCGGATAAAAACTGAATGCAGATGCGTGTGCAAAAGTCCCCAGAGCTCTCCCGGCAAGGCGCGATCCGTGGGCCTGGCATGCATCCTCGATGACGGTCAAGTGACGATCTCGAGCCAACTGAATTATCGCCAGGATATCGCACGCATGGCCGTACATGTGGACAGGAATCACTGCGCGCGTTTTTTCCCCTATGCACGATGCAATGAGAGATGTATCAATCTGCAAGGTAGAAGGATCGATGTCGACAAAACGCGGAACGGCGCCGGCGCGGTATATCGCCAGGGGCGTGAACGCAGCCGACAGCGCCGAAGTAATGACCTCATGCTCCTTGCCAGGTGTTATTGCGCCGCTTGCTTCGAGCGCCAGGGTCAGGGCGTCAGTTCCAGATCCGACGCCGGCAGCAAACGGAATGCCTAAAGCTTCAGAAAACTCCCGCTCAAGGGCTTCCACTTCCGGTCCGAGAATGAAGAAGCCACGATCCAGAACCCGCTTCAAAGCCTCATCCAGCTTTCGACGATATCTAAAAGAAGCGCGGCTGAGATCAAGGAATGGAACTGATTGGGATGTCATTTCGGATGTTCAGCATGCGCGGAGGGGTCTCCAGGCCCATCCGGCCTTTCTGCTCTCAAAAATAAACCGCCATATGGCGTTGGCAATAGCTTCGGCCGGGCAGGATGGCTCTGCAAAGCCTTCCGCATATTAAATTTTAGTGGTTCGTAATATACACGGAACGGCGCTGATCGAAAAATTCCAGCGTGCGGCCAATCCCGTCGCGCAAAGACACCTGGGGGCTCCAACCCAGTTCGTCATGAATCTGAGAAAATGATCCGCAATAGTTGCCGATGTCTATTTTCCTTTGTTCTTCCGGAAAGGGAGCAAATCGGTAGCTGCTCTTTCCTGCAATGGAAATCATCAGTTTAGCCAGATCCAGCAGCGAAATCGGTTCTGCGCTTCCCAGATTATATATTTTGCCCGGTGCGCTCGGATGAACCCCTGCAAGAAGAAGCGCATCCAGGACGCAATCTACATACGTCAAATCACGAATCTGCTTTCCGTCGCCGAACAGGACGATTTCCTCATTGCACAGTATCTGGTGGAAAAACCAGCCGACCACTCCCTGGCTTGCGCTTCGGATCAGCTGCCTGGGCCCATAGGTGTTCACCAATCTCAAGCAGCAGGTCTCGATTCCGTGGACCTGATAATAAATGCGGTGGTACTGCTCTGCAGCATATTTGTTCACGCCGTTGATGTCCAGCGGATGGACGGGATGATCCTCATCCACGGGAAGGCGTTGCGGCCGGCCGTAAACCTGGCGTGTGCTGCTGTAAACAATTCGTGTGTGGGGATTCAGAGCGCGACAGCCTTCCAGGAGAAAGAGGTGCGCCTCGGCATTCCCGCCCAGGTCCTGCAGCGGATCCTGAATGGAATCCATGTGGCTGACGTGGCCGGCCAGGTTGAATATGACGTCGACATCCTGCAGTATCTCCTGCAACTTGGATGCTTCCCGGAGATCAAACGTATAAACCTGTACAGGGCGGACGATTCCATCCAGATTTCTCGGATTGCCCCCGCACAGAGGATGCAGCGAATCAACGATCCGTATTTCCGCCCGGCTGGACTCGGCCAGGCGCATGGCCAGGTTACTTCCGATAAATCCAAGTCCTCCCGTTATGAGGACCTTTTTGCTGTTATAGGCCGCAAGATCTAGAGTCATTCAGTTGTGCCACCGCTTTTTAAAGAATGAGCACTGATGGATGCGCACTGTGATCCGTTGTGTTTCGCAGGCGAGGTGCTGGCGCGCGCTGCTTGAAGTGAAAATGCAGGTGCCAGGATGAGCCTAAACCAGGCAACAAAGAGTTGTCCAAAAATCCTGCGGAGATGCCTGAAAGTGAAAAATTCGCTTCTGCCGTGAGAGCGATGATAGTGGTGCACGGGGACTTCGACGATTCGGCAGCCGCGGCTTTCGAACTTCTTCATCATTTCGACGCAGATCACACCGCTGTCGAACGTAAGAGGAGCTTGAAGGAACAGCGAACGGCGGAAGAGCCGGAAGTCGCAATCAACATCGCGGGTTTTAAGGTGGAACAAAATCCGCATCAGACGCTGATATATGCCGCCCACAATCACACGATGCAGGGGATCAGAGCGGCTGATTTTGTATCCATTCACAAGGTCGGTTTTTTCGCTGAATGCTTCCATCAGCGCAGGCAGTTCTTCCACATCGTACTGTCCATCTCCGTCCGTATAGAATATGAGGTCTTTGGAACAATTGGCGAAGCCGCTGATTAGAGCGGCGCCGTATCCACGATTTACGCCGTGCTCAATGACCTTAAGGAAGGGATATTCGGCCGCCAGTCTGTGCAGCACTTCCCCGGTCCCATCAGTGGATCCGTCATTGACAACGACAATCTCGTAGTCCCTCGTAAGCCTCGGAAGCAAGGTCGCGGTGGTGCGGACTATTTTCCCAATCGAAGCCGCGTCGTTGTATGCCGGAAAGAATGCTGAGATAGAATACCTCCCGCTGCTCATCTTTAACTCCGAATTAGGTCATCCGATCCATTGTCTTCACCAGCAATCTAATAAATCTCAATCAGATCCAGCAGAGACTTCGGCAAGATGGGATCCGTCATACTCAAAAACAAGCGCCCCTTTTGGCATCTCACGCTTATCCGGCAGCTTGTATCCACGATCAATAAACTGGATATCCAACGCCTTGGCCGGATAAAACAGGCGGATGAGGGTGCCATAATCGTAAAACCAGCGCAGGCTTCCGAGAGACGATTTGTCCACAAAATAAAGTGTGGCGCCGTCAGGAAGCGTTGGCCGCAGCTTTTGCATGTCCTGCAATGACGTTTCGGCTATCGTGGACGCTTGGGCAATCCATGAATCCTTTACAGCATGCAGGTTATGAAAAAAAACTGACGCGATATAAACCGCGGCAAAGGCAATGACGGCTGCACGCGCACACACCTTTCCGAAGTGTTCAAACCACTCGATCGCACAGTTTAGCCAATCTCCGAATACGAGGGCCAAGCCGACCAGCGGCACATAGAGATAGTGGTGCATAATGACATTGCGCAGAAGAAGGACCGGACTGAGCGCAGCGACAAACCAGATAGAACCGCACCAGGCCAGCCGGTCCAATCGCCAGAGGCGCCTGATGGTCGAGAGTACAAAAGGGATTGTGAAAATCAGGACCGTCAAAGCAACCAGGTAGTTCGCCAATCCCTCAAAGTTGAATACAAGAGAGTCGGGCAAATTAAATGTCCACTTTAGATACTTGTATTTGTAGCGAAGAGAATAGAGAGAGAACTCAATATTGTGCGGATGATCAATTCCCGGCCCGTACATCTGGCCGGCCTTCACAACCCAGTGAAATCCCAGATAAACTGCTCCCAGAATAATAAAAGGGAATGTCCTGCGAATGCAAATGCTTGCTGTGCGGCCGACCGGCTCCTGGGGGAGGCGGAATCCTTCTCGCCCCCAAAGAAACGCAATTGCCGCGATAACCACAGGCAGGGTTGCGGCGGCTTCCTTGCAAAAGAGCGCCAGAATGAAACAGAGAAGGGATAAAGTCAAAGGACCGCGCTTCTCAGCCCGGAGGAACTTGACAAACAAGAGCACTGACATCAGGTAAAAAAAGGAGAAGCTGAAATCCGGCAGAAATGCCACGTCATAGGTCACGTAGAATGCCGCACAATGGGCGCCGAAGAAAAAAGTCCCGAGCAGGGCGGCGCGCTCTGCGAGGCCCAATGTGCGCAGGATCCCAAAAACAATCAGAGTGTTCCCCGCATGAACCAGCAGTGGGAAAAGGTTATAGCCAAGCCGATGCATCCCGAATAGCGGATGCAGCACAAAGGAAAAGATCACGAAAGTAAGGGGTCGGTACTGCCACAGGTGATCGGGACCTTTGAAGACACGCCAAACGTCGGCCCAGCCTTCAATACGGTGGGAGAAAAAAAACAGGCTGTCGCCGTTAAAAAAGTGATTGTATTTCCAAAGGAATAGAAGCGTTTCGGCGGCAAGTATTGCCGAAAGCCACAGGCACCTACGCGAGAGAGACATCATCGACCGCCAACGATTCCCTAACCCTGCGATCTTTCTCGCGCGGACTTGTAACTGTGGCTCCGAAGGCGCGTGGTATATCGCAGGGCCCGGACAGTCACAGAACTGGTTGCAATTCCTGCGGCGGCGCCTCGACTAGGGGAAATCCGCCGGAAGAATCCGGGTCGTTAATATTTTTAACATAAGCCTTACACTTTTAATATAACTTCCGCAAATATCAAAGAAATCTTTTGTGAGTATGAGCTGTTTTGTTGGAAGTCGGGCTAGCGGTGCATCTCAGCGAGATTGTATTCGCTTTAGGGGGAGTACGGGATGGATAACTTCCTCAAACGGGGAGTTCCCAGTTTCCCGGAAGCGTTTCTCCGTAACTCCCGATAGACGTAATGTTAAAATAGCTAAATGTTGATAAATATTTTTTGCAAATGAGTTGACAATAATTACAAACCTAAATATGCTCGACGGCATAATAAATCCGAACCATATAGTACCCTGCAAAGGCTGAATCGAGCAATGCGTGGTCGGTTGCAGACGATGGTAGGATTTAACAGTCAACCGCGCACCGAGTCGCAGGAAATCCGCTGGGCACTATATAAATAAACTGTTCTACCTTTGTTATCCGAGTGCGTTTGGACCACAAGCGCATAAGGATCATAGGAGGAGGGATTGATGTTTACACTACTCAAGAAAAGCGATTTCAGTAGAGTAGCTGTTGCGCTCAGCATCCTGGCCATCCTCGTGCTAATGCCGGTGTCGCTGCCAGCACAGACTAACACAGCTGATGTGGTAGGCACTGTGACCGATCCCACGGGAGCTGTACTGCCAAATGCGACAGTGACCATTACGAACACCGGCACAGGGATCACGCGGACCATGCAAACGAACGCGACCGGAGACTATTCTTTCACGCGTCTGCAGGTGGGAACTTATAAGGCAAGCATCGAGGCGCAGGGTTTCAAGACCTTTGTAGCGAGCAGTTTGACATTGGGAGCGGGCGACCGCGCGCGTGTGGATGTCAAGCTGGAGATTGGCCAATTGAGCGAGACAGTGGAGGTTGAAGCAACCTCCGCGGCGGCGCTACACACCGACACCGCGACTGTGAGCAACTTGATCACAGAGCAGAGCGTTCAGGACCTGCCTTTAAACGGCCGCAATCTTTTTAGTTTGGTCTATCTAAGCCCAGGAGTGACCGAGGGAGCGCCTAACGCCCTTGGTGATGCGGCTAAAATGGACGACAGCCGGATGACGTCCTACACCTATGCGCACGGGCAAAGCAACACCGACAACAATAACATGATCGATGGAATGGACAACAACGAGCGAAACAACGGCACAATTGGCGTGCGGCCATCCATTGACGCGATCCAGGAAGTTAAAGTCCTGACGGGTCTTTACCCGGCAGAGATTGGTCGGGCACAGGGAGCCGTCATTGAGGTGATCACCAAATCCGGGACGAACCGTTTTCACGGCTCGGCGTATGAATATTTGCGCAACGACATATTTGATGCGTGGGGTTTTTTCGATATTCAGAAGCCGGTGTTGCGGCAGAATCAATTTGGTGCGAGTCTGGGCGGCCCGATCATAAAGGATAAGACCTTTTTCTTTGCCGACGGGGAGTTTTTCCGCAATACAAGGAGTAAGACACAGAACTCGCAGGTGCCCCCAGCTGCTGCTCACGATGATCTCTCAGGTTACTATGGTGTTCCAGCACAAGAAATCGACCCGGTGGCGGCCAATCTCTTTCAGCTGTTTCCTCGCCCAAACGTTACGGGCAACCCTAGCTACAACTATTCCAGCCAGGTTGTGGATAGCCAAGAGAGCGACGTATTTGATGTCCGGATTGATCAGCATGCCTCGGAAAAAGATTCCATCTTTGCGCGCTATTCCTATAACGATGTAACTACGGTCTATGCGGGTCAATATCCCGATCAATCGGTTAAAACTACAAGTGGAACTAGGATGATGAATCCGGGTGGCTCAAACACCAACTACCAGCGCCAGCAGCATTTTGCGCTGAATTACCTGCATACTTTCCAACCCACGCTTCTGATGGAGTTGAAGGCATCTTATATGCGTAGCGCGACCCAATATCTTTCCAATAGCGGCTTGAACGCAGCGACTGAGATGGGTTTTCCCTGCACGCCGGAGAGCTGCATCAACATAGGGATCTCCGAAAGTGGGTTGCCAAGCATAAGTATCAGCACCGGCTTTGGACCTGGCCTGAGCCTCGGTAACTCGCCGTGGACTCCGCTGAGATTATTCAACAACACGTTTCAGTATATGGGTGCAGTGACGTATAACCGAGGCGCTCACAGCATCAAGTTTGGTGCGGGTTTGGTGCGGCGGCAGACGTACCGTGTCCAGCCCCAAGGCACACAAACAGGGAGCTTCAGCTTCCAGAATGCCAACCAAAGCCTTAGCATCGTCGATTTCGTGAAAGGTGTGTCATCCAATTCCGGTCGGGCGAGGGACTTATCTGGGAAAGCCTATCGGACGTGGGAACCGAGTGGTTATGTGCAGGATGACTGGCGGGTCACGAGTTGGCTAACGCTGAACCTGGGTGTACGCTATGAGGTATACACTCCATTAGTGGATTCGCGGGGTTATCTCTCGAACTTCGATCCGAATGTGGGATTGCTGGTCTCTCCGATTCTAACGGGCATTCAACATAGCAGCCCGACGGGCAATGTCAAGACCGACTACAGTAACGTTGCACCGCGTATCGGGTTTGCAGCGACACTGGGTCAAAGGATGGTGCTTCGTGGTGGTTTTGGGATTACTTATTTTCCGAACACCTCGGGGAATTCTGCCTCAATGCGGAACGCCCCATTTGAATATTCTTACAGCTGCGGGACTGTAGGAACGATGGGCCCCGTACGTCCGTGTCAAGGTATGTTTGCTGCCGACGCAATGGGCAATGCCAAGCTGTCCGCTGGACTTCCTCCGGGTAGCTTCGACCTTACACTGGCGACGGATCCATCGAACTATAGTAAAGGTTTCGGCCTTCAGGCCACGGAACTCAACTTGCGCTCGGCCTATCTGGAACAGTTCAACCTTCAGCTTGAGAAGGAGATAGCCGGAAATATTTTTAGCGTGGGATGGTTAATGGATTTAGGGCGTCACCAACAAGTAGTCAATAACTCGAACAAGCAGCCCAACTCTTCAGCGCCTTACCCATTTCCCAGTTTGCCCAGAGTGACAATCAACGAGGTGAAGGGCGCGGGCACATCGAACTATAGTGCCATGCAGTTAACGTTCGTGCGGCGATACAGCCAGGGACTCACTGTTAACGCGAACTATATGTGGTCTCACCTGATCGACAATAAGATGCGCCAATTCAACGCTTCAATCTGCGTGATGCCCGGCTGCTTAATTGACAACGTCAGTAATCCTGCGCAGCCGATCGTCGTCAACGGCTGGCAGCAATATGATCGCGGCAATGGCGATCTGGACGTTCGTCACAAGATTTCAGGAATGGTCAATTACCAGTTGCCGTTCGGCAAATCCATGCAGGGCGTTGCCGGGGCCATAATAAAGGATTGGGCACTAAATAGTGCCGTAATGTACCAGAGTGGCATGCCGTTTACAGTAGGGCAGAGCCTTGTCCCGCCGCAAAGTGGCCTTCCCGGGGGGGGCGGCCCGGGAGGAGGCGAGCGTCCAAATATGGTTGGGCCCTGGAAGCCTGAGAAGCAGACCATCGAACAGTGGTTCAATCCCAAGGCCTTCAAGCTGAATAC
>Ga0208980_10000219_pt1 | contig 29985 bp, 25 predicted proteins | sample WetSurMetagenome_3_FD_187993 | JGI IMG/M metagenome (GOLD analysis project Ga0208980, IMG submission 187993) | Wetland microbial communities from Twitchell Island in the Sacramento Delta, sample from surface sediment Aug2011 Site A1 Bulk (version 2) | ecosystem: Environmental > Aquatic > Marine...
AGTCTGCGGAAGTCTGAACCAAGGATTTCCGACATGTCTTTGTTTGAATCACATCTGGCGCATTTGCGCGCCGATGGCACGGTCTTCATCTACTACGCGTCATCAGACACGCGCCTGCAAGTCGCCACCTCGTCGATCGATCGTCTGTTGGATTATGCGATCAACACGCCGGAAGATGGATTGCGATCGGCGGCCAGCGTGCAGCAGCGGCTGGATCTGATCCGGCGCAATCGGGCCTGTTAGGGATCTGCCCATCGTCAACAGCTCCGCGCAATGCCGGAGCTGTTGTGTATTCAAGCCAAACTATTCAGTCAAGGGAGCCGGGGAATATGAAGACGTATCGCAGTGTTGTGTTGACGCGCCAGGGGCCGCCGGAAGTTCTGCAAGTGGTCGAGAATGAACTGCGCGATCCCGCTGCGGGCGAGGCGCGCATCAAGCTTCAAGCCACCGGTGTGGGGCGCACCGACGTGGTGATGCGTCGCGGGTATTATATTTACGCGCCGAAGATTCCCTTCGTGCCCGGTTATGAGATCGTCGGCGTGGTGGATGCGGTGGGCGCAGGCGTCTCGCAAGTGGCCGTGGGCGATCGCGTTGCAGCGCTAACGGTGTACGGCGGCTATGCCGAATATATTTATCGCAGCGCCGACGAACTGGTTCACGTGCCGGCCGCACTCAATGCCGCTGAAGCCGTGACATTGATCTTGAACTATGTGACGGCTTATCAAATGCTGCACCGTTCGGCGAAAGTGCAAGCGGGCCACAAGATATTGATGACCGGCGCCAGCGGCGGTGTGGGCACGGCGCTGCTGCAATTGGGGAAGTTAGCCGGACTGAAAATGTATGGCACAACTTCTCAGGGCAAGCAGCATCTGGTGCAAGAGACGGGTGCGACGCCTATTGATTATCGCACGCAAGATTTCGTCGACGTTATCCGACAGGCGGAGCCAGGTGGCTTAGACTTTGTCTTTGAAGGATTAGGCGGCAGCGCCATTCGGCGGGGATATTCCGTGCTGCGCCGCGGCGGCAAGTTGGTGGCCTACGGTAACTCTGGATTCATGGCCGTGCTGCGCGATCTGGCGCAGGTGCAGCTGGGGCGCTTGCTATCCGGCAAGTCTGGAGAATTCTACGGCATCACGGCGATCTATCGCAAAGACAAAACGCCCTTCCTTGAAGACCTGCCCGTTTTATTCAAGTTGCTCGCAGAAGGAAAGTTGAAGCCCGTCATCGGCCAGCGGTTCACTCTGTTGGAAGCGGCGCAAGCGAATGCCTTGTTGGAAAGCGGCCAGGCTTCCGGAAAAATTGTGTTGTTGGCCCCGGAACTGTTATAGAGCTTTACCAGGAACGACAATTCGTCGAGAATTCGCTACAAAATCAGGTTTTTCAAGTAGCCGCCTCCATGGGCGGCTTTTTGTTTTATAATATCACCATGGCAGTTTGTCGCTGATCGCTACGCAACTGCCCAAAATAGCTCCCAGCGGAACAGTGACATGCGCATTCTGCACGGCACGTGGTTGAGCGGCGATTATCTTTCCAAAGACAAAGGCTTTGTCCTGTGGGCTGAATCCAGCGACATGAGCGCGGCTCAAACGCGCTTGCGCCGAGGTGTGCGCCCGCATCCTTTCGCCGTCTCGTGCAAAACTCTGCGGACGCTGCTGCTCGATCTGCTCACCTCCGCCGAAGTATTGATGCGCAGCACGACGAAGGACAGCCGCATCGTCGCGCGGCTGCCTTCCACATCCGATCGGCCCGTGCCTTCTTCGCCGTTCCTCTTCGAAGATGAACCCAAGCGCGAGAAGTTAGTCTTCACGCCGTGGAAGATCGATGCGATCACCATCGCGCCGCACGACGTGCTGGACCTGCTGGCGAATCTGCCGTCCGAAGAAGAGACTACGCCCGGCGTGAAGATCGGCAGCGATCTGCGCTACTGGCAGCACGCCGGACAACTGGCGCAGGAACTGCTGGCGCAGCAGCGCTTTGCGCCGGTGCTGCTGGAAGAAGGCGTGCGCTATCTGGGCGTGTGGCAGCCGCAGTGGAACAACGCCGATCTGGCGCGGCTCGATAAACTCACGCAAGTGCTCCCGTCGATCTGCCGCGCAGTGGGGCGCGATGAACGATCGGGTATTTTGAATCCACGCGCGCTGCTCATCAACTTCCTCACGATCACGGTCGATGCTTTCGCGCGCGAACACGCCGACTTCGGCAAAGCCATCGTCGCGGCAAAAGAGATGCCGGTGGCCGAAGCCTGGCTCGTCGCCTTGCGCAGCGCTGATCCGATCGTGCCCGCGTCATTCCCCACGCTTGTTCAATATCACGATCAATATCGTGCGTGGACCGAGGCGTTTCCCGGAGCGATCGGCGGCGACACGTTCCGCCTGTGCTTCCGGCTCGATCCGCCGGAGATGGATGTTGATCCCGACGTGATCTTTGCCCCTAGACTTAATCGCCGCGATTGGTCGCTGCGTTTCTTCTTGCAAGCTACCGACGATCTGAGTCTGCTCGTTCCGGCGGAAGCGGTGTGGCGCGAGCGCGGCAGCACGTTGAAATATCTCAATCGCAAGTTCGATACGCCGCAGGAGAGAATGCTGGCGGGGTTGGGATTGGCCTCGCGCATTTTTCCGCCGCTGGAAGCCAGCCTGAAAAGCGCGCGCCCTACCGAATGCGCGTTGAACGTCGAGCAGGCGTACACCTTCATGCGCGAAACGGCGCTGCTGTTGGAAAGCAGCGGCTTCGGTGTGCTGGTGCCCAACGTGTCGGGCAAGCTCGGCGTGCGCGTCACGGTGAAATCGAAAGAAGCGCCCAAGGGCGGCCTCAGCCTATTGACGGCTGAATCGATCTTCGAGTACGACTGGCAACTGGCGCTGGGCGATGAGCCGCTATCGGAAGAGGAGTTCAATCGGCTGGCTTCGCTCAAGGTGCCGCTGGTGCAGGTGCGCGGGCAATGGGTAGAACTGCGGCCCGATCAGATCAAACAAGCGATCGAATATTGGGAGAAGCGCAAGGCGGCAGAAGAAGTTCCATTGGCCGAAGCGCTGCGCATGTCGCTGGCCGGAGAAACCACTAGTCCGATCGGCGGTCTGCCGATTAACGAGGTGGCCGTCGAAGGTTGGTTGAACGATCTGTTGAAGCAGCTCGCCGCGGGCGCGAAGATGCAGCCCGTTCCCACCCCCGATCGGTTTCACGGCACATTGCGGCACTATCAGTCTGCGGGGTTGGCGTGGCTGGCGTTTTTGCGGCAGTGGGGTTTGGGCGCATGTCTCGCCGACGACATGGGCTTAGGCAAAACGATTCAAGTGATCGCGTTACTTTTACATGAGCGTATTCAAGCACAGCCGAAACCCGCGTTGTTGATCTGTCCCACATCCGTCGTCGGCAACTGGCAGCGTGAGTTGGCGCGCTTTTCGCCCGATCTGCGCGTGCTGATCCATCACGGCGCGGCACGGCAAAAAGATACACTGAGCAAGCAAGCCGCGCAGCACGATGTAGTGATCAGCTCTTACGCGTTATTACACCGCGACGAAAAAGTGCTGGGCGATATCGACTGGAGCGACGTTATTCTCGACGAAGCGCAGAATATCAAGAATCCGTCGACCAAGCAGGCGCAGGCGGCGCGGCGCTTGCGGGCACAGTGGCGCGCGGCGTTGACGGGCACGCCGGTCGAGAATCGCCTGACGGAGTTGTGGAGTATCTTCCAGTTTTTGAATCCGGGCTACTTGGGATCGCAGCAAGACTTTCTCGATCGATTGGCCAGACCGATCGAGCAGCGCGGCGACGAAGGCGCGACGAAGCAGTTGAAGTCACTCGTCGGGCCGTTTATTCTGCGGCGCGTGAAGACCGATCCGGCGGTGATCAGCGATCTGCCCGCGAAGAACGAGATGAAGGTGTACTGCTCATTAACGAAAGAGCAGGCGACGTTGTATCAAGCGGTGGTGCGCGATTCGCTGCTGAAGATTCAAGAGGCCGAGGGGATCGATCGGCGTGGCGTGATCCTGGCGACGCTGTTGAAGTTGAAGCAAGTGTGCAATCATCCCGCGCAGTTCCTCAATGACGGCAGCGCCCTGACAGGCCGCAGCGGCAAGCTGGCGCGCCTGAGCGAGATGCTGGAAGAAGCACGCGCCGTGCGCGATCGCGTCTTGATCTTCACGCAGTTCGCAGCGATGGGTCAACTGCTGCGCAGTTATTTGCAAGACACCTTCGGCGATGAAGTATTCTTTTTGCACGGCGGCACACCGGCCAAGACACGCACCAAAATGGTGCAGGCGTTTCAGGACGATCCGCACGGCCCGTCGATCTTCATCTTGTCGATCAAAGCGGGCGGCACGGGCTTGAACTTGACGCGCGCCAATCACGTCTTCCATTTCGATCGCTGGTGGAATCCCGCCGTCGAGAACCAGGCGACCGATCGGGCGTTTCGCATCGGGCAGACGAAGAACGTGCAGGTGCACAAGTTCCTATGTGCAGGCACCTTCGAAGAGAAGATCGACGAGATGATCGAGCGCAAGCAGGCACTGGCCTCGGTCATCGTCGGCGAGAGCGAAGGCTGGCTGACGGAACTCTCGACGGAGCAGTTGAAGGATCTGTTTGCGCTGCGGAAAGAAGCGATCAGTAACGAGTAACGAGTAACGAGTAATGCGTAAACTCCACATTCCGAGTTCCGCATTCAGGAATTGATCATGGGTTGGGATTGGTACTTCGAATCGAAACCACGTAAGCCCGCCAACGGCATCAAGGCGCAGAGCAAGAAGTTCGGGCAGACGTGGTGGTCGGGCAGGTGGCTGGCCGCGCTGGAGCGGCTGGTCGATCCCGCGCGCCTGAGCCGCGGCCGATCGTACGCGCGCAGCGGGCAGGTGCTGAACCTCGACATTCAATCCGGCCGCATTGAGTCGCGCGTGCAGGGCAGCGCGCCGCGTCCGTACAAAGTGAAGATCGAAATCAAGCCGCTGACCGAGAAGGAATGGCAGCGTGTGGCGGATGCGATGTCGCAGCAAGCGATCTTCGCGGCCAAGCTGTTGGCCGGTGAGATGCCGCAGAATATCGAAGAAGCGTTTGCCGTGGCCAAGGTCACGTTGTTTCCCGCTTCGCGCGGCGATCTGAAAACCGCTTGCTCGTGCCCCGATTACTCGAATCCCTGCAAGCACATCGCGGCGGTGTACTACCTACTGGGCGAACAATTCGACAGTGATCCGTTCTTGTTGTTTCGGATGCGCGGCAAGAGCAAGGACGAGATCATGTCGCTACTGCGCGCGCGGCGAGCGCAGTCGGCCATCGTGGAGGAAGAGCGCGAAGTAGAACCGGCCACGCCCGAAGAACCGATCGAGCCGTTGGAGGTTGATCCCGATCGGTTTTGGCATGGCTCCGCCGCGCTGATCGATTTCCGTGTGACGATCGCCGCACCCCCGATCGATGCTGCGCCGATCAAGCGTTTGGGATCGCCCAAGTTCTGGCACGGCAAACAAGATTTTCTAGCGCTGCTGACCGGGGCCTATCAAGCCATCGCGCAGGCGGCGTTGAAGAGCGAATAAAATACCGTGCCGCAGATCATCACGATCTGCGGCACGGTGTCAACCGCTGATTCTGTCATGCCCGAGCGCTTCGCCAAACGCGTCCCCGCGGGTAGCGCGGACAGGACGTAGTCGGGCATCCAGTGTGACGATTAGCGATTCATGTTAATCACGCTGCTGGATTCCCGCCAAAAACGTGCGGGAATGACGAGCCACTTACGCCGCAGTACCCTGCTTCGCTTGAACCTGCGCTTCCACCCACGGATAGGTGAAGCGGATGCCGTCTTCCAAAAAGATTTTGGCTTGCCAACCTAGCGAATAGATGCGGGCGTTGGAGAAGTTGCGCGATTGCACGCCCACCGGGCCAGGCACATGTTTGATGATCAACTGCTTGCCCGATTGTTTGATGACGGCATGCGCGAGTTCGTCCACGCTGACGTACTGCGGGCAGCCGATGTTGACCGCGCCGTGCAAATCGGAGTGCATCAACAGATAGATGCCGTCGACCATATCGCCCACGTAGGTGTACGATCGCACCGCCGTGCCGTCGCCCCACACTTCGATCGCGCCGCCGTCTTTGGCCTCAGCCACTTTGCGGCACATCGCCGCCGGAGCCTTCTCGCGTCCGCCGATCCACGTGCCTTCGGGGCCGTAGCAATTCTGGAAGCGGGCGATGCGCACTTGCATACCATAGCGGCGCTCGTAGGCTTCGGCCACGCGTTCGGAGTAAAGCTTCTCCCAGCCGTATTCATTATCGGGATGAGCAGGGATCGCCTCGGCTTCGGTCATCTCCGGTTCGCCGGGCTTCATATCGCGATACACGCAGACCGAAGACGAGAAAAAGTAGCGCGGCACGCCGAGACGCGCGGCCTGATCGGTCATGTAGATGTTGATCAGCACGCTGTTGTGCATGATCTCGGTTTCGGCGGAATGGATGAAACCCATGCCGCCCATGTCGGCCGCCAGTTGATAGACTTCGTCGAACGTGCCGCCGTCTACGGTGAGCGCGGTCTTACAGTTCTCTTCCGCGCGCAGATCGAGTTGCAAAAATTCATCGGCTGCCGTGGGTGACCATTCGTGCGGCTTGATGTCCACGCCGCGCACCCAGTAACCTTCGCGCTGTAGTTTCTTCACCAAATGGCAGCCGATAAAACCGCCGGCGCCACACACTAACGCTTTCTTCATAGCTTGCCTCCGGGCAAAAGATGTTGGGACGTATTATACCTGAAGCAGAGGGGCGGCTACCGCTCGCGCTCGATCTGCTGCAGCAGTCCAGCCAGCACTGCTTCAGCATATTCCCGATCGAGGGCCAGCTTCTGATGCTCGAACACCGAGGAGAACATGCCGCTTGAGGAATCCTGGTTGCGCGGCCGGGCATCAACCAGCGCCGGCCCGGGGATGACGGTGATCTCAGGCGTGAGCTCGTAATGCTGGCGGAATTGCTGGATCGCGGCGGGGGTATCCTCATAGCCGAGCGCGGCGATGATGCACGGTAAATGTTGATCCCGCGCCCACGCGAGCGGCGTACGCGGCTGGTGGGATCGTTTGAACAACCGATCGAGGGAGATAGCCGACGGGGGACGATCGTACTGCCGATTGAAGATCACGATGAGGCCAATCACCGGCACGGACCACGACCAATCGCGCAGGTTGCTGGTTTCCTCCAGCGCTTTCTCCACCGGCGCTTGTGGCGCGAACAGGTGCAAGTAATACGGCCACGCGGGAAGCCGGCCGCAGTCACTGTAAACGAGCGGCAGCGCGCCCTCTTTGCGGAAAGGCCTGGGCGGATCAGTTTCTGCTTTCCACTTGACCATGAGCCGGCGCGGCTCAGGATTGGGGCACACGGCCTGCATGAAGAGCACCGGGCTGAGCGAGATGCCGCTCCCTTCGCACACCCACACGCCTACGTCGTGTCCGTGCATGGCGTTGATCTTGAATTGTTGCCGCAGCGAGGCGTCGTCCATAGTTCTTTCTCGGCATTCGCGTGATGTTCATCTGTCCGTAGTCTACATCGAAGTGCGCTACAGGGCAATGCGGTCTCGTCACAAAACAAGCGGCCCTTCGGATTCTCAAAATCCGAAGGGCCGCTTGTCTACTTCGCGATCGGCATGTACAGATCGAACTGCGCTTTGTCCCACGGCCCGTCCGGCGGCGTGATCAACTCCTCCAGCCATTGGTGCTGTCCCATGCGGTAGTGGCTCGCTTCGCGCCACGCCACCAACTTCTGCCACGTGGCATAGATGTGCTGCACGCCTTCACAGCGCGTCACCGCATAGCGCCCGCCGGGGAACTCCTTGAGCTTGATCGGCTCTTCCACTTGAACAGAAGCGTCGATCGTGATCCATTGATCATAGCCGTAGTTCGGGCTGCCCGGCGATGGGTTCGGATTGTTGTAGCCGAAGAAGCGATGCGGCTTGCTCAACAGCCCGATCGGTTCCGCCCACTTCAACAGTGTGTCCCAGGCGATGCCCTCCGGCTCGGGGCCATAGCCCGACGCGCCCGCGCAGCGCAGCGTTTCCAGATCGACGATACGGACTTGCAATGCACTCATTGTTTTCTCCTTGTGCGAAGTCTGTTCACTGCAACATCTTACAACACCATCCCTGACATCTGCTGTCAGGGATTTGTGATAAGATGCGATCAAATTCGGAAGTGCGAATTCCACCTTCCATCTTTGGAAACGATCATGCGTGCCGATCGCTTACTCTCCCTCTTGATGCTGTTGCAAGCCCGTGGCCGGCTGACGGCGCAAGAACTGGCGCTGGAATTGGAAGTCTCCGAGCGCACGATCTATCGCGACATCAATGCGCTGAGCGCCAGTGGCGTGCCGGTCTATGCCGAATCCGGTCCCGGCGGCGGCTGCGCGCTGCTCGATAGTTACCGCACCAACCTCACCGGCCTCACCGCCGACGAAGCCCGCGCGCTGTTCATGCTCAGCATCCCTGCACCGCTCGATCAGTTGGGTGTGACGCAGGAATTGAAGGCCGCGCTGTTGAAACTCGCGGCGGCGCTGCCGGAAGCGCGGCGGCACGATGGGGAGCGTATCCGCCAGCGGATCTATCTCGACTCGCTGAACTGGTTTCAGGATGTCGACGCGGTGCCGCACTTGCCGGTGATCTATCGGGCCGTGTGGGACGATCGGTTGGTGGCGATTACGCTCTGTTTGCAGTTCGCGGCGTTTGTCGATTCGCGGATCGAGCAGGTGATCGCGCCCTATGGCGTGGTGGCCAAGGCGGGCGTGTGGCACATCATCGCCGCGCGCGACGATCAACTGCGCGTGTATCGCGCGGCGGATGTGATCGACGCGCGCTTGCTTGACGAGACGTTCACGCGCTGCGCCGACTTCGATCTGGCGGAGTTCTGGCAGAAGTGGTGCGACGGCGTGGAGCAGGATCGCCCGCGCTATGAAGTGACGCTGCGCCTCGCGCCGCACTTCGTGCCGATCGCGCCGCACTACCTGGGCGATCAGGTGCGCGCTCCGATCGAGCAAGCTACACCCGACGAGCGGGGGCGTGTGCAGATCGTCACGGCGTTTGAATCGCTGGAAGAAGCGCGAGCGCGCTGCTTGAGCTTAGGTTATGCGATCGAGGTGTTGGAACCGGCGGCGCTGCGCAACAGCGTTATCGATTACGCGGAACAGATTCGGCGGGTGTATGAATAGCCTGCCGGTGGTGCTGCGGGTAACCTCCGTGAGGTTCTAACAGTTGCCTGAAGGTGACATTAGTCACAGGCAAGAAGTTACATACATCTCCCCGATTTTCTCAGCATATATATAGAATAGATTTACCTCTGCTTGTTGCCGAAACTGATCTACGCAGCGCTGCGGCTGCAGTCACCGTTCAGTTCAGCTCGTCTCGATTCATTTACTTTGCACAGGAGAAGAATCCATGAAATCACGACTATCTCAATTGGGTATGGCTATTGCTCTCGGCTTGTTAGTGACTGTTGGCGCCTTGTTGCTCGTCGTGCCCACGCAAGCGCGTCCCTCGCTGGCGGGTGGTACTCTGCTGGGTGAAGGGTTTGAAAACGCCGCCTTTCCTCCCGCCGACTGGCAATTGAATGTTATCACGGGCACTTCCGCCTACACCTGGACCCGCGTCTCTTCTGGGAGTAGTCCTGCCGTTGCGCCGCATGGCGGCGGTTGGATGGCGAGCTACTACTCTAGTCAGGCACCGCCTGGATTTGCGACGCGCCTTGCAACACCAGTCTTGGATTTCTCTAGCTTGACTTCTCCCGATCTGAGATTTTGGATGTCCCATGACGCTGGCAGTGGCGCCGACCGGCTCCGGATCGATCTATCAACCGATGGGGGTATGAGCTACACCGATGTGCTAACCACCGTCTATCGCAATGACGGCTCCTCCGGTTGGAAGCTGCACACGGTGGACCTTTCGCCGTACATCGGCCAGGCGAATGTGCGGCTGGGGTTCGTGGGAATCAGCACCTATAGCTACAATATCTACGTTGATGATGTGACCGTCGGCGATCCTGCTCCCAGTTACGTTGCCCAAAAATCGGTTGCGCCGATCGGCCCGCGTTATACCGAGGAGGCAGTCACCTACACGATCGTTCTCACTAACGTGGGGAACTTGACTGGCACGGCTGCTTTAAATGATCCCATTCCTGCTAATGCGCAAGTCGTGCCCGACTCAATGACGGGGGGTGCAGTTTATAGTGACGTGCTCAATGCCGTGGTATGGAGCCCCATTAGCCTCGCGCCGCATAATAGTGTGACCACTACCTTCCGCGTTACGCTTACGGCTACGAACGGGAGTGTCACCAACACGGCGGCGATCAGCGATGCCGCCATCTTTGCGCCTGTTTCTGCTTCGGCGGCGAGCGCCATGGCCGTGGCTGATTTCAGCGCGAGTGCCAAGACAGTGAGCGGCAATCTTCACCCGACCGGGCCATTGACTTACACAGTTGTTCTGTACAACAGCCTGGCGGCCATCACCGCCACCACCACCATGACCGATCCCATTCCTGCCGGAGTAGTTTATCGACCCGGTTCAGCCAGCGTGCAAGGCGGTGGAACACTCCTGGCGGATACCGCCGGCATTACGTGGACGGGCAGCGTGACGGGCGGGCAAAAGATTACGGTTACTTTTGGCGTTTCGCTAACAGTCCTCACCGGCAACGTGACTAATACCGTCTACATCAACAGCCCGAATATCAATTCCCTGGTCAGCAAGGCGGCGAGCATTGCAGTTCAGCCGTACAGTGGCGGCCCCGATCTCTTTGGCTACACCTATCGGGATAGCTACGCTCCCGGCGGACCTAGTTTCACCTGGGTCGAACCGTTGACGACAAGCAAGCTCATCACATTTGCCGGCGGCGGTACCAACGATGGGTTTTATCAGGTGAATTTACCTTTTCCATTTGCTTTCTATACCAACATTTACACCCAGGTTTATCCCAGCACGAATGGCCTGGTTGGCTTTGGCGCCGGCTCAACGACCGCTGCGAATACCACCATCCCTACTTCTGGAGCGCCCAATAATTTCGCGGCCTGCTACTGGGATGATCTCCGTATCTGGGCAACAAGTCCCATCACCGAAGGCGTGTATTTTGAAACAACAGGGGTTGCGCCCAATCGAATAGCCATCCTGACCTTTGCGCTGGAAGATGCCTACTATAGCGCAGGCTCAACGCCGCCCTATCGCTTCCAGATGCTACTCACTGAAGGCACGAATCAGATGACGTGTCAGTACCAACAAATGACGTCGGCCACACCGCGCGGCAGTGGTCAGAGTGCGACTGCCGGAATTGAAAACGCATCCGGCATCGACGGGCTGCGCTACTTTTACGGCTCTGGCCTCACTCTTCCGGCCCCAATCGAGGACCGCTTGGCGATCCGCTACACCCCGCCGCAACGTCCCAACTACGCAGTCGCCAAGACCGTGCAGCCGGCCGGTCAAGTTTATTCGGGGCAGGTGCTGACCTATAGTCTGACGATCACCAACTTTGGCGCGCTAGCCGGCACGGCGACGATCAGCGATCCGCTCCCGGCCGGTGTCGTCTTTATCGGACCGGTGTCCGGCGATCCGCTGCAACCTACCTTTGACGGTTACGCCGTCACGTGGACGGGACCCGTGCTGAATGCGCAAAGCGTAACCGCGCGCTTCCTGGCGAGAGTGTTGCCCAGCTTATCGGGCTGGATCACGAACACGGCGACGATCAGCGACAGCCTGATCCCCACACCGCTGACGGCGCAAGTATCGACGGCGGTGGCACGACCTATCTATACGACTTCTTCCAAGACGGTCACACCTAGTGGAGTGGTGAATCCAGGACAGCTGTTGACCTATACCGTCTCCATTGTCAACAGCGGACAACTCTCTGGCACCGCCTCTCTCATTGATGCGGTTCCGGAGGGCGCGGCTTACGTGTTTGGCTCAGCGACAATCGTTTCCGGCGGAGGATCGATCGTCGAAGATAGCAAGACCATCACCTGGACCGGTACCGTAACGAACAGCGCGACCATTCAAGTGCGGTTGAATGCTTTCGTCTCAGGCCGCTACGGCGTCATCACCAACACCGCCACGATCACGGATGCGGCGATGGCGGCACCGGTGACCGTCTTCGCCGCTAACACGATCGCCTCACCCGACTTGAGCGCGTCTACCAAGACCGCTGATCCTGCAGCTGTTCAAGCGGGCGGCGCACTCACCTACACCGTGCTGGTCAAGAACACGGGGTTGCTCACTTCAACCGCCGCCAGCCTGACAGACGCACTGTCGCCGCAGGTCACGCTCGATCCGATCGGGCTAAGTGCTTCTTCCGGCATAGTGACAGGCACGCCCTCAGCCGTCAGCTGGACTGGTACGGTTGCTCCGGGCACCAGTGTCACCGTGACGATTCCCGTTGCCGTCTCGAATAATTGCTGCGGTCAAGTGCTGACGAACACGGCTGTCATCTCTGATCCCATTCACCCCGTGCCGGTTGTGGCCGCTGCTGCGCCGGTCCTGGTCTATGGGTCTTTCTCACCGTTGAATGAAAGCTTTGAGGACGTAACCTTCCCGCCTGCCGGCTGGGCTGCGGTGGTGGTGACGCCGACCGCTTCCGTGTACTGGACACAAGTTATCACTGGCGAAGATCCCGTCATTCCGAGCGGGCCTTACGCCGGCGGCTACATGGCGAGATATAATTCCTTCAGCGCCAGCTTTGGCGTGTCGGCCCGCTTGAGCACCCCGGACATTGATTTGACTGGGGCGAGCACCCCGCTGTTGGTCTTTGCCATGTATCATGATCCCGGCTATCCGGCTCTGCCCGGCGACCGCATCCAAATCCAGGTCTCTACCGACGGTGGAAGTACCTACGACAATATCGGCGCGCCCATTATCCGGTATGCCGCCGTCGCCGGCTGGGGCCTGCACACGGTAGACCTCTCTGCCTATCGCGGGCAATCTATCCGCATCGGGTTCCTGGCCATCAGCAGTTACGGGAACGATATGTTCATCGACGCGGTCGGGATCTATGCGTGCGGATTTGCTCCGGCCGGTGTCGGCTTCACCTTCAATCCAACCTTGCCGTTAGCAGGCCAGTCCATCGCTTTCGACGGATCGGTCTTAACTGGAACGGCGCCCTTCACTTACACCTGGAACTTCGGTGATGGCTCGCCGCTGCTCTTGGGCGATCCCGTCACGCATGACTATGCTGTGAACGGAACCTATCTGGCGTCGCTGACGGTGAGCAATCAATACGGATCGGCCAGCTACTCTACCTCGGTGGTTGTAAACGCTGTGCCTGCGCTCACGCTGGTTTCTTCCAGCCCGACGATACTGGGCCATCCGACGTACTTTACCGCTACGTTGCAAGCCGGTTCGCTGCCCATCACTTATACGTGGGACTTCGGCGATGGAACGATCGTGAATGCGGGGTTGATCGTCAATCACACTTACGCGGTCGGAACCTATACGGCTATCTTGACCGCGACTAATTCGTACGGCTCGGCGGTTTACTCGCTTCCGATCAATGTCCTCGATACGCCTATCGTCGGTTTGACGGCCGGCAATAGCAGCCCGACACGGGTGGGTCAGGTGACCTTCCTGACGGCGACGATCGCTAGCGGGAGTCACGTCACGTACACGTGGGACTTGGGCGATACAACCAGTAGCGCCGGTGCCTTAACTTCACACTTCTATCAGGCCGGCGGCATTTATACCGCCACGGTCACCGCGATCAATGGTGTGAGCGTGACCTCGGCGAGTACCGTCGTGACGATCCTCGCGCTGGATACGACGACCACCACCTTGACTTCCTCGGCTAATCCGGTAATGGTGAGTCAAGCGGTGACTTTCACGGCAACGGTGGCGCCGCTCGCAGCGACGGGCATGGTGCAGTTCTATGCCGCTGGCGCGCCGCTGGCGAGCGCGGTGGTGCTAGCCAACGGCATAGCGCAGGTCAGCACGGCCGCACTGCCTTTGGGCATACACGTGATCACGGCGACGTACAGCGGCGATGCGAATCACCTGGCCAGCACGGCGGCGCCGTTGAACCAGGTCGTACAATCGACCGCAGTCTGCATCCCCGTCACCGGCACGACCTTTAGCTTTGTGCCATCTGTTCCTACACTGGGGCAGCCGGTGAACTTCACCGCCTCCATCCTGGGCGGGACATTGCCCGTCACTTATACGTGGAACTTCGGCTATGGTGCGGATGTGATCACGACGATGACGAGCATCGTGCACAGCTTCCCGGTGACGAATACCACACAGAGCTACACGACGACGTTAGCGGTAACGAATGCGTGCAGTACGCAAGCGGCCCAACCCCAACTCGTGACCGTTCAACCCGCGCGCGTGTACCTGCCCTTGATCCTGAAGTAGCTCGCGCGATCAGCAATAGCTAAAGAATCGCCCTGACAGATCATGTGACACCATCTGTCAGGGCGATTTGTTTTGATCTCACAGATCTGCCGGCGAGGGTCACTTCAAAATGATCGGTAAATACACGAACTTATCCAGCGGCGGGGTCGGTGTTGCCGTCGGCGTAGAGGTTCGCGTTGGTGTCTTCGTGGGCGTCAGGGTCGGCGTATGGGTTCGTGTCGGCGTAGCGGTCCGTGTCGCAGTGCCCGTGGGCGTTGGTGTCGAGGTGTGGGTACGTGTCGGCGTAGCGGTCCGTGTCGGAGTATTCGTCGGTGTGGGGGGGATCACGCCGTCCACCGCAGTGACGAAGAGCGTGATCGATTGCGCCGGGAACGCGGCGCTGAAGCCGCTCGGCCCGATCGCTTGATCGGCTTCGCGCGTGATCGCGTTGAGATTGGCGGCGCTGTAACGATAGACCGCCGCGCGCGTGATCGGATCGGTGCTGCTCAGCGCGATCGAGCTGGTCAGCGTCTGCGTCAACGACTTGTTGATCACGATGAAGGTGAGCGCATTATCGCTGCTGCGTTTGGCTGCATAGATCGCCACTTGACCTTGATCGACGCTGGTGGCGCGCACGCTGACATCACCAAAGGTATGCTGCGCGCCGTCATAGTTGAGATACATGCGAAAAGCGTAGGCCATAGGTTGCGTTGTGGTGGGCGGCCCCCAGATGGTAGCGAGATCAAGTCCTTCACGACCGAAGATGCCCAGCACATCGGCCTGTGCCACGGCGCCGTTGATATTTTCCGGCGCGCCCCAGTTGTATTCGGTGATCGCCAATTTGGTGCCGCTGTAATTGGCTGTGACCCAGTCCTTCATGCGTGGAATGAGTTTCACGATGCCGCCTTCCCAGCCCATATCGGCGATCCAACTTTCATCGACGTAGGTGGGATCCCACAACGATCGGGTGGAGCGCAGCCGCAGGGCCTGCGTGGCGGCATTGCCGGCCGGCGACAGCGATACCCCATTGGCCGCCGGATAGCCGTGCAGATCGAGATAGTCCACGAGGCGAACGCCGTGCGCTTGCTCGTAGGCTCTCATTTGCTGCAAGTACCATGCCGCGAAGGCGACGTGGCCATGCGAAGTGTAATCGGCTCCGCTGCTGCTGCAATTATCCAGCGCTGAAAAGAAATAGGCGCACCAGCCCCACAAGACCGGGCCGAGCGTTTTGGCGGAAGGATCAGCTTGTTTGATGGCCGCCGCGTACGCATAAGTCTTGTCGCGCATTTCGTCGTACGTGGTCGGATTGGGATGCACATCGCGATGGGTGCTGTTCCACAACATCGGTTCGTTGTCGAGATTGTAAAACAACACACCGCCATTGGCGGCCGTGTCGTACCGGCTCTTCAAGTGATTGATCCAGCTGATGACAAACGTGGTGGTGATGGCCGTACTGGTGTCGGTGGGATTGTTGCCCGTGATGTTACTGCCACCGGCGTTCACGCCGTTGCCGCAGTCGGTATCCCAGGGATCGACCGATTGTTGCGCGCCATACGTGCTGACTTTGAAGCCGCAGTCGTAGGGATGACCTTCGAGACGGCGCTTGGGTGTCCAGCCGATGAGCGGCATCGTCAAGATCGTTTTAGTGTTGGTGCGCCGATCCTGATCGACAAACTGATTGGTGGACGAGCCGCCGGGCAGTGCGCCGGCGTTGTCGTCGGGGATGTTCTCGAAGTACCAGTCGCTGCCGGTGTTTTGTATATTGAGTTGCCAGTTGTAGCGTGAGGTGCTGTTGCCGCCCCAGCGCCGCACGGGCAGCCTCAGTTCGGCGGCCAAGTCTTCATCGGCGAAGTTCATGCCGTAGATATAGGGGCTGATGGGATGTTGATCAGCCTGGGCGTTGACGCTGAGCGCCGGGCCGACGCCGGGCGGTACCGGCGTGGGGGTGGGCAAGCCCGCGTTGACGAATTGAAGATCGTCGAGATAGAAGATCGATTGAGTGTTGTTCGTAGCATTCCAAAAGGCGACGACACCGGCAGAGGTGGGGCTGCCCAATTGGCTGAGGGGAATATCGATCTGTTGCCACTGATTGGCCTGGGGCGTGATGACTTTGTTGTCACTACCCAAATTCACCGAAACTTGCTGGCCGCCGTTGCCTCCACCATGAATCCAAAAGCGGAGCGTGTCGTAAGCGCTCAGATCGAGCGCGGGTTGATGGCCGAATTGCAGCCCACCCCAGCCGCCGGTGAACGTGACAGCGATGGAGTGGCTGCCGCCATGAACCGGGGAGGTGTTGTTCAAATTCCGCGTGATAGGATCCCATGACCAATCTCCCCAACTATTACCGAGTGCGTCATCATAGATCATATGGGGCGCTTGCGGGCGGCCCTGCACAGAGCCGGTCGCCAGCAACGAACCGGCCGCCAAACCCAGCGCGATCAAACTACAAGCGACAAACCACCGCCAGAAAGAACGCATAGAGATCACCTCATATTAGAATGCCGCGTCCATTGTAGGGGAGCCGGTGGTGAAAGACAATAGGACAAATGAACCGGGGCAGCGTGAACAGCCACGCGGCACACCTTCGATCACTTGATGGTGTGCCGCGTGCGCGATAACGCAATGCTGAGTCTAATCCGTTGTTTGCGACAGCGACGTTACCGTCGGGACTGATCGAGCCGATCGGCGCAGCGGCTTCATGCCGAACAGGAAGCGCAGCACGTTCACGCGCCGGATGATGGCGATCAGCCCGACGATGATGGCGAACGACAGCGGCGCGATGATGAGCCACTTCGCCGGCGCGGGGATGTCCCACTGCACCACCACGTAGCCCACATAGATCAAAATCGATTGATGCAGCACGTAGAAGGGCAGCACTGCTTCATTGAGCGGTTGCAGAACCGGCGAGTTGCGCGTCAGGTGCTTCATCCCGAAGCCGAAGATCGCCAGCACCCAGCACCACGCACTGATGCCGAAGATCGTAAAGATCTGCGCGTAACGCGCCGTGCCGATAGGCGCATCGCCCTGCGATCCCCAGATGACGAACAAGATCGCAATGCCAATCGCGCCCAGCGCCAGCGACAGCCAGCGCTGTTGCTTGATGCGTTCCTGCAAGCCCGCGTGCGAGATGACGACGAAGCCGTAGATGAAGAACAACATGTAGATCGGCAGCGGCCAGCCGCCGAAGTCGCGCGTGCCCAGCGGCGTGCGCGGATCAATATTGACCATCAACAACGCGATCGGGATCGCCAGTGCATAGACCATCAGCGGCAATGCGAGCACATCACCGAACTTGCTCAACGCGCGTGCGCCGCGACCCTTCAGCCAGCGGAACAACGGGAGCAACAGGATGCTGAAGACGAACAGGACCAGCAGATACCACAGGTGCAGTCCCATCCACGCGAAGTTGCCGCCGAAGCCGTATAGCCCGTTGAAATACTGCGGCAGAAATTCAAAGAACGTGCCGACGAACTGGTGATGCGTGACGCGCTCCAGATAAACTTGGACGGCTACGTGCGTGAATGCACCGACGAGCAACGGCACGAGCAAGCGCAGCACTTTGTCTTTGATGAACTTGCCGTTGGAGCCGCGCAACCCGAAGAACAGACTCGCACCGGACACGACGAAGATAGCGGGCATCATCCAGTTGGCGAGGAACGTCGTCCAGACCTGCACGCCGAAGAATGTTTCCGCATTCTTGACGTGCCAGCCGCCCGTGTCGAAGAAACGACCGGAGTGGAAGATGAAGACGAAGCCGATTAGGATGACGCGCAGCCAGTCCAGATCGATGCGGCGTTGAGTCGTTGTATTGGTGGTCATGCTGAAGTCCTTTCACTTGTTCTCGATTCGTCATTGCGAGCCGCAGCGGTATCGCGGCGAAGCAATCTCGGCGCCAATCATCAGATTTGCAGGCGATGAAGGAGATTGCTTCGTCACATCCTTCGACTTCACTTCGTTCTGCTCAGGGCGCTCCTCGCAATGACGGTTGAGTTGCGGCTGAAATGCTTTGAATCGCTTGCAGCAACGTGCCGAGCGGCGCGCCCTTGTCGACGAAGTCGTCGGCGCCGGCCGATCGAGCCTGGGCGCGCACCGTTGCATCGTTGTGAATCGATAAGATAATGATGCGCGTAGCCGGGCTGGCCTGCTTGATGCGGCGGGTCGCTTCCAGCCCGTCGAGGATTGGCATCTCCACGTCGATCAGGATCGCGTCCGGCTGTAAGGCCGCTGCCGCCTCGATCGCGCTCTGCCCGTTTTCGGCCTCACCGACGATCTCGATATCGTCCAGCAGCGGCAGCAGCGTGCGTAGTTCGCGCCGCACTTGCGGCATGTCGTCGACGATGAGGAGGCGGATGGTCTTCATGGTTGGTCTCGCTTTGCGCCTTCACTATACGACGGTTGCGCGGCCGGCACATCGGGCACAAGGCCGGTTTTGCGCCTGTGCGGTGAACCGATGTTTTTCTCGGGCTAGGGACGGAAGGCTGGACGCGATCTCCGCCTGGAGATGTAGGACTAAAGAATAGGCAGATCAGGCCCAAACAAAAGTGCCGCCTGATCTTCAGGCGGCATTTCGTTCCGACGGGCCTGCGGGTTTCAGAGCACCCGATCGGCATGCGGCAGCTTGCGGATCAGATTGCTCAACACGAAGCACAGCGGCAGGGCAATCAGCACGGCCAATCCGAACTTCAGCAGCGGATACACATCGACATTGCGCAGCGCCAGCGCGGTGAACGTGATGATGGGCGCGTGGATGATGTAGGCCGTATAGGCGTTGGGCGACAGGAACTTCGCCAGGCGGCCCTGCTGATTCCAATGGCGGCGGAAGAAGTAGGTCAGGCCGATGCACATGCTGACGCATACCAGCGATTCCCACAGTGCCAGCGCGGCTGCCTGCCAGTGCGCGCCACCCAGGAACGGCTCATTGCTGTCCATAGCGCCGCCCGCGACGGCCATCGGCACGAACAACATGATCAAGACGATCGCAACGATCAACCACCGCTTGCCTGTGGCGTCGGGGAGATTTGTCAACCAGTTGCGGCGATAGGCGATCAAGCCGACGACGAACAGCGCGATGTATTGGACAAAGAACGGGAACTGCAAGTTCAACAATCCGAATTCCCAGCCCACCGGCCACAACAATCGCACCATGAAAGTAGCCGCGGCCATGAGCACTGCGAAGAATGCAATGGCTGTGCTGCTCGGAAAGCGGCTGTCGGTGTTGACCGGCGGCACCGGCGCATTGGGCCGGAAGAACCGTCGCCACGCCACGTAGATCGCTGTGAAGATGAGCAGCACTTCCACGAACCACAGCGGGCCGTTACCGATCAGTGATCCGTGCACACCGGGGATGAAGTATTCCCACGACAGCGGTTGCCCACGTGTTACATAGCTAACGACCGAGTAAGTCAGCGGGCTGATGATCCAGCTATAGACCAGCAGCGGAATGCCCAGACGGATCAGTCGATCTTTCAAGAAGTTCCGCGCGCCTTTGCGATCGTAGGAGCCGGGCACAAAGTAGGCCGCGATGAGCAGGAAGAAGCCCATGAAGTAAGCCTGATTGGCGGCGCAGAACCACGTGCCGAGCACGGCCGTGATCGTGTCCTGTCGTCCTTCTGTGTAGAATCCCCACGATCCGCTGCCGGCATAGATGATCATCGTGTGGTGCAGAATCACTAGGATTGTGAGGAAGACGCGGATATTATCGATGAACAACATGCGAGCAACCGCCTTTGTTTGAACGGCTTCAGCCATGGCGGGGCGGCTGGCGGCGAGGGTAGTGGTGGTCATGGTGATCGATCTCCTTTTCAGAATCTTGATTACGACACGAAATACAACGCGGCATATTCGAAGTTGTTCTCGATTGGCTGCTCGGTCTGCTCCAGCCGATGGGCCATCTCGGCAAAATCGGTGAGCTGCGCCTCATCGGGCCAGCCCCACCCGAAGCCGGGGGTTCCCCCAAAGGATGGGGACTCTCGTGTCCCATAGGCGTTATCGCGGATTTCAACGGTGGTGGTGGTATTTTGCGTCACGGCTGGACTCCCTTTATCTCGTGTTGCGCTTTCACTATACGCGCAAATCGAGCGGGACACATCCAGCGGCGGACAGATTTTTCTCTCGGTTTTGGGATGGAGGAGGGAGGGGGTGAGCTAGGTCTGGAGATGTAGATTAACGTAGGGGCGAGGCATTCGCATGAGAGATCCAGTCGATCGGTAACCTGTCCATGTTCGGACTCTGACGGGCCAGATCGTTGTGGCGAATGCCTGGCCCCTACTCATCCGCCTTAGGGCGCAATTGTCCAATCAGTGATCGTAGCTGCGCCAGCGCGCCGGACGTCATTTCCTGGAGTTGATCGAGGTAAGGCGGCACGCGCGCGGGATCACGATCGAGCATGGTGCGCGCCGCTTCCGCCGTGAGGGTGATACTGAAGATCGATTGATTCACCGAATCGTGAAGTTCGCGCGCCACGCGATTGCGCTCGCGCACTGCGGACAGTTCCTCGGCGCGATCAGCGTAGTTTTGGAGCTGCACGTGTGCCGTTTGCAATTCGGCCAGCAGGTCTGCGCTCTCGTTGCGCGCTGCCTCGGCCTGCCACGATGCATGGGAGAACGAAACCAAGAAAATGCTGACGGCGACGAAATTCAGCAGAATGGCCAGGCTGAGCGCCAGGCCTACCGCCGTCAGCAAGAAAAACTCGGCGCTGATGATCCAGATACCCATCCAGATCGACGCTGCGCGGCGCGACAAGTAATTGTAGGCCTGACCGGCCAGAATGATGTACAAGGCCCAAAGAAAGTCGAACGACGTCACGAGCAGAGCCATCCCCCCGACCAGCGCCGTTTGCGCGCCAAAATATAACCAGCGAAATGCGTTCCAGTGCTGCGAGATGCGCGGTTCGATCACGAACAGCAGCGTAAAGATCGTCAGCAGCACCATCACCGGGGCAAAGGCGGCATCGCCGCTGAAACTCACCACTCCGCGCAGGGCGACGATGGCTAATATCGTGTAGTTGCTGATGGCAACGATGCGCTGACTTTGCGTTCTGATCATTGCTCCTGCACCTTGACACGCGTCCCCTGGCCGGGTATTGACTCGATCGCTACCGTCCAACCCAACTCGCGGGCGCGCTCGGCCATGCTCGCCAATCCCATGTGGCCGCGCTGTGGCGTCATCTCGTTCGCTGTGAATCCGGCGCCCTGATCGATCACTTCGATGCCAGCCGGTCGATCGCGCAGGTTCAGCATAATGGTGACCTCGCGTGTGCCTGCATGTTTGATCACGTTGTTCACCGCTTCCTGCACGATGCGATACAGACCCAGCGTCACGTTGTCAGGCAGTTGCCTTTCGCCGTTGACTTCCAGGCGCGCGATCAAGCCATCGCGCGCCTGGCGTTCCGCCAGATAATCGCGCAGCGCCGCCGCCAATCCCTGCTCGGCGATGGAGGCCGGGCGCAGCTGCTTGACGATGGCTTGAATCTCGCGCGAAGCATTGCGCGCCAACTCCACCACCCGATCGAGCTGGGCGGCGACCCGGCTAACGTCTTTCGTTTGCAACACTTGCGCGGTCTGCACCGCCAGCGTCATGCTGAACACCGTCTGCGTCACCGAATCGTGCAGCTCGCGTGCGAGATGGCTGCGCTCTTGCACCACGGCCAGTTCTTCCAGCTGCGCGGCGTGGTCCTGCAAGCGGCGATGCGCTGCTTGCAATTCCCACAGCATCTGCTGATTGCGTTGCCGCGTCGCCTCGGCCTGCTGGCGGACGTAGGCAATCTGTCCCACCAGAAAGCTGAAGCTGCCAAAGAGCAGCGTCATCACGAAGCCAGTCGCCGGATCGACGGCGTAGATCTCACGGATGAAACTTGGCGCAATAACGTATTGCCACAACATGACGATCATGAAGCCGGCGATCCACATGAAGCCGAACCGCCGCCCCAGCAGTTCGACCGCAGACAAGCTCAGGGGGATGAAGAGCAGGGGGAAATAATCGAAGTGCGGGGGGATGAGAATCAGGCCGATGACCAGCAGCGTTTGCACGCCTAGATATAACACGGCGCGGCGGCGATCGGCGGCGAACCACGCGCGGCGCTGCCGGTAGGTGAACAGCAACACGCCGAAGACGGCCAACAGCGCCATCACCCGCAGGCGTGGCTGCCCGCCAAACATGACCCAGGCACGGATGATAACCGAAGCGAGAATGAGATAGGCGGCCATGATGGATTGCTAAACCGCTCAAAGCCCGCGTCCTCGCGGTCGAAGAGCGAAACGTCATGCCCGAGTGCTGTCGCCTTACCCGCCGCGTTGCGGCGGAGGCGCGCTTGGCGCATCGGGCATCCAAGCCGCTGCTTGGAGACTTGACAATCAACTACTAGATTCCCGCCAAAAGCGCGCGGGAATGACAGACCGGCTACAACCCCTTCTTCAACGCATAGATCGCGGCCTGCGTGCGATCGTCCACTTCCAGTTTGCCCAGGATGTTGCTGACGTGCGTCTTCACCGTCTTCTCGCTGATGGTCAGCGCCTGCGCGATCTGCTGGTTGTTCATGCCCTGCGCGATGAGGCGCAGGACTTCCAGTTCGCGCTCGGTCAGATCGGGTGCGGGTGACGGCGCAGCGGGCGGCGCGGCCACGGCCGACATCAGCTTTCTTGCCACATCCGGATGCAGCTGTGCCTTGCCTTGATATGCCTCGCGCACAGCTTGCACCAGATCGTGCGGCGGAATATCTTTGAGCAGATAACCTTGCGCGCCCGCGCGAATCGCCGGGATGACCTGATCGTCTTCGCCGAAGCTGGTCAGGATGATCACGCGCGCTGGCGGACAGGCGGCGATGATGTGCGGCGTCGCTTCCACACCGCCCATCTTGGGCATCATCAGATCGAGCAGCACAATATCGGGCTGCGTGTGCTTCGCTTGCTCGATCGCTTCTACGCCGTTGGCGGCTTCACCGGCCACCGTCATGTCATCCTGCAGTTCAAGGAACGTGCGCAGACCTTGCCGTACCACGGCGTGATCGTCGACGAGCAGGACTTTGATCTTGGGCGTGGCCGCCGGGGGCGCGCTGGGCCGATCGGGTTGTGGAGAAACGCGGGCGGAGCGCGTCCCACGCTGCAAGGCTTCCAGCTCCGCGCCGACCGATCGCGCACTGGCCAAGCGTACCGGCCGATCGCGCAGCAACATCCGGTGGATCAGATCAGCCAGCGGCGCGGGCGCGTCTTTGCGATACCACGTCACTTCGGGCACGGGTTGATTTTGAATCGCGTGGATGATCTCGATCGGCGCGTCGCCGTCGAAGGGCAGTTGGCCCGTCAACATTTCAAACAACACTACGCCAAACGACCAGATGTCGGCGCGCGCGTCGAGCGCTTGATTCGCGCAGGCTTCGGGACTGAGATATTGAAAGGTACCGAGTAGTTGTCCCGCCGTGGTCAACGCCGGATAGCTGCCCAGATGGGCCAATCCAAAATCGGTGAGGCGCGGCGTGCCGTCTTCAGCGAGTAAGATGTTGCCGGGCTTGAGGTCGCGATGAATGATGTCGAGATGATGCGCGCGGCTCAGCGCGTCGGACAACTCCAATCCGATCGAGATCACTTGCTCGATCGGAAGTTGATGCTGCCGCTTGAGCAGATCGGCCAGCGACCCGCCGCTAACGTACTCCATCACGAGGTAGTGCTGATCGTTTTCTTCCAATGTGGCCAGCACTTTGACGATGTTGGGGTGATTGAGTTTGCGCAGCGCTTCGCCTTCGCGCCGGAAACGTTCGACGGAATCGGGCGCGCGGGCCACCCAGTCGGACATGAGCTCTTTGATCGCCACCGGTTCGCCGGTTTGCCGATCGTGACCCAGATAAACCCGGCCCACTGCGCCGCTGCCGATGAGTTTTTCGATCTCGTAGCGCACGCCGATCTGCCGCAGGGTATCGCTCATGTCACACCTCTTACCGTGGAAGTGAGGTTACGCTGGTAGTATAGCACCAAAGGCGCGCGCAGTGGCAGTTGAGGCAGCGGCGACCTGGCCGCGATGTTGGTCTGCTGGCTACCACAGTTGACACATGGTGTAAACTAAGGATGAGCAAAGAACGGAGCAGCGACATCTCGCCGCCCGTTCACTTAATCCACTTTGAGGAGCGTGTCATGGCCGGTCAATTCGAACTCAAGAAAATCGATAGTGGTCAGTTCATGTTCAACCTGAAAGCCGGTAACGGTCAAATCATTTTGACCAGTCAGCGCTATCAGGCCAAAGACAGCGCGCAGGACGGCAGCGCGTCGGTCAGGAAGCACGCGGCCGACGACACCAACTTCGAGCGCAAGACCTCGGCGGCCGGCGAGCCGTATTTCGTCCTCAAAGCTGCCAACGGCCAGGTCATCGGCACCAGCGAGATGTATTCCTCTGCCGCCGCTATGGAGAATGGCATCGCTTCCGTCAAGGCGAATGCGCCCGACGCCCCGGTGGTTGATCTAACAGCCTGATCCTTCAGACGAACTCAACAGTGCTCAAAATTCCGCAGGAGCCGCGCTAACGGGAATGGTGTGACGCCGGCTGATCTGGCGCCGCACCACCCTTTTCACGGGGTATAAACCGACCGAAGTAATTGAGACATACCTCACGCCACAAACGAGCGTTGTCGCGCTGTTGCATGAGTCGTTGGCGAACATGTTCGTAGCGCTGCGGATCAATGTCGGTTTCTAAGCTCTGCCAGACGCCGATCATTTCAGCCACAAACTCAACGCCCCCGGTGTACCGCTGCTGCAGCTCTTCCCAGAGGGTCCGACCGCTTGACAGGCGATGCGTCCACGAGACATGCTGAAACCACAGCAGAAACTTTTCGGGACAGGTCGCCAGCTGATCAAACTGTTCGCGCAGCGGGCTGTGATACTGGCTGACGGCATTGCTGCCGCGGCTGCTGCGATCGAAGCCGACACCGGTTGCCGCGGCGCGGTGGTAGTAGACATTGTTCCAATCCTGACGTGGTGCAGCGTTGAAGGCGGGATCAGGTCCGTAGTGATGACCTTCCTGCATGAGGTGATGCAGCCCCAACGGCGTCATATAATCGATACAGGCCGGCCACGAGCCGAGCAGCATCGCCTTTAACTGATCGACAACCCGTGAGTCGTTGGACCAGGTGGCCCTGATCCATTCGTCGGCGATAGTCTCCGCACTCAACGTATGATCCCACGCCAGACGACCGAAGGCATACCAGTTGGCTGGCGCGAAGTGATGACCGCACCAGTTGCGATCGGAACCCGTATTAGCTACGCCCACGATGCTCGACGTGCTGTGCTGATACAGTGAGCCATCCACCATCCGGGCAACGGTCGAACCTGATCCTTGCGCGTAGGTATCTGCATCCAGAATCTCTTTCCACATTCCGCCGAGGTAAACCAGGTGAAGGGACTGCCCCAGATATTCTTGCGTGATTTGCAACTCGAGGGCCAACGGTGTTTGTTCCATGGCCCCCAACAGAGGATGAAACGGCTCTCGCGGCTGAAAATCGATCGGGCCGTTTTTCACTTGCACCACAACGTTGCGCCGGAACTTGCCATCGAGCGGCACAAATTCCTGGTACGCACACTTGGCCCTGTCTGCATCGATGGTCGTATCGTAAACAAAAGCGCGCCACAACAACAGGCCGCCGTGTGGCTCCAGCGCAGCGGCGAGCATGTTCGCGCCGTCGGCGTGATTGGCGCCGTCATCGCGCGGGCCGGGCTGACCTTCCGAATTCGCTTTGATTTGGAAGCCGCCGAAATCGGGAATCAGACGATAGATCTCCTCCACTTTTTTCTGCCACCACGCGGCAACGGCTGGATCGCGCGGATCACTCGTCGGCAGGCCGCCGAGCTGCATTGGCGCAGAGAACAGCGGTGACAGGTACACGCGCAGGCCGTAAGGCCGCAAGACATCGGCCAGTGCGGCCGCTTTGATCAGGTAGTCGGTGCTCAGGCTTTCAACTTGCGCGTTGACGTTGTTGAGGGCGGCGCCATTGATGCCGATGGATGCACAGGCCCGGGCGTAATCGTAATAGCGTGGATCGATCGTGTGCGGCAGCTCGTCCCAGTTCCACAAAGAGCGACCGGCATAGCCGCGCTCGATCGATCCATCAAGATTGTCCCAGTGACTGAGGATGCGGTGGCGGATGCGCGGCGAGCTCGCAATATCGAGCAGGCGGATGTCCTGCTGGGTCTGGAGCAGCCGCAGAAAATGAAAGGTACCGATCAGCAAGGACACTTCGGAGTGGCCGGTGATCAAAATCAAGTTGCCATGGCCGGCTCGCTGGGAACGGATCAAAAATCCTTCTTCGCCCAACCTGCTGCTTTGATCTTGCGCCAGGGTTATGCCTAAAGCCGCCAGCGCCATAAGCGTGCCGACGACCACGGCCTGCCCGTCCGGCTTGTGCGTTGAGCAGCGCACTTCTCGATCGAGCAACGCGGGCAAAGCCCGGCTTAGCTCGCCGCGGATGATGTCGGCGGTGGCGCTGGTGCCGAGGACGATCACCTGATTGATCGCTGCGCGGTATTGCGCTAATCGATCGGGTTCATGCCCGACACGATAGCGCAGCCACAGTTCGTAGCCGTCTTCGTCGCGGGTGTTCATCATTTAGCCGATTTGGGCGAGACAAGAGCGTTAGCCAGCGGTTGGAATAGGAAGTTCATATCCCTGTGCGGGCTAGAACAGTCTCCCGGCCAGGAAGGCCAGGCCGAACAGCAGCAGGCCGGAAATCCCCAGGAAGGCCATGAGTTTTTTGCCACGAGAAGTGTCTGCCGCCCCGAGATTGGAGCGTTCAGCCGGGTCCACATAGATCGGTGGCCCATCACTGGCGCCCCGGCTGTACCCTTGGAAGGATATAACCCCGATAAAGATCATAAGGGCACCGGCCCAGAAAAAGCCATCGCTGAATTGGGCGGAAGTTTTCCACCCGAGCAGTAAGCCGATGATCGCAACAACGCTAGCGGCCACGAGCGAAAAAAGGATGGCACCGATCAGGATGCGCGGGATCGTATTTTTCATGGCGCTCTCCAGTAGATGATATTCCGGCTGGCTAACAGCGATGATACGGAAAATCAATGGGATGAATCAAATTGCATTAGGGTGGGAGGATTTGAACCGCTGCCCCCTACGCAGTCGTATCACATCTAGCCTGCCTACCGTTTCCCAAACAGCATCTCATAACGATGTGGCGGGCCTAAGCGGGCGCGCGCTTTTGCACTCCGCTGAATGCTCTGCTTAGCGCTTGTCTCCTATACGCGGGGACCTGGGTCGCTTGGGCAGCCACGGAACGAACATGGATACTCGTTGGCGGTATTGTTCGTAGTCGCTCCCAAAGTCTTTCAGCAACCTTGGCTCTTCGCTGCGTTTCACGAAGATCAACATGAACGTCGTGAAGAGCGTGACTAGGGCGACGGCAATTACGGAATTCAGATATAGGGCGACGGCGTAGTAATAGACACAGGCCCCGAATAACATCGGGTTTCTTGTATATTGATAGGGTCCGCTGACCACCAGCTGCTGCGTTCTCGGGCTTACGTCGATATTGGCGAATTGCACGGGACCACCCTTCCCGATCCGATTCTGAGCGACCAGCGACCAGACCGCAAAGAGTAGGCCGAAAAACGCCGAGCTGCCGGCGACCATGAACCGCCAGCCGGCAACGGGAATCAACCTGATGCCGATAAGATGATCCAACGACCGCGCGGCGCGATAAAGGCCCCACGGTATGAATACCACGAACAAGGCACCACCGATCAGATAGCCTAAGAGTTCTTGCGCTGTTTTTCTAGTCATGGAGATCCTCATCAGAGGGCCACTGCCTTACCTAAAGAAATTATGCGCCACCACGCGCGGCTGGGCTCAGTTACGGCAGCCTGTTGCAACTGATCGCTACCTCGAACCCGGCTTGAGTTATATACTGGCTGGCCCATAAGCGATTGGGCGGTTGAAATGTAGTCGTGAGCCAGGTGAAGTTCGTAAAGCCCACGACTTCTGCGCTGGGCGTATAAACCCAGGTCCCTGTAACGATTGAGGAGCCGGGCCGATCATATGCCCAGATATGGGTGCCGTCGGTATTGAGTGTGATGACCTCCGTTTTCCAAATCATGGCGTATTCGATTTCGTCGCAGTGGTATGCCCCAGCGGGCGATATCGATCCTTGGCTGATGAATGGCAAGAAAACAAACTTGTCATCTGCCGGTGAGGTAGGGGGGAGTGTCTCGTCCGGGTAGGTGATTTTCAGCAGGGCAAAGAGTGTAGCAAGTGTTACCGCCGTCGCAAGTATTGTACGAAAAAGATGATTCATGACATCGCTCTTCTTGACAGCAATCTCCCCGCACTGCTAAGGATAAACCTACTTACTGTGCGGTGTCAATACGCAGAAACCCGTATTTTTGCCATTTTCAGGCTGCCTGGCGAGGCATCCTCGAAGAGAAACAAAATATAATCGTTCGAAAGTCCCGTTTTGCGGGATGCGCAAACGGTGACGATCACAAACAAAACCGCCCGATCCCGCTCAGCCCTCAAGGGCGCTGCACGGGGTCGGGCGGGTTGCTCGTAAGGCTGGGTCTATTCTGTGCTATAGTAGTATCCAGAATGCGATAGGTCGCAGCAGCAAAGGGTAAACCATGGCCTCACAAGACGCGCAAGAAACAGCCAACCTGGCCCGCCGGATCGATCAAAACCTCAATAAGATTTGCCTGGCACAGTTTGGGCACGTCCTCACACCTGCCGAGTGGAAAGCCTTGCCTTACGCGACGCGGCGCGAGATCGACAAACAAGCGCGGCAGCAGGCCTATCGCAGGGGGAGTAAGCTGTAACACGGTGACCTCCTGACGATGAGCTCAATTCGTCAGGGTTGGATCAAGCCGGCGGGGTGCAGCATTTTGATCGTCTGCTCCAGCTCCTGTAGATCAAGCGACTCATCCCACTTGCGTTCCACGTGCCCCTGCGGATCGATCAAATAAAATTCCGGCGTGGCGCTGAAGCCCAACTCTGTTTGTAAATCAAAAGAGTCTGGATTGTGGATGTTGACGCGCACAAAGCGCACCCGATCGGCGTATTGCTTCATCAGCCCGTTCACGACGGGCGCCAGTTCGCGGCAGCTCGTTCACAGCGGAGAATACAGCATCAACAATTGATAATGACCGGCGGCCAACACCACCCGATCGCTGGGGGCGGCTTCCACGGCTGGTTGTCGCGCGGTGAGTGTAGGCGTCGGCGCAGCTGCGATCGACAACGGCGTCGCGCAGCCGGTCAGCACGAAGAGGCACAGCATCAACCAAGAGAAAGTTCGCTCTGCCGAAGTCATGCAGAAAGTATACCTGATGAGAAATTTCCTGCACCTTCAAACACAACGGCGGAAGCCCTCTTCGGACCTCCGCCGTTTACCAGCAACCAACCACCAATAACTACTTCACCATCTCCACCAGCGTCGTCATGCCCCAGCGCAGTCCAGCAGGAACTTGCGCCAGATCGATCGTGATCGTGTAATTCACGCCCGTCGTCTTGCTCGACTTCGGCGCGATCTGCGCGATCGTTCCTTCAACTTGCACGCCGGGCAGCGCATCGATCGTCACCCTGACCTTGTCGCCCACCTGCAACCCGGCGATGTCCTTCTCGTTCAAATCCGTCGTCTCGATCTGCACCTTGCCGAGATCACCCAGCAGCACGATCGGCTGTCCGGCATTCGCGTATTGTCCCTCGCG
>Ga0208980_10000220_pt1 | contig 29860 bp, 25 predicted proteins | sample WetSurMetagenome_3_FD_187993 | JGI IMG/M metagenome (GOLD analysis project Ga0208980, IMG submission 187993) | Wetland microbial communities from Twitchell Island in the Sacramento Delta, sample from surface sediment Aug2011 Site A1 Bulk (version 2) | ecosystem: Environmental > Aquatic > Marine...
TGTTAGTAACCAGGAAATAAAAGATATAATACTTGGAGATGATCCTCCGGCATTTCTTAAACAAAACTTCATTGATTCACTTGGCAGATTTAATCGTGAAATGTATGAGGAAGCAATCTTTAATCCTCAGAATGAAAAGATACTTTTACAGGCTGAAGAAGTTGTGAAGCAAACAAGGTACAGGGAAAAGCTTCAAAGTTTATTGGAAGCTGGAATTACTGTCAGCGACGCAGAAATAAAAAGAAAATATATTGAACAAAATACTTTTATGGATGCTCAATATGCTCTTTTTGCAAACGCATTATTTCCGGATTCGGTTTTAAATATTACTGAAAAAGACTTAAGAGATTATTATGATGCTAACCCGGACAAGTTTAAAGTAAATGCACAAAGAAAACTGAGCTACGTGCTTTTCAGGAATGAACCATCAAATGCAGATAGCATGATGGTGCTTAAGAACCTGGAAAATGTCAAGCGTATGGCAGAGAATGATACCTCCGACTTTAAATATTTTGTTGATATATATTCCGAAGTGCCTTATTCAATTGATACTCTTACAGTTTCCGAACTCTCGAACGAAGCAATAGTAGCATTTAAAAATGTAAATACGGGATCAATTATTGGTCCTGTCCCATCAGCAAAAGGTGGATATGATTTATATCATCTTTTAAACATACTTCCTACTTCTGAAAAAACGGTTAAAGCCTCACACATATTAATTTCACAGATGGGTGATGATGCTGCAAACCTTGCAGAAGCTAATCGAGTTTATCAAGAACTAAAGAGTGGTGCCAACTTTAGTGAAATGACACAAAAATTTTCAAAGGATCCGGGTTCTGCAAAGAATGGAGGAAATCTTGGATGGTTTGGTAAAGGAATGATGGTTAAGGAATTTGAAGAAGCATGTTTTGCAGGAAAAGTTGGTGAAATTCAAAAACCAGTTAAAACATCATTTGGTTATCACATCATTCTTGTAACTGATCAATCAAATAGCAAATATGTAGTTGAAAAAATTAACAACGCTGTAAAGGAATCAGCTACTTCACGTGATGCAAAATTCACTGCAGCAAATGACTTTGCATACCTTGCAGAAAAAAATGGATTTGAGAAAGAAGCAGAGTTAATGGGTTACATAATTCAACAGACTGGAAATTTTACCTTGAAAAGTGCTTCTATTCCAGGACTCGGAGCCAATAAAAGGTTAGTCACTTTTGCTTTTGAAAACAGTCTCAATTCTGTGAGTGAAGTTCATCGATTACCTAATGGTTATGTTGTCGCAAAAATCTCCGAGATAATACCGGATGGTCTTGAAAAATTTGAAGATAATCAACCAAAAGTTAGGCAATTACTTGTTATCGAAAAACAATTTGAAAAAGCCCGTGAGTTAGCTACAACAGTGATGAAAAAAGCTGGCAACGATTTGAATAAAATAAGCCAGATTGATTCAAGAATTCAGGTTGGAATGACGGGAAGATTTAATTCTACTACATCTATTCCGGCAATCGGAAAGGATAATGCTCTAATCTTTACCGCGCTTTCAATGAAACCAGGTGAATTATCAGAACCGATCAAAGGATTAAGAGGTTATTATGTAGTTAAACTGATAAACAAGACACCTTTCGATTCTACAGCTTATCAGGCTCAGGCAGGCATACTTAGGAATAGTATAATTCAGGAAAAGAAATCCGCTTCATTGAATGCCTGGTTAACTGGAATAAAAGAACAAGCAGAGATAGTCGATAATAGGTACTTGTTCTACGGTTATTAATTCTTTAATTATTTTTTTGCCCCCTTTTCATAATCATTAAGGTATGAATTGGGGGTTTTCTTTTTTAAAGAAATTTAAACAAGTTCAGTTACAATTATTTAACAGCCGATAAATGTTCAAGTTTTTATTAATTGTAATAATCGACATTTTATTCTCTGCTGGAACATTCGCACAATTCAGTACAGGGAAACTTGGTATAGCGGTGAATGCTGTCTATACAACCTCTGTCGATATTTTTTTAAACCCAAATTCCTCTAACTCAGAAGTCAGAAATAAATCATTTACACTGGAGAATATTTGGAATCCGGGAATAGATATCAGATACAGGTTTTCTAATGAATTCATTCTGGGTTTGAATATTGAATACATGAAGAAAACCGCTGCAGTTCCTAATCTTACCGCTTTCGTTGGTAACCAGGTGCTTGTGTTTGAAGTTGAAGATGGATTTAGTGCCGTCCCAATTGAGCTTACTGCCCACTATTTCTTTCCATTTTCCACAGAGGATTTTAAATTTATGATGGGAGGAGGAGTCGGATATTACATCGGTGATTTTGTAAGAAAATTTCAAGGTGTTGAACTTGAAATAACCCAAAGAAAATTTGCACTAGGATTGCATGTCTCTGCTTCAATAGACTACATTATAATTGAAAATCTTTCTGCACGATTTGAAATGAAGTTTAGAAACCCACAGTATACCATAACAAGTAAATACTCACAGACTGAAGTAACTTACCAGGGAAATGTTATTCAGCTACCCGAAAATCCTTTTGATACTAAAGTTGATATCAATGGGCTTACTTTTATTTTTGGACTCGTTATAAATATCTGAAATCATTCACCCGCATTTCTGCTTCCTTTAATATTCAATTAATAAAACATATTTTTGACCTGTACACTTATGAAGAAAAAAATCTATTATCTCACTGGATTTATGGCAGCCGGGAAAAGCACAATAGGTCCAATTCTGGCAAATACGCTTGGCTGGGATTTTTATGATCTAGATAAAGAAGTTGAGAAAAAGGAAAAATTAAAGGTAGTTGAAATCTTCGAGCGAAAAGGTGAAGAGTATTTCCGTAAGACGGAAACAGACTTGCTTAAAAAGCTCTCAGAAAATGATGAAGTAATTATTTCTCTGGGAGGAGGTGCAATAGCATCAGATATTAATTTCAGAATCATCAAATCAACCGGTAAAATAATCTACCTGAAATCCTCACCCGAAATGGCTTATAAACGTTTAAGGTTTAAAAAAGATCGTCCGGCTTTTATTTTTGATAGTGATGAAAATCCTTCGAAGGAACAATTCCTGGAAAGGATTAATCAACTTCTTGATTCAAGAAGAAAATATTATGAGCAATGCGATTTTATTGTTGATACCGACAATCAGACTGTCGGTAAAACGGTAGATATAATTGCCAAATACATCAGCAAAGATTTATTAAAAGCTTAATATATAATTTGAAGAAAGTAATAGTAAATACAACTTCAAAAAGTTATCCGGTTTTTATCGGTAGTAATATTTTCAGATCACTACCCGAATTTATTCGGAAGATTAATCTTCCCAAACAGATATGTGTAATTATTGATGAAAAAGTAGAACAGATTTACGGCTCAGATATTAGAAAGGTGATCAATGATGTTGCAGTCAAGAAATATTTTGTTGCATTGCCTGCTTCTGAAAGAATAAAATCTTTCGAAACTGTTAGTCAAATATTTACCAGATTATACGAAGAACAATTTGGCAGAGATACACTGTTGATTGCGATTGGTGGTGGAACCGTTGGTGATGTCGCAAGTTTTGCTGCATCAACTTATATGAGAGGGTTACCGCTAATTCATGTTCCAACATCGCTGTTGTCTGCGGTTGATAGTTCAATCGGTGGGAAGACAGGAATTAATTTTAAGGAAGTAAAAAATTTTATCGGTACTTTTTATCAACCTTTGATGGTTTTAATTAATACAAACTTTCTTAGATCACTACCTGAATCAGAGCTCATTTCAGGTTTTGGGGAAGTTATTAAATATTCTTATCTGACTAATAGGAAATTCTACTCAACTCTTCTTTCGGATTATAATTTATTACTGAAAAAAGATTCAGACTTTTTGAATAAGATTATTTATGAGAGTGTTAAAATTAAATCAGCGGTTGTCTCAAAAGATGAGAATGAAGTATCTGGTCTAAGAAAAATTCTGAACTTTGGTCATACATTTGCACACGCATTTGAAAGCAGTTCGTCTTTCAAACTTTCACATGGGAAAGCTGTGATCGCCGGAATTGTGAGTGCTCTTTTCTTATCATATGAAAAAGGATTGATAAATGAAAATCAGCTTAATTATATGCTTGAACTACCACTTAAATTTAAATCGTCTCTTCATTTAAAAAATATTGACGGGAAAGAGATTTTAAGATTGATGAATTACGATAAGAAAAACAGAGAAAGTAAAACTAAATTTGTAATGCTAAAAAACTTTGGAGAAATTTTAGTTGATTTGAACGCAGATAAAAGATCCGTTTATCAGGCATTAAAAAAAACAAATGAGAATTGGTTTAAAAGGGCAACTGCCGGATTGTGAGGGCGAAACCCGGCAGTTTTGTGTGTCATATTTGGAGGGATGCTATGCTTAAACTATTTCGTTCTATATTTGTCAACATCGGTGCCATTGGTTTTAGTATTGCTTTTATTGAAGTATTAAGCTATTTAATAAGAGAAATGTAAGTCGGGTAATAATTACCTGTAAAATCGTATCTGTGACCACCAATAACTCCTTTGGAGGATAAATTTTTATGAATGAAACTGTGATAGCGACAGACCTGTCTGAGAGGATACTAGAAAAGAAAAGCGAGATTAATGCTGTGATTTTGGCCCACTATTACCAGGAATCTGAAATTCAGGATATCGCTGATTTTGTGGGTGATAGTCTAGACCTTGCAAGGAAAGCCAAAGAAACAAGAGCAGAAGTAATAGTTTTCGCAGGCGTGCATTTTATGGCAGAAACAGCAAAGATTTTAAATCCGAACAAGCTGGTTCTTTTGCCTGATCTTGAAGCCGGTTGCTCGCTTGCAGAAGGATGTCCTGCAGATGCATTTGAAGAATTTCGTAATCAGCATCCCGATCATCTCGCAATAACTTACATAAACTGTTCTGCTGAAGTAAAAGCTTTGAGCGATATTATTTGCACATCAAGCAGCGCTGAAAAAATTATTAACAAGATTCCAAAAGATAAACCAATCCTCTTTTCACCCGATAAAAATCTTGGTAAGTATCTTATAAAAAAAACCGGAAGAGATATGCTTTTATGGGAAGGATCTTGCATTGTTCACGAACATTTCAGTGAAGAAAAAATAATAAGATTATTGACTGAGAATCCAGGAGCTAAATTAATTGCACATCCGGAGTGTACAGATTCTGTTTTAATGTGGGCAAATTACATTGGTTCTACAAGCAGGTTATTAAAGTTTATTTCAGAAGATGATTCACAGTTTTACATTGTGGCGACAGAGGTTGGAATTATTCACCAGATGAAAAAAGCAGAGCCAGGGAAAAATTTTATCCCGGCACCTCCTGAAGACGAGAGTTGTTCCTGTAATGAATGTCCATATATGAAACAGAACACAATGGAGAAGCTATACTTCTGTATGGAAAATAAATTTCCGGAGATTGTTCTTGATCCGATTATTGCTAAGAAGGCTTTGATCCCAATCAACAGAATGCTTGAAATGAGCTAACAGCTTTTAAGTATTATTTTAAATGTAGTTCCTTCACCCGGCATCGAACTTTTTACATAAATCTTTCCGCCGTGATAACCTTCAACTATTCTTTTAGATAGACTCAGCCCCAATCCCCAGCCTCTTTTCTTTGTACTATAACCTGGTCTGAAAACATCTTTTCTTCGTTTCATTTCAATTCCTTTTCCGCTGTCTGTCACTTCAACTTCAACACGCTTCTTAAATTCTTTGACCAATATCTCAATTTTACCAGATGTTCCTTCTATCGCATCGAGAGCATTTTTAATTAGATTTTCAATTACCCATTCAAATAGTTCGGAGTTAATTTCTGCACAGGCTTTTTCATCTCCAGAAATTTTTAACTCTACGGATTTTCCGGTTTGAGGTAGTCGTCTTTCAAAATATGCAATCACCTGTTTCATTTCTTCAATAACGTTCTTTTTTGCCAACTCGGGTTTAGCACCAATTTTTGAAAACCTGTAAGTTATCTTATTCAATTTTTCTACATCGTTGCTGATCTCCTCAGTGATATCAAGCACTTTGTCGGGTTCTCTGTAATTCATCTTTAACATTTCCAGCCAGCCCATCAGACTTGAAATGGGTGTCCCAAATTGATGAGCGGTTTCTTTTGCCATCCCAACCCAGATATTGCTCTGCTCGCTTCGCTTAATGCTGCTGAATCCTATATAGCCAATTACGATGAATAATGATGCAATTAACAATTGGATGTAAGGATAGTATCGTAATTGTTTAATTTGTTCAGAATCACCATAGTGAATTTTGTTTATAGTTGTTCCTTCATACTTAACTTCAATAGGCGGATGTGTGGCATCCATTTCAGTAATTAATTCTGCTACAAAAACTTTGAACTGGTCATTGGTCAAGTTAGAATCTAACTCAATATTTCTTATATCAGTTTTGTTGTAAACATTATTATCAGCATCTGATTGAATCAAAGGAAAGTCAATCGGTTTAATAATATTATCGAATAGAAAAGTTATATCCACATCCGGATTGGTTGTGTTTGCCAGATATTCAATTCCTTTAGCGTAAAGTTCTACAATTTGTCTTTCTTTTTCCTGGAGCTTTTGAACAAGTGTTTGTGTATAATAAAGTGTGCCTATTGCAATTAGTAAAGCGATTATCAGCAGAATTACTTTGATATTTACAGATGCAGGTCCGCCAGACATTTTCATAGATCACCTTAAGAAATGAAGATTTGACTTGGACGAAAATTATACAAAAGGATGCTAAAATGCAGGTAAAAAATTAGAAGCATTCATTAAACACCAGCCAGAGAAGAAATAAAACTTTGATAGAAATATAAAAAGCCCCGGCTGCTGAAAGCTAGTATCACGGGTGGATAAATACTAACTTCCTTTTGTGCAGCGGAGCTTAAAATTGGTGTATACAATGTCGTTCCAATTCAAACTTAGATTTCAAATCAAAGATTTTCACACCATAAATTCAGTTCGTAAAAATCAAGTATTTTTTTATCGATAATGTCTTGAGGAAAGATTCTTTCCTCAATATGAACTAAATTTGTATTGTAACTTCTAAAATTTATAGGCACAGTTATGGAATCCGTCTTCAATAGTTACTTCTACCCAAAATCAATCTGTGTTGTAGGAGCATCTTCAAAACCAAAATCACTCGGTTATGAACTAACTAAATCAATAAAGCAGTACGGTTATAAAGGAAAGCTATTTCTTATCAATCCTAAATCAGATGAAGTTCTTGGATACAAATGCTATCCAACCATTGAAGCAGTGGAAGAAAAAATAGATCTTGCAATAATTATGGTCCCGAAACAGTTTGTGGAAGAATCAATTAAGCAGCTTACTGATAAAGGAACTAAAGCACTTATTCTTATCACTGCAGGATTCAAAGAAACCGGGAAAGAAGGTGAGAAGGAAGAAAAGAGAATTTTAGAATTAGTAAAGAAATCAGGTGCAAGATTAGTCGGACCTAATTGTATGGGGATTATTAATTCGCGCCCTGATGTAAAAATGAATGCAACATTTGTTGCAGAAGAACCTCAGAACGGAAAAATGGCATTCTGTTCACAGAGTGGAGCAATCGGTGCAGCAGTACTAAACTCATTAAGAGAAACAGATATAAGATTTTCACAATTTATCAGCGTAGGTAATAAAGCTGATGTAACCGAAAATGATCTTCTCGAATTCTGGGAGAAAGATAAAAATGTAAGCGTGATTACATACTATCTCGAAAGTTTTGAAGAAGGAGAAAAGTTTCTAAAATATTTTATTGATGAAAAGGTCTCCAAGCCAGTAATAATTCTCAAAGGGGGAAGAACTACCAGCGGAATTAAAGCAGCATCTTCTCACACCGGTGCGATGGGAAGCAGCGATAAAGTTGTAAATGCAGTACTCAATCAATTTGGAATAATCCGTGCGGATGATTTGAACGATATGTTTAATACGGCAAAAGGCTTTGAAGATTTTCCAATGCCTGAAGGAAACAAAATAGCAGTAGTGACAAATGCTGGTGGTCCTGCGATTCTTACAGTTGATACTCTTGAAAAAAATAATTTATCTCTTGCTGAACTGACACTCGAAACCAAATCGAAACTTCGAGAGATTGTCCATCCACAGGGTAGTGTTAACAATCCGGTTGATCTTCTTCCCGGCGGAACTGCAGAACAATTCAAGCAAGTCAACGAAATTCTGGTTGAAGACAAAAATGTTGATGCAGTAATTTCAGTATTTGTTGAACCGATAATGGTTCCTGCAATGCCTGTAATTGAAGGAATAAATGAGATAGAAAGCAGCAAACCAATTTTTCAAGTCGTTATGCCGTTACCTGAATTCTGGGATCAGTACAGAAAAGAATCTAAAACAAAACGACCATTGTTTAAGAGATCTGAGGATCCTGCTGTTGTGATTGGTAATATGTTGAAGTTCAGAAATAAACCTGATAATAAAAACAGGTTGAAAGCAGAGAAAGTAAAAATTGAAGGAATAAATTTCGAAGCTGGTCGTTTTTTATCGCAGGAAGATGTTATTAAAGTTTCTGAATTCTACAATATTCCAATAGTTAAAACTCAATTACTTGGTTATGATGATTTGAAGAAATCAGATTTGCAGTATCCTGTTGTGATGAAAGCTGTCGGTGAAAAAATTATTCACAAATCCGATTTGAAAGGTGTCGTATTAAACATCAAAGATAAAACTGAATTGACAAAAACTGCAGATGAAATGATCAGCAACTTCAAACAAAAGAATTTGCAGCTTGACTCATTTCTCCTACAGCCATTCATTCATACAAAGTTTGAGTTATTGGTTGGCGGGTTCCGTGATCCAAGTTTTGGTCCGATGATAATGTTCGGTTCAGGCGGGAAATATGTTGAGTATATTGATGATACCGTCATCCGATCTGCATATCTGACAAATGCAGATATTGATGAAATGATCAATCGAACAAAAATCGGTAAAATCATTCAGGGAGTTCGTGGCGAAAAACCTGCTGATCTTATCAGAATAAAAAATACAATAAAATCGGTCGCTCAGATGATGCTGAATCACAGAGAAATAACCGAGTGCGACCTTAATCCGCTTGTGGTTACGGATGATAATAATATCTTTGCAGTGGATATCAGAATCAAAAATTAAATTTTATTAGTGAAACGCCGTAACTTCATCAAAACAATTTCTACCGCTACAGTTGCTGCTTCAGTATTTCCCGTTATGGCAAATGATGGCAGATCTCTGTCAGCAAAAAGACAGACTAAGCCTTCAAGACTTAAGAAAGGCGATACAATAGCTCTGGTCACTCCCGGCAGTTATATCACTGAACAGGAAAAAGAAGAATCAATAAATAATCTGAGAAGTCTTGGATTTAATGTTAGATATTCAGACAAACTTATGCAGAAGAATGGTTACTTTTCTGCAACGGATGAAGAGCGAGCAGCAGATCTTAACGAAATGTTTGAACGAAAAGATATACAGGGAATAATGTGTGCACGAGGTGGTTACGGTTGTGCGAGAATTCTTCCTTACCTCGATTATGATCTAATTGAAAATAATCCAAAACCACTGATTGGATTCAGCGATGCAACCGCTTTGCAGTATGCAATATTAAAAAACAGCGGACTGATAACTTTTCATGGCCCGGTTTCAATTTCAACCTTCAGCAGTTTCAGTAATAAAAATTTTAGAAATGTTCTGGTGAATCCTTCGGATGAACTTGAACTTGAAAATTCTAAAACCGGCAATAACTTTAATCCGTACGGTATCAAAGTTATTTCTGATGGAATAGCAGAGGGAGAATTAGTGGGGGGAAATCTATCAATTGTAGTTTCACTAATTGGGACTGAATTTGATATCGATTTCTCGAATAAGATAATTTTCTTAGAGGAATTTGTTGAGGAACCATATCGAATAGACAGGATGCTTACTCAAATGATTCAGGCAGGAAAGTTTGAGAATGTATCAGGAGTTGCATTGGGAGTTTTCAAATTATGCGAACCTGATAAAACAAATCCTGCATTCAAGGATTCTTTTTCATTGATGGAAGTTTTAGAGGATAGGCTTGGAAAACTTGGGATACCTATTGTTTATGGACTATCTTTTGGACACGTTTCAGATAAATTTACTTTGCCTTTTGGAATAAAAGCGGAACTAAATTCGGAAACAAAGCAGATAAAGCTGCTTGAGTCAGGGGTTTTATAATATTTGTTAATTATCGAATACTAATTCACTTCAAAATTGTTCTCTATCTGTTTCTAAGCTTCAAGATATTTATTAAACTTTATTTTTACCAATTACTGATATAGCTTTACAATACTTCTTAATTTCATTAATAAGGAATAAAAAGAAATGCTGCTTAAAAAATTTTTACTATTTATTTTCCTGATTATATCATTGCAGGGATGTCTTGTCTTCCATTCGGTTTCTTATGAAATAAATATGCCTGACGGAAAATCAGGTACTGTAATTATAAAGGTTACTGATATTAGGTCCGATGCGATGAATACTACTGAGCTGGAAGAAGATAAAAAACAATTATTCGAAGAACTGACGAAAGGTGAGGATTTCGTCACGCAAATGAGGGATGAAGGAAAGAATATTTTAGACAGACAACTTTATGTATCTAATAATAAACTCAATGGTTCGGTCAAATATTCTTTTGATGATGTATCAAAGGTTGAGGGAATTGTTTACCAGGAACCGTTTTATTTTATAACTATAAACCCGGCTGATAGTATTATATCTACTAACGGTGAAGTAATAATATCAGAAAGTCATAAAAGAATAATTTGGGATAATTCCATTAAGATTATGAAATTTGAAATGTTCAGTGCTGATGTATCTAGCGGCAACCTCGTTGACTTAACAAAATATCTTGAAGAAAAATAAAAGAAAATGTATGTTGAAATAGTATTCCCTTTAGCATTCCGAAAAGCATTCACATATCTGGTTCCGAATGAACTACAGAGCCAGGCAAAAGTTGGTGTAAGAGCTGTTGTACCGTTTGGTAAAAGAACTCTCACGGGATTCATCGTTAACAAGCCTAAAACAACTAATTTAAAAGAAGAACCAAAACCGATTATCGATATTCTTGATGAAAAGCCAATTGTTGATAAAGATGGATTTAAATTCTATGAATGGCTGGCAGACTATTATCTCTGCTCATTGGGTGAAGCACTTAAGCTTGCAGTTCCGTACGGTTCTGATGTTGAATCCAAAAGAAAAATAATTTCTGATCAAAAAGCTGCTGCACATCTTCTTTCAAAAGAAAAAAATAAATCATCAACTCGTGGAAAAATTCTGAAAGTACTCTCTGAGAGAGATGAAATAAGTCTTCAGCAGCTTCAAAAGATTGTAAAGAAGAAAAGCATTTACTCAATTCTTAGAACTCTTCAGGAAAATGGTGTTGTTACTTTACTTGATACACTTCAAAAGGCAAAAGTAAAATCAAAGACTGTTAACTATGTAAAGCTGAACAAGACAGTCGGAGAGGTTTATTCCATATTTCCAGAAATAGAAAGAAGATCACCAAAACAAATCAAACTGCTTCTTGAGTTAGTGAATGCAAAAGGAAAAGGTCTGCCAGTTGCTGAGCTGCTTCATAAAACATCATCCTCCAAATCTTCACTTGATTCTCTTGCAGCAAAAGGCATCGTAAAAATATTTGAACAGAAAATTGATCGCAGGTATGTTGAGCAATACAAGGAAGAGCAAACAAAATTTTCACTTTCGGATAGACAATCTGAAGTGATAGCTGAAGTTTCAAAATCAATTTCCGATTCAAAATTTAAAACTTATCTGCTTCATGGTGTTACAGGAAGCGGAAAGACTCAAGTTTATATTGAACTTACAAAGAAGGTAATCGATCAAAAGAAATCAGCATTAATACTTGTTCCTGAAATATCTCTTACTCCTCAAATAACTTCTCGATTTTTCAATTCTTTTGGTGATGAAGTAACTGTTATTCACAGCAGGATGTCGCCAGGAGAAAGATTTGATTCCTGGCAAAGAATATTTAAAGGAAAATCAAGTGTCGTCATCGGGGCAAGGTCAGCGTTGTTTGCACCATTAAAAAATATTGGACTTATTGTTATCGACGAAGAGCACGATGCGAGCTACAAACAAGCGGATATGATTCCAAAATACAATACACGAGATTCAGCAATTATGCTTGGAAGCATTGTTGGTTGTCCTGTGCTATTGGGGTCGGCAACACCTTCAATCGAAAGTATGTACAATGCCAAATCAGGAAAATATAGTTTGCTTGAACTTCCCGAACGTATCGATAATGCAAAACTTCCCTTGATAACTCTTGTTGACGTTAATAAGGAAAGAAAAAAGAAACGGATGGAAAATGTATTTTCCAAAACACTTCTTGATAAGATTGAAGACAGATTGAAAAAAAGTGAAGGCGTAATCATTCTTCAGAACAGAAGAGGATTCTCAACACAGATTTATTGCACCGATTGCGGCGAAGTTGAATATTGTGATAACTGTGCAGTGCCGATGGTTTACCACATAAATAAAAACATTATTGAATGTCATTATTGCGGATTAGTGAAAGACGTTCCCGGTGCTTGTACGCATTGCGGTTCAATCCAAATAAAATATTTTGGAGCTGGAACAGAGCGGGTTGAAGACGAGCTCGAGTTTTATTTTCCAAATGTGAAGATGAGCAGGATAGATTCCGACTCAATTACAAAAAAATCAGCTTTGAGCAGATTACTGATTTCATTTGGAAGCGGCGAAATTGATGTTTTAGTCGGAACCCAAATGGTTTCAAAAGGTCTAGATTTTTCACGAGTTACACTTGTTGGAGTTATTTCTGCTGAGACAACTTTATGGTTACCTGATTTCAGAGCAGATGAAAGAACATTCCAACTGCTTACACAAGTTTCAGGAAGAGCAGGGAGAAGTAAAAATCCAGGTGAAGTAATTATACAGACTTTGAATGAAAAGCATTTTGCTTTACAGATGGTATTGAACAACAATTATAAAAGTTTTTACGAAAAAGAAATTTTGGACAGAGAAAAGATGGATTTTCCTCCATTTACGCGAATTGCATTGATAGAAGCTAAAGATCAATCTAATGAAAAGGCTAAAGGTGCAATTACAGCTTTTCATAATGAATTAAAAAAATACAATAAGTGGTTGAAGATATCTTCACCGACTGCAGCAATAATATCCAGACTTAAAGGACAATATCGTTATCAGATATTAATCAAATCATCTCGGCAAATTGATCCCGGTGGCAAAATTCTTCGGGAGGCAATTCTAAATTCGTTTGTTGAGTTCAACAGGAAATCAAGATATAAAGATGTACGGTTGATCTACGATGTTGATCCGCAGAGTGTGATTTAGTAATTGAACAAAAAAATAAATGAGACTCACCCTAAAGATGAGTCTCGATCTCTGAAAAATTACTGACTAAATCCCTGCAAGAATGGTACAGCTTGTGTAATCTGGAACCAGATAAAGGTACCAATAATCCAAACTGCGAAAACTAAGATATAATACTTACCGGTAGATTCAGATTTATTCATCTTTGCAAATCCGATTGAAAGAACAATGTACGCCCAAATGCTCATCGGGTCTAACTTGGAAAGGAACCATCCTGCTATTGTGGTTTTATCACTGCCTATGAAGGAAGCAACACTGGTATCCATCATCAATTTGCCCATAACCATTGTTAAAATTCCGGCGATTACTATTTGAAGAATGCTTATGTAGGAAGATAAACCGATTGAAACCAATGCCCCGGTGAATGTGCCTTCTCCTTTTAATACCAACTTAATTAACAGAAAATAAATTCCCGCAATTGCAATAATGAAAATAAATCCAAATAAAAGAGTTGGAATGAATGTAAAAATCCAGCTCATTGGACCTCTCATATATGTATCCATCGCATCAATCTGCTGGTCTGCTTGTTCACGTGTTAGAGTTCCGCTTTCAACCATCTTTTCAATCCGATCGATTCCTTGCTTCTTAGCTTCAAAATAGACTTCCTCATTTGTCATCGCAAGGATTCGGATTAAAGATACTACAATGAAAAAAATGAGAATGGGAATAACCCAATCTTTATGCTTTGCTGCAAACCTGGAAGTTATTGAAAACATTCTCGAAGGTTCTGTGAATACTCCGATCATTTTATCGGAGTGACTTAATTCCCCGGTTTCCTGTGTTTGATCAGATGAACTGATTGTTTCGTTTGGATCCATTTTATGCCTCACTAATTATTAAAAATTGATAGTCAAAACTTATTCTATACAAGTAAAAAAGGCAATTAAATATTGATAGTCGGTACTTAATGTTATTATTTAGCTACGATTATAGATATTTCTTCAAATTATCTTTCTTTATCCCGAAACCTGATCTAATAAAGTACCCTTTCATTTTGTAAATTTGAAGAGTAAATATTTTCCAACCTTGTCTGAGAAGAAAATGAAACCAAAAACAATTATTGAACCTTTCAAAATAAAATCAGTTGAACCAATTCGATTCACTACCCGTGAAGAAAGAGAAAAAATATTAGTTCAAGCAGGTTATAATCCATTTATGATCCACGCAGATGATGTTCTTATTGATTTGCTTACAGATAGCGGTACATCTGCAATGAGTGCAAAACAATGGGCAGGAATTATGGAAGGTGATGAAGCTTATGCCGGTTCAAAAAGCTTTTACAGATTTGAATCAGCAGTAAAGAAAATAACCGGACTCAAATTTATTATCCCAACTCACCAGGGAAGAGCGGCCGAGAAAATACTATTTTCAATAGTTGGCGGACCCGGAAAGTTTTTTCCAAATAACACACACTTTGATACTACGAGAGCGAACATAGAATTCACAGGTGCTGAAGCAGAAGATCTTTTAAATGAAATCGGAAAGCATCCGGAACAAAGAGCTGACTTCAAAGGAAATATGGATGTCGAAAAACTTGAAGCATTCATTAAAGAAAAAGGTGTAGAAAATATTCCTTTGTGTATGATGACAGTTACCAATAACTCTGGCGGTGGCCAGCCGGTTTCAATGCAGAATATTCGTGAAGTGAAAGCTGTTTGTAGGAAATATGGTATTCCATTATTCCTCGATGCTTGCCGTTTTGCAGAGAATGCATACTTCATCAAAAAAAGAGAAAAAGGCTACACCGATAAATCAGTTCTGGAAATTGCGCAGGAAATGTTTTCCTATGCTGATGGTGCAACTATGAGTGCAAAGAAAGATGCATTAGTAAATATTGGAGGATTTCTTGCATTGAACGATGAAGAGCTTGCAATGAAATGCAGAAACCTGCTCATCGTTACAGAAGGATTTCCGACATATGGCGGACTTGCAGGTAGAGATTTAGAAGCTGTTGCACAAGGATTGGAAGAAGTTGTTGATGAACATTATCTCGAGTATAGAATTCGAAGTGTTGAATATCTTGGTGAAAGACTTGTTTCCGCAGGTGTACCGATAATTGAGCCGCCGGGAGGACACGCAATTTATATTGATGCTAAAAGGTTTCTGCCAAATCTACCTTCCGATCAATATCCGGGACAATCAATTGTTTGTGAACTTTACCTGGAAGGCGGAGTTCGTGCAGTTGAAATAGGTAGTGTAATGTTTGGCAAATATGATAAGAATGGGAAATTGATTCCCGCAATGATGGAACTTGTCCGTCTTGCAATACCTAGAAGAGTTTATACTCAAAGCCATGTTGATTACCTGATTGAAATTATTCTTGAAGTCTTCAATAACAGGAATAAGTTAAGAGGATATAAGATTGTTTATGAAGCTCCGATGCTTCGTCATTTTACAGCCAGGTTTGAACCATTGAAATAAGATGAAACTAAAAAAGAACTACAAATTTGATAATGGTCGACAAATATGGAGGATAATTCCAACTAACTCTGGCAAGCTGATAATTGAAGAACGTGAACCGGAAAAGAAGCAAGTTTACTTTCATTATCTCGAACTTGGATCTGGTAAAAAAATTTTGAGCAACTTCCAGCTTGATGATTCATTTTGGGTAGGAGTTGAAGCTGTTCACGGCGACATTATCTATTTTCACAAATTTGCAAAACCAGATATGCCAAAACACAGAGGAATATTTGCTTATGACTTTGTGAAAAAGGATTTCCTTTGGAAAAATCACGAATTGATTTTCCTCTTTCTTTATAAAGATAAACTCTACGCTTACAAAGATAAATTTGAAGGAAGAGATTACTATGCAATCAATCCTTCGACCGGCGAAATAGTTGAAGATGTCGGTTCGAATTATGAATTGATCAACAGACTCAGGGATGAATCAATCAAAGAAGAAGAAAACAAAGGTTATTTATTTCCCGAAGTATTTGAAGCTGACTCTGAAACCGATGATCGAGTAAATGAATTCATTAAGGCTTTAAGAAATGATTTTGTGGTCTCAGGAAAAGTAGAATATTTATTGAAAGATCAACTGCTTTTGATGAGCTTTCACGAAGCTAATTCAAAAGGATCTTTGAATAATCTTTTTAAGGCAGTTGATTTATCCCCAGGAAAGTATATTTTAGAAGAAGTTATCAACAAAGAAACAAGTCTTTTCCTTACTGATTCATTTTTTGTGAAAGATGACTTGCTGTTTTTGTTGTTCGGAAAGACTAGACTTGTCGTTTATAAGATTATATTTTGAATAGTGGCAAAATGGAATTAACAGATGATGAGAAAAAAATATTGTTGAAAGCTGCAAGGGAATCTATACTGCAGGAATTCAGTGAGTGTGATGTAACAGAAATCGATTACAAAGCTTATCCAAAATTAAAAATGAAATTGGGTGCATTCGTCACTCTTCATATCAATAAAGAGCTTCGAGGATGCATTGGTTATATTATTGCCAACAAACCGTTATTTGAAATTGTCGTAGAGGCAGCAAAACATTCTGCGTTTGGTGATCCAAGATTTGTCGAACTCAGCAGAGATGAGTTTGATGAAATTGAAATCGAAATATCGGTTCTCTCTGAATTTGAGCCGATAAAAAGTTATGATGAAATTGAAATAGGTAAGCATGGACTTTTACTTGAAGAAGGTGGAAGAGCTGTTCTACTTCCACAGGTTGCAACAGAACAAAATTATAACCGTACACAGTTTCTTACAGCACTCTGCCATAAAGCAGGGCTTTACGGAAATTACTGGAAAGAAAGGATGTTGAACATAAAAGTTTTCACAGCTCTTGTTTTTTCTGAAGAAGAAATCGGAGGTAAAATATGAACTATGTGAGACCAGCTCAGGTAGCCGGATATTTTTATCCCGCAAGTCCTGATAAATTAAAAAAAGATATTTCTTTAATGCTTGATGTAACAAAGCCGAAAGAAAAATTCGAAAACATTTTCGGAATAGTTGCACCACACGCTGGTTATGTTTATTCAGGAAAAACAGCAGCGCACGCATACAATTTACTGATAGGGAAAAAATATAATACAGTGGTTATTATTTCCCCCAGCCACTCAGAATATTTCCCCGGCATCAGTGTATTCGAAGGTGATGCGTATGAAACTCCGCTAGGTATTTTGAAGGTTGATAAAGAATTTCGTGAGAAGATTTTAATAAATGATGAAATTATCTTCTCAGGATTTGAAGGACACAGAAGAGAACATGCTCTGGAAGTTCAACTACCGTTTCTGCAAACCGTGTTAAAAGATTTTAAAATTGTCCCTATTGTTATGGGAGATCAATCGAAAAGAAACATCGATACACTCGCAAAAAAACTTGCCGAGGCTGCTGATAACGAAACTTTGATAGTTGCAAGTTCGGATCTTTCCCACTTCTATTCAAAGTCGCAGGCTGACAGACTTGATTCAGTCGTGGAAAAAAGAGTAAGAGAATTTGATTATGAATCACTGCAGTTTGATTTAGAAAATCATACTTGTGAAGCTTGCGGCGGCGGACCAATTGTAGCATTGATGAAAGCTGCAAAACTTAAAAACATTTCGCATTCTTTGGTCCTGAGCAGAACTGATTCAGGAGATGTAACGGGTGATAATTCGGAAGTAGTGGGATATTTGTCGGCAGTTATTTATGGAGACTAATTAAATTTGGTAAAATACAAAATCGCTATCATCGGTGCGGGCAAAATTGCATACTCGCTTTCCTCTGCTCTTCAAAAATCCGGCTTTGATGTTCAGACTATAGTCAGCACAAAACTATCTTCAGCGAAATTACTCGCAAAGCAATTTTCTTTTCCACATTATACAAATTCACTACAAAGAATTTCGGAAGATATAAATGTTTTCTTCCTTACTGTTCCTGATGGCGAGATAAAAAAAACAGCTGATGCATTATCAAGAATGAAAAAGGAATTTAAAGATACAATCTGCATTCATTTTTCAGGTGTGGAAACAACTGATGCACTTAATTCAATTCTAAAGAAAAGAGGTGCAACAGGTTCGCTTCACATCATCAGACCTTTTCCATCAAAAGAAGTTGTGGATATTAATAATTCTCCCGCATCAATTGAAACTGAAAACAGGCAGGCAAAATCTTTTTTACTCCAGTTGTGCAGGAAATTAAAATTAAAACCTCACAGGATCTCGTCCGAACAAAAAGTCTTTCAGCATATTGCAGCAGTTCACAGTTCAAATTTCCTGGTTGGAAATCTTTTCAACGCCTTCTCTTTGATATCTTCAGAAAGCAATACTCCAAAAGATATCCTTAAAAAGACAACTCAATCAGCCTTAGATAATGTCTTCAAATTATCTCCGGCTAAAGCACTCTCAGGACCGATTGACAGAGGAGATGTTCACACAATTAAGAAACATTTAGAAGCATTAGATTCTGAAATCAGAAAATCAAAAAGTAATAAGCGACTGAGACTTTTACGGCTCAATTATATACTTCAATCACATAATCTTCTTGAAGTTGTGAAAGCAAAATATGGGAAGCTAAATAAGAATCATCGAACGATCGAAAAAATCCTGAAGAGTAAGCTCGACTAAAACAACTTTGGTTATGGAGATACTGAGAAGTAAATGAAAAGTTTGTAAATGATCATTGCTAAAACCGCAGATACTGGAATTGTCAATACCCACGCCCAGATTAACTTATAAGTTACTTTCCATCTTACAGCAGATAATCTTTTTGTTATTCCGGCACCAATAATTGAACCTGTTATCGTATGTGTTGTACTCACAGGAATACCAGCCAATGCTGTTGCAAATAAAGTAACCGCACCAGCTGTTTCAGCGCTGAATCCCTCAAAAGGGTGAAGCTTGGTAATTCTTTGTCCCATGGTTTTTACAATTCTCCATCCACCTGAAAGGGTACCTAATGCAATTGCTGCATGGCAAGATAAAACTACCCATAGTGGAATCTCATCATTGACAGTTAGGTGTCCGGTGGAGACAAGAGCTACAAAAATAATTCCCATCATTTTCTGTGCATCATTTGAACCATGACCTAGGCTGTAAGCAGCAGATGATAAAAGCTGAAGTTTTCTGAAATATTTATCCACTGAAAATGGATTCATATCTTTACAAATATGTATAGTGATAATTGAGAAGATAACAGAAATCACAATTCCAACTAATGGAGCGATAAAGATAAATGAGATAATTTTCAATACTTCAGGAAGAAATATCGAATCAATACCTGCTTTTGCAATTGCAGCACCAACAAAACCACCAACCATTGTATGTGAAGAACTGGAAGGAATTCCCCACCACCACGTTAATAAGTTCCATATTATTGCAGCTAATAATCCGCTCCCTATTACAATCAAGTCGACTACTTCAGTTCTAACAATTCCTTTACCAACAGTATTTGCAACGTGTAATCCTAAAATTAAAAAAGCGACGAAATTGAAAAACGCAGCCCAAACAACCGCAACTTGTGGTGATAATACTCGTGTTGATACTACAGTAGCAATGGAATTTGCAGCATCATGAAATCCATTAATAAAATCAAAAATGAGTACTAAAATAATTATGATAGTAAGTTCAAGCATTATTCTTATCTGTAACTAATGAGGAGGATTGAATTGTTATTTCTTTCTATGAGTTCTTAATGAAAATTGATAGAATAATATTAGCTACAGACTGACATCTGTCAGAAGTTCTTTCTAATAAATCGAGTATTTCCTTTTTCTTAATTAACTCAATAGCATCTTTCTCATTGGCAAAAAGATCTTGAATTGCGTTTCGGTAAATCTGGTCAGCTTCAGATTCAAGATCTTTGACTGCTTTAGTCTCGTTAATTCGTTTTGCTTTTAAATCCTGAATTGCAATCCCGAGTTCCTGAACTTGTTTATGAATGATTGAAGCAAGCTTATCGGCATGCGGAATTTTTTTTGTTATGTTGAAGGTTTCGATTCTTGCAGCAGCTCCTAAAAGCATATCACTGATGTCATCAAGTCGTTTAGTTAATGCAAAAATATCTTCCCGGTCGAATGGAGTAATAAAAGTTTTATTCAACCTCTTCACAACCCGGGAAGAGATTTCATCACATCTGAGCTCTAACGGTTTAATATTCAGGTAATGGTTCTTATCGATCAGCTCATCAGCAAAAAGCTGTTCTACATAATTTGCCATCTGTTGAATGTGAGCAATCAACTCTCTGAAGTCATCAAAATATTTTGCTTCTTTTGGCAGGAGTGCTTTGAACATAAAAATTCCATTTTTTGTTACGTCTAAAATATTTTGTTTCGTATATCAATTGCTAATTGTTTTTATTTATTTATAGCGAATAATTTATTAATTCTCTCAGAATTCTTTGCTATATTCTAACTCGAATTTTTCAATTTATTAAAGGATTTTACCATTTCTAATAAAAGCAACAATCAGGATAACCTGTTAGAAAAAATCGTATCCCTTGCTAAAAGAAGGGGATTTGTATTTCAATCGAGTGAAATTTACGGCGGACTTAATGGCTGCTGGGATTACGGACCACTCGGTGTTGAGCTTCTTAACAACATCAAAAGCGAGTGGTGGAAAGCGATGACCTACCGCGAAGATGTTGAAGGAATTGATGCTTCTATTTTAATGCACCCGAGAGTATGGGAAGCTTCTGGTCACGTTGAGAATTTCACTGACCCGATGATTGACTGCAAACAATGCAAAGCAAGATTCAGACTCGATGTGCTTGGTGATTCTTATGCCGATAAGAAAAAAGAAAAAGCAATACAGGAATTGAAAGAGAATTTAAAGAGTGATGAAAGACTTTTAAACTTAATTGATAATAAAATTAATAACGCTGGCCAGGAAAATCCTTTCACACTTCTTCTTGAAGATGTAGAAATTTCGAAATTGCTTCTTGCACAATTGAATTGTCCTCAATGCGGAAACAAAGGAACTTTCACTGACGCAAGAAAATTTAATTTGATGTTCAAAACTTTTATCGGTCCGATGGAGGACAGTACTGCTGTAGTTTACCTTCGCCCTGAAACTGCGCAAGGAATTTTTGTCAACTTTTTGAATGTGCAGGGTTCATCACGTCAAAAACTCCCTTTTGGAATTGCGCAGATTGGTAAAGCATTCCGTAATGAAATAAATACAAAGAATTTTCTTTTCCGTACCCGTGAATTTGAGCAGATGGAGATGCAATACTTTGTTAAAGAAGGTGAAGACAAAAAATTCTATGATTACTGGAAATCAGAAAGACTCGAATGGTTTAAAAGAATGGGAATGACCCCAGACAAACTTCGTTATCACGATCATCCTGCAGATAAGCTTGCACATTATGCAAAAGAAGCCGTTGATATTGAATATGAATTTCCTTTTGGATGGGGAGAGATTGAAGGAATACACAACAGGACAAATTACGATTTGAGCAGACATGAAGAATTTTCCGGTAAATCGTTAAAATATTTTGACGAGCAAGCAAAAGAAAAATTTATTCCGTTCATTATCGAAACTTCTGCTGGTGCAAGCAGATCGTTTATGGCATTTTTAGTTGATGCTTATTATGAAGAAGAAGTAAATGGTGAAGTGAGATCTGTCCTGAAATTCCATCCAAGACTTGCACCTATTAAAGCTGCAATCTTTGCACTCGTTAACAAAGATGGCATGCCGGAAATAGCAAGAAAGATTGAAACCGATTTAAGAAAATCTTTCAGAGTTTTTTATGATGATAAAGGAGCTGTCGGAAGAAGATACCGCAGACAGGATGAAGCCGGAACTCCATTTTGCATAACAGTCGATACACAAACTCTCGAAGACCAGACTGTAACCGTTCGTGAAAGAGATACAATGGTACAGGAGAGAGTTGAGATTGATAAGCTTTCTGTTTATTTGTTGAATAAATTGCATTCTGCTTGATGAACTCGTGATCTCGATTTTATATTTTATGTGATGGAATTTAAATTTCTCTCGGATATCTAGTTTTAGATACTTAGGTTTGGATTAGTTTTAATTTTATATGGGGTAAAATTATGCAACTCGTTAAAGTATCTTTCCTTGTTTTTATTTTCTCAATTACAATTTTTCCACAGTGGTTTTGGCAAAATCCTCTTCCGCAGGGCAACCCCCTGAGTGCAGTCCAATTTATTGACTCGATCACTGGATTTGCAATAGGAAGTTATGGAACAATTCTTCGTACAACGGATGGTGGAGAAAATTGGACATTTCAATCAAGTGGTACAACGAACTGTTTGTTCGGAGTATCATTCACCGATCTCAACAACGGAACTGCTGTAGGAGAAGCTGGAACCATACTACGCACTACTAATGCCGGTCAAGATTGGATTACTCAATCAAGCGGGACGACGAATATTCTCTGGAGTGTTTCGTTTACAGATTCACACAACGGAACTGCTGTTGGCGAAGATGCAATAATTCTCCGTACAACAGATGGAGGAGAAAACTGGATAATCCAATCTATTGGAACGACGGGGGAACTCAGAGGAGTTTCATTTACAGATGTTGACCATGGGACTGCAGTTGGATCTGGAGCAAAGATTCTTCGCACTACAGATGGGGGTGCAAACTGGATAGCACAGCCCAGCGGACTTCCAATAAACTTTCCTCTAAGAGGAGTTTCATTCGCAGATGAATATACAGGAAGTATTGTTGGAACTATGGGAATTATTCTCCGAACAACAGACGGGGGAGAGAATTGGGCAAGCCAATCAAGTGGGATATCAAGTACGCTTTATGGAGTTTCATTTACTGACACTAACAATGGCATTGCTGTCGGTGATTATGGAATAATTCTACTTACTACAGATGGCGGTTTAAACTGGGTAAACCAGTCTGGATGGACCGATGAGAATCTTCAAAGTGTTTCTTTCAGTGATGCCAACAATGGAGGTGCGATAGGATATAATGGTATTATCCTTCGAACAACCAACGGAGGGGAAACTTGGACATACCAAAGAAACGCTATAACATCTGACTGGCTCTTTGGAGTATCTTTCACCACAATGAATATTGGGACTGCGGTTGGAGGTGGAACTATACTCCGCACAACAAACGGAGGAGAAAGCTGGGTCATTCAATTAAGCGATACAATAAATGGTTTTAGCAGTGTTTCTTTTACCGACATTGAGAATGGAACTGTTGTAGGAACTGAAGGGAAGATTCTCAATACAACGAACGGGGGAGAAAACTGGATAATCCAAACAAGTGGAACATTAGAAAATCTTACAGGTGTTTGCTTCATAGATGCGAATGTTGGTACAGCAGTAGGATACAATAGAACGATTTTAAGAACAACAAATGGTGGCGAAAATTGGATTAATCAGTCAATCGATACAACAACTTATTATTTGTTTGGAGTTTCATTCACTGATATCAATAACGGAACTATAGTAGGAGATAATGGAACTATTCTTCGAACTACAGATGGGGGTACGAGCTGGACTTTCCAAAATAGTGGTACAACTTATTGCCTCACGAGTGTTTCGTTTGTAGATCCTAACAACGGGATTGCAGTTGGTTTTGGTGGAATCATTCTCCGCACAACAGACGCTGGTAATAACTGGGCTACCCAAACAAGCGGTACAACGAAAGATCTTTATGGTGTTGACTTCATAGATGCTAATAACGCAACAGCGATCGGGTGGATTGGAACAATTCTGCGAACCACAAATGGCGGTGCAACATGGTCTATACAGTCAAGTGCCTCAACGAGTTGGCTTTCTGCGGTATCCTTTTCAGATGCTAATAACGGTACAGTTGTGGGGAGGTCGGGAACAATTCTAAGAACTACAAATGGAGGCACATCATTCATCGAAATTGGTAATGAAGGAAGTGAAATCCCTTTTAGACATTTACTTTCTCAAAACTATCCAAATCCTTTTAATCCTACTACAACGATAAAATTTGAAATGCCTGAAAAAAGTTTTGTAACAATTAAAGTCTACGATGTATTAGGAAGTGAAGTAACCACGCTAATCAGCGAAGAAAAATCCATTGGTAGTTATGAAGTAGAGTTTAACGGAAGCAAGTTGACAAGTGGAATTTATTTTTATCAGATTAAAGCTGGCAACTTTGTTGAAACTAAAAAGATGATATTGTTGAAATAGGACTAAATAATGATTTGAAAAATAAACCCGGTCTTAGGATCGGGTTTTTTAATTTATATGTTTAACTTTGCCCTCAAAATAAAAGACAGCTATTATCTATGTTAAAAAAAATTATATTCTTCATTTTTATAATATCTTATTTTGTCTTCCCAAAACCGGATTATGATTCTCTCGTCAAAGCTGGCATCAATCAAATCTACAGCATAAAATTTTCTGCCGCAGAAAAAACTTTTCAGATTTTGCAGAAAGAATATCCAAAACATCCGGCAGGGAAATTCTTCTTTGCGATGATTGACTGGTGGAGAATTATTCTTTCAGAAGAAAATGAAGAGCAGGATGAACGATTCTACGAAAAGATTGAGGAGACAGTTGACTTCTGCGATGCTATTCTTGATAAAGATCCTAATAACGTGGACGCACTTTTCTTCAAGGGCGGTGCAATTGGTTTCAGAGGAAGATTGAGAGTTATGCGTGAAAGCTGGTTTGCAGCCGCTGATGACGGCAGGGAAGCGCTTCCATTGGTTGAGACTGCTTCAAAGCTTGACCCAAACAATGTTGATGTAAAGCTCGGCTTTGGGATTTACAACTACCTTGCTGCTGTTATTCCTGAAAAGTATCCGATAGTAAAACCTGTAATGATGTTTTTTCCCACCGGGAATAAGGAGAAAGGATTGGAACAATTAAAAGAAGCTGCTAGTACAGGTAAGTATTCAAGATACGAGGCAAGATACATTCTGGTAACTTTCTATTATTACTTTGAAAATGATATGAACTCTGCAGAACTTTACACTCGGCAGCTTGTGGATTCATTCCCAGATAATCCAGTATTTGAAAGATGGCGTGGTAGAATTGCAGCACGAAAAGCTGAATGGGACATAGCAGATTCAATATTTAGAAATGTATTAAAGAAAGCTGAAAAAAAACTTGAGGGATACAATACTCCAATGGTCAGACGGGAAGCTAATTACTACATTGGTAATAACCTCAAAAACAAAGGTGATTATACAGAAGCATTTTCTTACTATAAGAAATGTATTGAAGACTCAAAGAAGATTGATGAGGATAAAGCGTCAGGTTTCAGAATAAATGCAACTCTATATTCGGGTACTATTATGGAAGCTAAGGGAAAGTTTAATGAAGCTAAAAAATATTATAATGCTGTTCTGGATATGCGGGAGTTTAATAACTCACACAAGCTTGCTGAAACTTATTTAGCAAGGATTGATAAATTAGAAAAGCAAAGCAAATAAAATTTTAGAGTGCTGTAGCTAAACCAATTCTGTGCATCGCACCAATTGTACCCATCGAGGAATACCCGTAGTTGAAAACGTATTCTGAAATTTTAACTCCGAGTCCGCCATTAAATCCTGCGATACCAGATGAAGAGCCAACCTTAAGATCAGAACGTGCTTCGTTATCATAACCAAATCTAAGTGTAAAAACTTCGCTGAGGTAGAACTCTGCACCGAACGTAAATCCTTTTAAGTGCTGGTAGAGTTCATCCCGTTCTTTATTGAGCTGATGAAAGTCGAGTGATAATCTAACGGGGAGGTTCTCAAGTCTTTTTGAAATTCCGATTGTAACATCCAATGGGAGATCCTCGTTAGTGTCTATGTACGATGAAATTTGTGTGCCGAGGTTTAATACTGCAGCAGCAAGATTCAATTTCTGTGAAGGGATTTCGTAGTTAACTCCAAGGTCAAGACCAATTGCACTTGATGATTTATCTTCAATACTCGAGTAAATTACTTTTGCATTTGCGCCGTAATAAAAATTTTCACTGAATTCATTTGTATAGCCAAGAATAAATGCAAGTTCGCCAGCACTAAATTCACCGGTTCTGTTTCCAAACTCATCTGCGCCATCGAAAGTGCCGTAGTTGATGTATTTAATTGCAGTACCGAATCGGCCAATGTTTTCAAATTCTGTTGAGTATGCAAGACTGAAAAGATTTATATCCATTAAGTGTTTAACAAAAGAAAATGAGATTGGGTTTTTTTCAAGGAAACCCATACCAGCGGGATTATAAAAAAGAACATCAACGTCATCATTGTTTGTAGAATAGCTTCCGCCGAGAGCAGCAGCCCGGGCGCTCATATCAACATTCAGAAAGTTATAAGTAGTCTGACTAAATGCGCTTGATCCTGTCAAAATAAAAACTATGAATAATGACGAAAGTACGGTTCTCATTTAAACTCCTTGAAAATTGCTGCATCTATTTAAGGATTATAGTAAATAAAGACAAGGGGAAGAAAGTGGTATAGTGAATAATTTCCGCCAAAGGCGGATCAGGCTTTGGCTGAAAGAATTAACAATGAATACTTAAGAATTTTGAAACCCATAGAAATCATAGGCATCACACTTTAACTTGAAACGAAACTTTTTACATTTTAGATTTGTTTCCAAACTAAAAAGGAGTAAAAATTGAACGCAGTTAAGACAGTATTCTTAATGACTTTAATGATGGCGCTTTTCCTGTTAATTGGCTACCTTCTTGGCGGCAATACGGGAATGACCATTGCATTAGTATTTTCATTGGTTATGAACTTCGGTTCTTTCTGGTTTTCTGATAAAATCGTTCTTGCAATGTATCGTGCAAAAGAAGTGAACAGGGAGACAGCACCAAAATTTTATGATATGATAGAAGGATTAGCGCAAAAAGCAAACATACCAATGCCAAAAGTCTACATTATAAATGACCCAACACCAAATGCATTTGCGACAGGAAGGAGTCCGAGCAAAGCTGCAGTCGCTGCAACAACAGGAATACTTCAGGGATTAAGTAACGATGAACTCGCAGGTGTAATGGCTCACGAACTTGCTCACATAAAAAACAGAGATACTTTGATAAGTACAATTGCAGCAACATTGGTTGGTTCTATCTCATACATTGCTCATATGGCTGGATGGGCTATGATGTTTGGCAGAAATGATGACAGAGATGGTGGTGGAATTGGTGGTTTAGTTTTATTAATTATTTCCCCGATACTTGCAATGTTAATCCAGATGGCAATTTCACGTTCTCGTGAATTTGCGGCTGATAAAGGTGGTGCAGAGATTTCAGGAAATCCGTTGGGACTTGCATCTGCACTCCAAAAAATTTCCAGAGGCAACCAGATGAAACCAGTATATCATTCTGATCCTGCAACAGCACATATGTTTATTATTAATCCGTTAGCCGGCGGAGGAATTTCAAAACTTTTTTCAACTCATCCGCGGACAGAGGAAAGAATTAAAAGATTACATGCAATGGCGAGGTAAGGTTAATTAATAATTAATAATGAAGAATTAAAAATTAAAAGCTGTCATTCCAACTGAGATTGGAATCAGACAGCTTTTTTTATGCCTTAACCTTCAAGGTTGCAGATGTAAGAAAGTCTTGAAACTCTTACCCAATCTAAGGATATTAGCAGTGCAATGCTTTTTAAGTTTGTAAGTAAATATTTATCCTTCTGCGGAAAAACTTCCCTTTTGATTCTAATAATAATTCTTTTAAGTACTCCGGAGATTAAAAGTCAAACAAAAACTAACCTGGATGTTTTTTATTCATTAACAGATTCACTCGTTGATAAAATAAATTCGGAAATACCATCATCCGAAATGAAAATTCTGCTCACTTTGAATCTTGGTCAAAGCTATTCTCTCTTTTCAAACAATATAATTGAAAGATTCAAGAAATACGGAAAAGAAATTCTTGAATACCCATCAGACGAACTGAATATTAATAAAGTCGATATTGTTTTCAAAGGAGCGGGAGTTGAGTATGGTGAAATGTTCAGAGATGGATGGTTTGGATCACACTACATTAAACGTTACTCAACAATTTTTGGCAACTATCTGCAGACTCACTCTGAAGGCGGCATTAGAGAGTTTGAATTTACAGCGATTGATACTGTTAAAGTTGATGACTTAAAATTTCTTGAGAACGAATCATTTCCATTTACGAAAGGAACTATTCCATCAGAACCATTTCTGTCTGGTTTTGCTGAACCTCTCATCGCAATCGGAATCGTTGCTGCTGTTATTGTGATTTTCTTCACTGTCAGAAGCGAGTGATTGATTATACCTTTGAACCAACTTCATTTTTAAGTAATATTACTCGTTAATTTTATGAAATTAAAGCATATATGAGAAATTACTTTTTAATATCAAGTGCGATTCTACTTCTGTTTTGGAGCTGTAGTTCAACTCAAGATCTGGGCAATTTAAGTGCCGATGAAAGATTAGCAACAGCAGTTAAGCTTTATGAAGAAGAGGATTTTGAAGAGGCTGCAACTGAGTTTGAGGCTCTATTGCTTCAATACCCCGGCAGCAGTATTGTTGATGATGCACAATATTATCTCGGGATGTGCAAATTCCAGCGAGAAGAGTATATTCTTGCAGCTTTTGAATTCAGCAAACTGATAAAAAATATGCCGGCAAGTGAATTTGTTGCGAATGCTCAGTTTATGCTTGCTGAAAGTTATTATGAACTCTCTCCCGATTATACGTTAGATCAAAAATATACTAAGAAAGCAATCGAAGAATACCAGGCGTTCATTGATTTTTTCCCTTTGAATGAAAAAGTTGCTGAAGCAGAAGGAAAAATTTCGGAATTAAATGATAAGCTTGCTCGAAAAGAATTTACGATTGCAGGTATTTATGAGAAATTGGATTATTACACTGCATCTTTAAAATATTATGATTCGGTTGTTGAGATTTATCACGATACTCAATATGCCCCATTGGCATTATACAGAAAAATAAAATTGTTGATGGATAGAGAAAGAGAAGACGAAGCTTTGAAAGAGATGAGAAAATTCATCACTATGTATCCTGAAGATAAAAATTTTACAGAGGTTGAGGAACTAAAAAATTCGCTTGAGGCAAAATTAAAAGGGGGATTTTCTTCTAATTGATGAATGCCCGTAAAGTAAGCGATTCACAAATAACAATGACCGAGCTTGTACTTCCAAACAATACAAACCAGCTTGGAACCCTTTTCGGGGGACAATTGATGTACTGGATAGATATTTGTGCTTCACTCAGCGCTGAGAAACTTACCGGAAGGGTTTGTGTAACTGCTTCAGTAGATAAAATAAATTTTCATCACCCGGTAAAACTTGGAGATGCAGTTACTTTAATATCTTCGGTCAACAGGGTGTTCAATACCTCTCTTGAAGTTGGAGTAAAAGTATTTGCTCAATCATTTAAAGAGGGCACAGAAAAGCATACGAATTCTGCTTACCTTACTTTTGTTTGTGTTGATTCTCAGGGTAAACCGGTTAAAGCAATTGAAGCTGTACCAGAAACAAATGAACAGAAAAGAAGATTTAATGAAGCGCTTATCAGGAGAGAAAACCGACTCAGAAATCGGTCAATTGAAAAATAGTTTCATTTTATTACTTCTGTTATTTACTTCACTATCC
>Ga0208980_10000221_pt1 | contig 29817 bp, 24 predicted proteins | sample WetSurMetagenome_3_FD_187993 | JGI IMG/M metagenome (GOLD analysis project Ga0208980, IMG submission 187993) | Wetland microbial communities from Twitchell Island in the Sacramento Delta, sample from surface sediment Aug2011 Site A1 Bulk (version 2) | ecosystem: Environmental > Aquatic > Marine...
GCTCGGGGTGGCTCTCGACCCAGGGATGATCCAGGGCCATGTGGTTCGGGACGAAATCGAGCATCAGCTTCAGCCCGCGTTTCGCCAGGCGTTGACGCAGGCGGGCCAGCGCCTCATCCCCGCCGAGTCCGTCCGGAACGGCGTAAGCGGTGATCGCGAAACCGGAGCCGGCGACATCCTCCTCCCGCAAGTCCGGCAGTGTTTCTTGAAATTCCCTGCGCCACTCGGCGTTGGCCCGCGAAACGCGCTGACCGGCCAGACCGGTCCGCCATACGCTCAGGAACCAGACCCAATCGATACCCACCTTGGCCAGCCGGTCCATTTCGGCGTCCGGGAAATCGTCGAGCGTCGCGGGCCGGCCCAGCTTCTCGGACAACGAAGTCAGCCAGACCCGCGTGTTGATCTGGTACAGGGAGGGATGAAGAGCGGTCGTCATTTCTTCCTCCCCGGCTGAGGGCTCGCGCCGACCAGCTTATCTTTGCCTCGCTCGAGGACGGTCTGCGCGTCGGAAGACGCGAACACATTCATGATGCGCGCGATCGTCCCGGTCCATCCCGTCTGATGGCTGGCGCCGATCCCCGCGCCGGTGTCCCCATGGAAGTATTCATAGAACAGGGGGTAATCCTTCCAATGGGGATCCTGCTGGAACTTCCGGGCCGTCCCGTGCACGGGCCGCTCGCCTCGCTCGTCTTTTGTAAAGACCCCGGCCAGGCGGCGCCCGATCTCCTCCGCCACTTGGTAGAGGTTCATCTGTATCCCCGATCCCGTCGGGCATTCGATGGTGAACGAACCGCCGTAGTAGTGGTAGTACTGGAGAAGCGCGCGGAGGATGAGCATGTTGACCGGCATCCAGATCGGGCCCCGCCAGTTCGAATTGCCGCCGAACATGCCGCTGTCCGAGTCCCCGGGGAGGTACGAGACCCGGTACTCCTGGCCGCCGGCCCGATACACGTAGGGGCGGTCCTTGTGATCGCGGGAGAGGGCCCGGATCCCGAAGGGGCTCAGGAATTCCTTCTCGTCGAGCATGACCGTCAGGACCCGGCGGAGGTTCTTTTCATTCAGGATCGACCCCAGGAGCCGCCCGTCGTATCCGGGCTTCTGCGGGTCGTGGATGAAGGCCATCAGTCCGGGATACCTCTTCAGAGCCTCCGCCACGCGCGGGCCGAGCTCAGGGTATTTCTTCAGCAGCTTCCCTCCGAAGACGGTCACGGCGCAGAAGGGCAGCAGCCCGACCATCGAGCGGACCTTCAGGCGTTCGGCCCGCCCGTCCGGCGAGCGGAGGACGTCGTAAAAAAAGCCGTCCGCCTCATCCCACATCGCGCCTTCCTCGCCCGGGCGGACCATCCCCGCGGCGATCATGAGGAAGTGGCCGTAGAACTTCAGGGCAAGTTCGATATAGGCCGGGTTGACCAGCGCCAGCTCGGCGCTCATCTCGAGCATGTTCTGACAGAAGAGGGCCATCCAGGCGGTCCCGTCGGCCTGTTCCAGGAATCCGCCGTTCGGCAGAGGCGAGGAACGGTCGAAGACCCCGATATTGTCCAATCCCAGGAATCCCCCTTCGAAGGCGTTGTTCCCCAGGCGGTCCTTGCGATTCACCCACCAGTTGAAGTTGAGAAGCAGCTTGTGGTAACAACGCTCGAGCCAGGCGATATCCCCCTTGCCGCGACGCCCCTGCTCCAGAAGGTAGGTGTAGATCGTCGACCAGGCGTGGACCGGAGGGTTCACATCCCCGAAATTCCATTCGTAGGCCGGGATCTGGCCGCTGGGGTGGAAGTATTGGTTGCTCAAAAAGAGCTCCAGCTGTTCCTTGCCGAAGTCCTGGTCGACCAGCGTCAGGGTCGTGACGTGGAAGGCGAGGTCCCAGGCGGCGTACCAGGGGTATTCCCATTTGTCCGGCATCGAAATGACGTCCGCGTTGACCATGTGCCCCCAGCGGTCGTTGCGGACCGGGCGCTGGTTCGCTTTGTACGGCTGGATGCCGTGCTGCTTGAGCCACCGGCCGACGTCGTAGTAAAAGAACTGCTTGGACCAGAGCATTCCCGCCAGGGCTTGCCGCATGACGAGGGCTTGGTCGGGATCGAGCGAGGGCGGGATGACCTCTTGGTAGAACTCGTTGGCTTCCCTGAGCCGGGTCTTGAAGACGGTTTCGAAGGCTTTCCCAAACTGCCCGCCCAGCGTTTCCGCGGAATGTCCCTTCGGCCGGTCGCTGAGCCTCAGGCGGACGGAGCAGGACCCTCCGGCCTCCACCGTCAGGGGGTAAAGGGCCGCGACTTTCGTTCCCTTCTTCTTGGGATTGACCGCGTCGTTCTTTCCGTGAAGGATATAGTTGCCGATGCCGTCCTTCACGTAAGGGGAAAGGTTGGGGATGCCGACCAGCCGCTCCGTGTTGGTCTCGTTCTCCGTGAAGAGGAGCGCCGAAGCGCCCTCCGCGAAGAAGAAGCGCTCGCCGAGATCGCGATGGGAAACCGCCACGATCCCGCCGCCTTTGTTCTGGGCCAGCTGCTTCAGGGCCGGGCGGGCGAGGGCCTCCCCCCAGGACCAGTCGTTGCGGAACCAGAGCGTGGGCAGGAGCTGGAGCGTGGCCGCCTCCGGGCCCCGGTTGTGGACGGTGATCTGGATGAGCACGTCCTCGGGTGAGGCCTTGGCGTATTCCACGAAGATATCGAAATAACGGTCCTCGTCGAACACCCCGGTGTCGAGCAGCTCATATTCCGGCTCGCCCTTGCCGCGGGCGCGGTTCGTCCCGACCAGGCTGTCGTACGGGTAGGCCGCCTGAGGGTACTTGTAGAGGTACTTCATGTACGAGTGGGTCGGCGTCGAATCGAGGTAGAAGTAATACTCCTTGACGTCCTCGCCGTGGTTCCCCTCGCTGTTGGTCAGCCCGAACAAGCGCTCTTTCAGGATCGGATCCCGGCCGTTCCAGAGGGCCAGCGCGAAGCAGAGGCTCTGACGGTCGTCGGAGATGCCGGCCAGGCCGTCCTCGCCCCAGCGGTAGGCCCGCGAACGGGCGTGGTCGTGGGTGAAGTAATTCCAGGCGTCACCGCTCTCGCTGTAGTCCTCGCGGACGGTCCCCCACTGACGCTCACTCAGGTAGGGGCCCCATTTCTTCCAGAGGGCCTTCTTCGTCCGGGCCTCTTCGAGCCGGGTTCTTTCTGCGCTCATGAAAAATCTCCTCCCCCGGGTTCACCCCGGCCTTCTGGTTGATATATGGGGCCCATCGGCAATTGTGTCAATGGGACCTTAGGATAGGACCCCCGGGAGAGCTTAGCGCCTGGGGCCGGTCGTCTGCCCTAGACGCTGTCCCAGACCTTCTCCCCTCTAATAATCCTCACGACAGCCATGCCGGCCGCGAGCCCTATCGCGATGGCCAGGGTCGTGACCACGAGCTTGCCGGTGTTGGAGATCAGCGAGAGCGCGGCATTCTGGAGAGCTTCCCCTTTAGCGGACGAGATCCTCATCAGATCCATGATCGCGTCGAACATGGACGCCGAGGCCGCCAGAGGGAAGACTCCGCCGACCAGGGCGACCGGCGAGACCGCATGCCGCCGGATCAAGGCCGCGCCGACGAGGACGACGGCCGCGGCCGCGATCAGCGTCGACCAGTTAAAGCCCAGCCCCAGGCTCGTCAGAACATCGCGAATGAAGCGGGCCGAGAATCCACAGAAGAAGACGGGGACGATATAACGAGCCGGAGCCGTGAGAATGATCCCCAGGACGCAGGAGAAGAGCCCCGCCAGCAGGCCGTCGAGGAGGATCGTCCAGACGTTCATGCCGTTCCTCCTTGTTCTAAACGATGAAGCTGTAGGCGAAGGCGACGGCCACCGCCAGGGCCACGAACAGGAGCGCGGCGTTGGCGATCCGTTCCAGGCCGATGAGCAAGTGCTTGTAGGAGACGATGTCGATGAATCCGTTGATCAGGGCGAGCCCCGGGACCATGTAGAAGACCGACGCGAGCAGAGTCGGCGCCACGGCCGGGCTCAGGCCCAACTTCAATCCCAGGCCGGCCAGGCTCGCCGAGATCATCCCGGAAACGAGGGTCAGGGGAGCGACCGGGAGACCCCGGGCCCGCAGCATCGACCGGACGAACGCGCCGAGCCCGCCGGCGGCGAAGGCGATACCGAACGCCGCCATGTCCGCGCCGAGAAGCCGGCTGATCAACGCCGAAGTGAGCGCCGAGGCCGCGATCATCGCCCCGTTCTTGTAAGGCAGAGGCAGGGCCCTGACGCGCTCGATCTCGGGACCAAGGGCGGCCGTTCCCAATTCTCCCCGGGCCACGCGCTCGGCGAGGACCGCCGCCGCGGAGGCGCGGACGAGGTTGACTCCAATGGGGCCGATCGCCCGCACGACCGTCGAAGTCCGGTCGTCCCCCGCGCCGCTGACCGTGACCAGGTCCAGCCGCCAGCCCACGGCGCCGACGTCCTGTTTGTAGCCTTTGAGGACGTTGCGGAAAGTCCGTTCGGCGTTCGCCGTCGGACCGCCGTTCTCCATGACGATCAGGGCCACATCCAGGGCCCTCTCGATGGCTTCCACGGGCGCCTACTTGGACTTGTTCAGCTTGCTGATCTTCGAGCCCTCCAGGGTCAGGTTATACATCAGGCCCTTCTGGCCGACGACGAAGCCGACGATGGGGTCCTTGATGTTCTTCGTATCGATGGACTTTCCGGCCCCGATGTCGATGAGGGCCACGGAGCCGTCCACCCCGGCCTTCCAGCCGCTGCTCTCCCGGAACTTCTTCAGGGCCTGGTCCTCCAGGAACACGATGATGACGTCTTTCTTCTGGGCGCCGAACTGCAGGCCGATCGAAGCCGACGAGATGCTGTAATAATCGACCGTCTGGCCGCCGATCCGGAGGGCGCCTTCGCCGTGCTCGCCGCCGATGCCGAGGCCCGCCTTGATGACGCCGGCGAAGACGCAGACGCCCTTGGCGCTCTTGAGGAATTCGGCCGAGCCTTTGACCTCTTTCATGAAGCGATCCAGGGCCGCGTCGACCTTGGCGTCGATCTCTTTGGCCGTGGCCGCCTGAAGGGCCACGGTCCCGGAGAGCATGAGGAGGAGGGCCGCCGCCAACAGGGCCATGGTCTTCGTTCTTGCGATCGGATGGATGGTCATTTTATGAATCTCCTTTAAAGAGACGGAGTGCCGGTTAGGGGGTCGCCGCGGGCTTCGCAGCCCTCTTCGCGGCCGCCTTGAAGATCAGGGAGAACACCAGGTTCGACGGAACCATGATGGCCAGGAAGGCCACGAGGGGCGTCAGGACGGCGGGATCGTCAAAGCTCCGGATGGCGATGGCCAGGGCCAGGGCGATGTTGCGCATGCTGCTCGAAGCGGCCAGGACCGGCCGGGTGAATTTCCGCGGTCCTCCGAGGAGCCAGCCGATGAGCATCGAGATGAGGATAAAGACGAGGATCGACAGGAGCCCCGTCGTCCCCATCGCGCCCTTGGCCCATTTGGTGATGTTCAGCAGCTTGATCATGGCGCCAACGAAGGCCAGGGTGGCGATCAGGGAGACTGGTCCGGCGAGCTTACCGGCGGCCGGCCGGGCCAGCCCGTGGACGAGCAGCCCCAGGACGAGCGGCAGGAGCATGAAGAGCGCCACGAACAGGATGGCCCTGCCGTAAGGGACCGTGAGCGGCATCCCCTTGGGGATGGCCAGCGCGATGAGGGCCGGTGAGATGAAGATCGAGAGGAATGTCAGCAGGACCGCCGTGCCCCCGCCATAGGCGAGAGCCGCCGTCTCCTGCTTTTTCGTGAGGAACTGGAGCGCGCTCATGCCGCCCGGAGCGCAGGCCAGGACGATCAGGGCCAGCCCGTTCTCGGGCTTCACGGGAAGGAGCTTTGCGGCCAGGATGCCCACGGCCGGGATCAGGACGAAATTGGCGATGGCCACCCGCGGGAGCCAGCTCTTGTCCCGGACGACCGTTAGGATCTCGTCCTTCCCCACCTTCAGGCCGATGCCCAGCATCGAGCCCGCGAGGAAGACGTAGAATAGGACTTTGGTCAACGGATCCATCAGGAACATCTCGATCTCCTTTCCCGGGCGCCTATCCGGGGGGAACAACAGGTATTTTATTCAACGGGGCCGGCTTGACAATAGGACCTTGGTCCATAGCTCCTTGTCATATCCGCCAGGCCTCTTCAGTCAGGCAGCTTCAGCGCATCCCGGGTGGGAGGACCGATCTCCTGTTGAAGATCCGTGAAGCTGTGCTGGCCGACCCTGATCGTCCCGTACATCGGGCTGTCGAGGTCCAGGATCAGCCACATGGTCATGGCCACGAGGATCGTGAAGACCAGTGTCAGGACATCCCTGCGCTGAGGGTGCGCCCCGAAATGAAGCCCGGCCAGTCCCACGGCGACGGCCGAAAGGGTGAAAAGCACGATATAGATCGAGAGATGAACACGGCTCCGATAGGCCGCCAGTCTCCTGCCGTGGATCTGGCTCAGCTCGTTCAGCGCCTGGAGCAGCAGCGAAACGGTCGCGGTGGGGCTCTCTTTGGCCAGGGAGGCCGCCTGTGACCACATCATGTCCAGCAGCTGCCGGGACCGGACGTCGAATTCCTTGATCTTCTTGGAATTATCGTGATCCACGGAAGCGAGCTCCAACCGAAGGGCCCCGTACTGGCGGCACAGTTCCTGGATCTCGCCGCCCACGGGCTGAGGCATCACCTGGGCCCTGCGATAAACGGTGCTGATCGTACCGGCCTCGTCGATGACCAGCTGCCTCCGCCTTTCGAAGTGGGCGTTCGAGACGGAATAGGTGAAGGCCAGCATGAGCGACAACAGCGTCAACACCGCTCCCAGGATGAGGGGGATATCCTTGTCATCCAGGCCGGGGAGCCGCCCGGTCCTCCTCGCCAACCGAAAACCGATCTCCTTGGCCGCCAGCAACAGGCCAAGGAGCACCAAGCACACCAGAAGGGGATCCGAGCGATAGAAAAGGCTATCGTACATGAAGATCCTTTTTATCTATCCGAGTTATATGCCCCGGGGTGAACGTGGGTCAATGGGACCTTAGGCTCATCCCACAGGTCGTCGTCGAGCGCGGGCCATCTCGAGAAGTGAGGATCGCCGCGGGGATACCCGCGCCTGGTCCCTGCGCCCTCAGCCCGCCTTGATCGCCCTGACCTCTGCGGCGCGATCATCGACCGGGATCACGGGCAACTTGCCATTGCTCTTGACCGGCAGGCTGCGGAGGTGGTCCATGATCGCCTGCCACTCCTTGATCTCCCGGACGGCGTCAATCCCCGCCGCGGTGGCGACACTCGTTTTGTCTACCGTGCCCGGCGGCGCCAGCAGGTAGCCCGAATTATCACGAGGCGCATCGAGCGCCTCGACCCTCGAAGTGAGGTGCTGCCCGTCTTTATTCTTGGCGACGAGCGGCAGCTTGCCCTTGGTGTACTTGGGGATGCTCACCAGGATCACCCCGAGCATCAGGGGGCACGTCAGGCTATACAAGCGTTCATCCTTCCCGCTGATGTCGATCGCGCGGTAGCCGCGGTCGAGGTCCCCCAGCTCGATGGCCGTCACCACATCGAACATCGGGCGCGATCTGTCGTAGCGGAATCGCAGGCCGGAGGTGCGGGGGTAATACTCACCGGGATGGGCCGGATTGTCCACAAGAAAGAACTCGAGCAGGTACTTCAGCTCGAGGCCGGTGAAGTAGCCGGTCACCAGGGCGCTGCCGGCCGTCGCATCCACCACACCCGCGCCGAGAGGCGCCACAGCGAACACATCGTAGACGGTCAGCACGCCCGTCTTCCCCCGCATGAGGGGGGCGCGCATCATGCCGTTGGCGGTAAAGCCGATGTCGCTATGCGTCGCTATTCGAAAAGAGTCGGTGACGAGATTGGCCAGGATCGTGCCGGCCCCGATGTCGGTGAAGGTGTTGGGCAGGTCCTGCGGAGTCAGCGCCAGCGGCTGATCGATGCGGTAGCCGCGCGAGGCGAACACCGCCGCGGTAACCGGTCCTTTGAGACGGTCGATCTCGCCTTGAATACCGCGGTCGCCGGCGAGGCTGTCGTCGACCGGATAGAGCCGGTAGGACTCGACCTTCAGCTGGCCGCCGTCCAGGCTGATCACCAGCTCCCCCAGATTCCGGCCTTCCAATCCGGTCTGCACCACGGGCGTGCGGCCGTTAACCATGATCGCTTCCTGCAGCGCCGTGTGGCTGTGGCCGCCGATGACAATGTCGATGCCCGGCACGGCCTTGGGCAGGCGCACGTCGTCGCCGTCGGCGTAACGCCCGTCCGGGCCCTTCTCCACGCCGCCGTGGCTGAGGGCGATGACGACGTCCACATTCTCCGTCTCGCGCAAGACCTTGACCATCTCTCCGGCGGCCTCGAGGGGGTCGGGGAATTTCGCCGCGCCGCCCATCGTGTAGATCTGGGCCTCTTTGCCGAGCACCCCAAAGAGGCCGAAGCGGAGTCCGCCGCGTTCGATCACGACGTAACGGCGGATCAACCCCGACGCGGAGAGTCCCTGAAGACCCGTCAGCGTGGGATCGTCCCCCGCGAAGCTGGAGTTCGAGGAGAGCACGGCCGGGATCCGGCCGGCCTGGCTGGCCGCTCCGATGGCTTGGCCCAGACCGTCGGGGCCGAGATCGAATTCATGGTTGCCGAACGTGGTCGCATCGTAACCTATCCGCGACATCAGCTGCAGCTCGCCGCCGATCTCGCGGCTGGCGGCGGCGAAAGCGGTCCCCATGCTGAAGTCCCCCGCGTCGAGCACCAGTACAGGACCCTTACTCTCGCGCGCCGCCCGCCTCGTCGCGATCAACGCGGCCAACCGCGCGTATCCGCCCCGGGTCGTGTCATCGTTGAGCGTGAACGGGGTATAGTCCGAAGCCGGGCCCATGCCGATGAAGCTCGAGTGAAGGTCGTTGGTGTGCAAAATGGTGAATGTCTTCTTCATCGTCTTCTCCTCCGTAGCCACAGGTAGCGCTCCGGTCAGGATCGCCGCGCCTGCCGCCGCTGAGACGGACATGAACTCGCGACGAGAAAACCTTCCGTGTTTCATGGGGTACCTGTCTTCTTTCTTGTTGCTAAACCAGTCTCCTTTTTGCGCATCGTCGGTCCTTGTTACGCCCTCTCGGACCGTCGCAGCACCCCCGGCGGACACGATGTCCGCCGGGGGTTCGCGGTGTGATATGATCTGTTAGCGCAGCTTAATGATTGCCGCCGCCGCCAGCGTCTGCCAAATGCCGCATGACCTCATCCAAGTTGAACGAACCCGGCTTCTGGCGCGGCGGGAACTTGACAAACCCCGGGACCATGGTGGCGATCACCGCCTGCATCTGATAGATCACGAAGGCGTGATCGAAGATCCAGTCCCAGTAGGTGTTCGAGTTGTCGTCGGCCCGCTCGAACGGGTCGCAGCGCAGGTTGAAGATCTTCGGCATACGTAGCTTAACGAACGGCTCCGCCCAGCATTGCATTCTCGTCGCCCGCTGCTCGGCGAGAACGCACTTGTAGTCGCCCATCCGTATCGCTATGACCTCGCCGTCATCGCTGAAGTAGACAAAGTTCTGCCGCGGGCTCTCTTTCACCTCGCCGGTCAGGTAGGGCAACATGTTGAAGCCGTCGATGTGGACCTTGAAGGTCTTGGCGCCGGCCTTGTGGCCGGTGAGGAGCTTCTTGCCGATCTCCGGCTCTCCCGCAGCGGCCAGCAGCGTCGGCAGCCAGTCCTGATGCGAAACGATGCCGTTCAGAACTGAGCCGGCCTTGATCTTGCCGGGCCAGCGCACGAAGGCCGGCACGCGCCAGCCGCCTTCCCAATTGGTGTTCTTCTCAGCGCGGAACGGCGTGATGCCCGCGTCCGGCCAGCTGTTGTAATGCGGTCCGTTGTCGGTCGAGTACATGACGATGGTGTTCTCGGCAATGCCCAGCTGGTCGAGCTTGTTCAGCATCTCTCCGATGTGCTTGTCGTGGGCGACCATCACGTCGTTGTAGTCTCCCTGTCCGCTTTTCCCCTTGTGCTTTTTGGCGCAGTGCGTCCGGAAGTGCATGGCCGTGGTGTTGTACCAGACGAAGAAAGGCTTGCCTTCCTTGTGGCTCTTGTCGATGAACTTGAGGGCGGCTTCCGTCGTTTCGTCATCGACGGTTTCCATGCGCTTCTTGGTCAGCGGGCCCGTGTTCTCGATCTTCTGTCCGCCCCTGCCGTCCGCCCAGCAGTGGAGGACGCCTCGGGGACCGAAACGCTTCTTGAATTCCGGGTCTTTCGGGTAGTCCGGAAGTTCGGGCTCTTCTTCGGCGTTCAAGTGGTAGAGGTTGCCCATGAACTCATCGAATCCGTGCATCGTGGGCAGGAATTCGTCCTTATCGCCGAAGTGGTTCTTGCCGAACTGTCCTGTGACGTAGCCCAGGGGCTTCAGCAACTCGGCAATGGTCGGATCTTCCTTCATCAAGCCGAGATCCGCCCCGGGCAGGCCCACCTTGGTCAGACCGGTCCGGACCGGGTTCTGTCCGGTGATGAACGCCGCGCGGCCTGCTGTGCAGCTCTGCTGCGCGTAATAGTCTGTGAAGGCGACGCCCTCGTTGGCGACGCGGTCGATGTTGGGCGTCCGGTAGCCCATCTGGCCCCGGCTGTTGTAGCTGATGTTCCACCAGCCGATATCGTCGCCCCAAAGAATAAGAATGTTCGGTTTTTTTACTGCCATGATTTTTTCCTTCTTTTTCGTTAATTGATTTCGGTTTGATCGGCGGATGCTTCTCGTTGAGCTTCGTTTCCCAGTTTTCCCTCCTTGTTCTGTTATGTCAGCGCCAGTGGCACTCTTTATACTTCTGCCCGCTGCCGCAGGGGCAGGGGTCGTTCCGCCCGATCTTCTCCTCTTTCGGCCCAGGCCGGCCCTCCTCCTGCGCCAGGAGTTTCATGATGCCGCCGGCATACTGGCCCCGCCGCAGGAGCTCGGCCATGATCCGCATGGGCCGGTCGATGTGCGCGAAAAAGGCCTTGAGCCCCGCGCACAGCCAGTTCAATCCCGGCTCGCCGTCCGGCGTCGCGAGGACCCGGTTCTTCGGGCATTCGCCGTGGCAGGTAAAGAGGTGCGCGCATTCCCGGCAATACTTGGGAAGTGTCTCGGACTTGGCCCGGCCGAAGGACCGCTGGGCCTCGGAGGCGACAAGCTCCGGCAGCGGGGTCTGATGGATGTTCCCCAGAAGGTATCGCGGCTCGACAAAATGATCGCAGGAATAAAGGTCCCCGTTGTGCTCGAGGGCGACGCCCTCGCCGCAGGTCGGGGTCAGGACGCACAGGCTCGAATAGCCGCGGACATAGGACGCGAGAACGCCGTCGAAGAACTGGACGAACATGGTCCCGACGTCCCGCCGCGCCCATTCGTCGAAGATCTCGATCAGGAACCGGCCGTACTGTCCGGGATCGACGGTCCGGTCGGTAACCCGGGTGCCTTCCTGGCTGCCTGTGTCGTTGTCGCGCTCGACGATGGGGATGAACTGGAGGTAGCGGGCGCCCAGGTCGTCGCGGAAATAACGGTAGACCTCGAGCGGCCGCCGACTGTTCGCGGCGTTGACCGTGCACAGGATGTTGAACTCGACGCCGTGCTTCTGCATCAGGCGCGCCGCCCGCTCGACCTTGTCGAACACGGGCTGACCGCCCTTGTCGTGGCGGTAGGCGTCGTGCAGCTCGCGCGGGCCGTCAAGGCTCAGCCCGATAAGAAAATTGTTGTCATGGAAGAACCGGCACCAGTCCTCGTCGATCAGCATGCCGTTCGTCTGGAACGAGTTCTCGAGGCGCTGGCCGGGCCGGGCGTATCTTTTTTCGGCGGCCACAGCCCGCTTAAAAAAATCGAGGCCCATCAGCGTCGGCTCGCCCCCCTGCCAGGCGATGGTCACCTCCGGCACGCGGTGCCCTTCGATCGTCTGGCGGATGTAGGCCTCCATCGTCTCGTCGGTCATCCGGAAGTCGCTCGCCAGATAGAGCCGGTCCTTCTTGAGGAAGAAGCAGTAGTCGCAGGCCAGGTTGCAGCGGGCCCCCGTGGGCTTGGCCATGACATGGAAGGCGACGGGGGCCGGGGTGCTCATGACAAGATGATGAGAAGGGCCGTGTAGAAGGCCCCGCCGAGAAGGAAGTACAAGAAACGCCCCTCTTTCTCTTTAGGCAATTCCGCGACGATGGCGTTCATGATGATCCCTCCGGAAAGGAAGCCCAAAAGGGCGGCCGTGAAGAACTGGCCGAATCCCAGAAAGATCCCCACCGCCCATCCGGCCAGGGGGGCGACGGCGAACGCATAGCGGATCTTCCGGTCATACCACGGCCCGTATTCACCGAGGAGCGAAAAGTCCAGCGAAAGGAAATGGAGGCCCAGGGCGACCGTATAGAGAGCGATCGGCGTCGAACCTTCTTCGAGGCTCCGGACCGCAAGATAGCCGGCCAGCCATACGTAGGCGAGGAACCCGCCGACGTGGACCCGCCGACGGAGACTGCTCTCTGCGCCGTCCGTCTCGTCGGAGCCCGCCGGCTTTCTGTTCCAGACGATCATATACTCAAGCCCATAGAAGATCATGAACCCTGCGAGGGCCGCCAGATAGACCCTCAAAGCCGGAAATGGGAGCGACATCCGGGCTTCGTTCCGGGCGAGAACCTCTCTCGCAGCCTCGAGCTCGGGCAGGAGGTGGACGAAGACATAGGCGATCGTCACGCCGGCCCCGAAGGACAGGATCCTCCGCCGGCGGTGGCGGAGGGGCTCGGGGATCAGGACATTGCGGCCGAAGAGGAAGATGGCCGAAAACACGAGGGCCGCGGCCAGCGGCCCGAAACCGAACCCCATAAATATCTCCTGAGAAGGCCTGCGTCTATTATAATAGGATCCGGCCGCCGGGGCAACGGGACCTGAGTCCCATGCGGGCTAGAGGCCGAACCACCGGTACTGGAACGTCATGCTCAACGCGGTGAACTTGCCGCCGATGCGCGTGACCACCCCGGTCGACCCGCTGAATTTCAGGGAATAGGCCTTGCCCATGGGAAGGGACAGCGTCAGCCCGCCCCGGGAGTTCTCCTGCCGGTCGTCCTTGATGATGCCGTCGAGGCTCGTCTGCCCTCCGGCGTACAACGTCGCGTCTGCGGCCAGCCAGAGGCCGGGACGGAAGGTATAGCTCACGTGGGCCTGGCCGGCCCAGAGCGGGTCCTGGGTGCGCAACTGTCCCCCAAAGAAGTTCGGGTTGTCGGTGAAGAGCCACGCGGACGCGGTCAGGTCCAGGATCCACTTGCCGGCCGGGAACGAGAACCCGAGCTCCGGCTTGAAGGCCCAGCGGTTCGTGCCGATATTGACGAGCTTTTCGGGAAAGTACTGGCCCGTGGGCGCCAAGACCACCACGCTCGCGCCGACCGAGGGACGGGGCTTGCGCTGGGCGAATTCCTTGGGGGTGAGCGCGCGGCCGCCCAGCAGGTTCACCGAGAAGCGCAGCCGGAGATCGCCGATCCCGGAACGCGTGATCTCCTGGAAATCCTCGCCGACCATCCCGCTCATCTTGCCGAAGGCATAAGGGATGAGCACGGCCAGGCTGGCCGTGCGCCCGGCCAGAGCGAAGGTCCCGGCATAGCCGGGAACGACCGCGCCGATGTCGGCCGTGACGTCGGTGATCGGCACCGACGGGTCGAGCAGGACATCGCCGAAGGAGTAGGCCGTCCCCAGGACCAGGAAATGCGTGCCGACCGGCGCAGCCGAGTAGGCCCGCGGCTCGAGGTCCTGGCCGAGCACGGCCGCCGTCAAACCCAATAACCCCAGACAGACGAGAACGGGGCGTCGGCGATCAGTCAGAGATCCGCGCATGAACGTCTCCTCACCCTGTCGCGGGCTTTTTCAAGTCGAAAAGGAGCGAGAGGTACCAACGGAACTTGATCTTCATCCGGAGCATCTGGTTCCGATAGGGCCCCTCCTTGCAGAACCAGATCCGGAGGTTGCCCTTCTTTTTCCAAACATCTTTGGGGGCCCGGTCCGGCCCGGCCGTCTTCTCGATGGCGTAGAGGACGATCTCGTAAACCCGAGCCCTGAGCGGCGAGTAGGTCTCGAGGTCCTCGACTTCCATGCGAAAGACGCGCGGGATGCCCTTGAGGATGAACGGGGTGTCGATGACGTCCCCGACCTTGATCTCGTGGTCCATCAGATACTCGAGCGGCGCGAGGATGCACCCATAGCTCCCTTCGACCCTCATCTCCGGACCATCGTTGCGGACAACGACGGCGTGGTCGGGGAAAAAGGTCATCCTCTCGGACTGGGACTTCTTGTTGGTCTTCAGGAATCCCGAAGAGGAGCTCTCGACGCCCCGCCCTTCCGCCGCCGCCTGGTCGTCGACGGAATCGTCGGGCCGCAGCGGATAGGCCTTGAGGACCTTGAACTCGCCGCTGAAGTCCCTGTTCTTCTTGGCCTGCTCGGGATTCGAGCCGCCCGCCATGCGCAGGGTCTTCTCGAGACGGCCGTCCTTCTTCTGCCTCGACGACTCGATGGTCATGGCCCCGACGTCACCCAGGTTGCCGAGGAAGAAGACGTGGGCGCTGATGCCGTACTGGCCGGCCTGCCGCCCCTCTGTCACGGCCGTAAGCGCAGCCGGGGCGGGCTCGGCGGCCCGCTCCTGAAGGCCCCGGCCGCTGGAAGCGGCAGAGAGGACGGCGGCGGCGAGAACGAGCGCTTCCACCAGGGACCGCCTGCCCCGGTCGCCGCCCCGACGCGTCCCCCCCACCGGCGTCACGCGCCTCCCTTTGGGGCGATCTTGTAGTTCGGATCCATGTAGTGCTCTCTCCAGATCGGGTCCATGAGCGCGGCCACGGCCTCGTTGTAGGCGATCAAGCCCTTCTGATACTCCGGATCGGCCATGGCCACGCCGGCGTTCTCGTCGAGCGGCTTGGGGTGGAACTCGTCGAGGATCGGCTTGAACTCCGCGTAATGGTCGCGGATCGGGCAGGGCATCATCCAGTTCCGGATCTTCGAGCTCTCCTCGAAGTTCTTGCCGTAGCCGTAGTCGACCTGCCACTCCCGGATCTTCTTGAAGAAAGCGGTCTGCCAGACGTCGATGAGGTTCTTGCCCTCGGCATAGACCTGGTTGATGTTGACCGGCGAATAGGGCATGAAGACGCAGGGCACGACATCCCCGTTCCAGACGACGGCGAAGTACCCGCCGGACCGGCCGGCGCCGATGCAGCCCAGGGCCGTCGTGCCGCCGTTCCAGAAATCGGAAACGTAGAGCCGGCGGTCCTTGATGAGCTCCCAGGTCCTCTTCCACATCCACAGCCGCTGCTCGGGCGTGGGCAGGTAGTCCAGAGTAATGGCCCGCCCGATGGGCATGTACTGGAACACCCACGCGAAATGGGCGCCCATCTCGTTGAAAAAGAAGTCGATGACTTTGTCCGAGAGGATCTCCTCGACGTTGCTCCTGGTCGCGGTGATGGACAGGCCGAACAGGACCTTCTCCCGGCGGAGCCGCCCCATGGCCGCGACGATGCGGTCGAAGACGCCGTCGCCGCGACGGGCATCGGTGCTCTCCTGCAGTCCCTCGACGGAGATGCACGGCATGACGTTCCCCAGCCGGGACATCCGTTGAGCGGTCGCGTCGTCGATAAGCGTCCCGTTCGTGTACATCATGAAGAAGACGTCGGGATAGCGCTCGGCCAGGTCCAGGACCCCGTAGCCCTGGTCCCGGTAGGCCAACGGCTCGCCGCCGCTGAAGGCGACGAAGCGGCTTCCCCAGAGCGTCCGGATGTCGCTGACAAGATGGTCCAGGACGGGCCAGCTGAGCTTCTCGTTGATCGCGGTCGAGTCCGCGTAGCAGCCTTTGCAGTTGAGGTTGCAGAACTTGGTCGGGCTGACCAGGATGACCTCCGGCGGCCGGACGCCGTAGGTGGCGATGAACTTGGCCCGGGCCGTGGGATCGCCTTTCTTGAGGATGATGTCATGGGCCAGGTTCTTGATGACCCGCCGCATCGAGGCCTTGCTGAGGCTGTTGCGGGCCAAGGCCCGGTCGATCGTCGCGAAGATGGCCAAGGTTATCTCCATCCGGTCCTCGACGATGTGGGGCGGGCGCCGGCCCTCCTCGGCCAGGCGGATGCTGCCCCGGCGCAGGTTCTTCTCCATGTTCTGGAGCAGGGCCCTGCGGACGAAGCCGACCCTGGCCAGGACCGGGGCCGCCCAGGCGAAGACCTTCAGACTGGCTGAGAGGAAGATCTTGCGCAAGTTCAGGGCTTTTTTCTGGTCCGGCAGGAGAGTGCCGGGATCGGCCTGGGGCCGATCAGGACTATTCTTTTGGTTGTCCATGACTGAGCCTCCCATCGAAGGGTCCGGATGGCTGGTGCGCCCGGACTCGGACCACATCCGGCCCCCCGCCGGCTGGAATCAGCGGACCAAACCACCCTTCTGTTTTGATTACACCTTTTTTAGTCATAAGTCCAGTTACTAGTAACAGGCGCCCCCGGGGCGGGTCAATGGGACCAAAGTCCAAGGCCCCATCGCGCGGAAGAGATCAGGGGGCGCTTCGGTGTCCCGGGGACGAACCTCCGGTGTCAGAAGCGGAAGAACAGGCCGGCCTTTAAATCCCACTGGGTCATGGTGTTGCGCATCGAAGCGGTCTGGGAGCCGCCCTCCCAATCGACCAGGACCTCGTCGATGTTGTTGATGTAAGTCGTTACGAAATTCCCCTGGGCGCGGAACCCGAACTGGCCCTTGATCGGGACGTCGAGCCCCAGGCCGAGGCCCCAGGAGAACCGGTTGAAGCTGGAGTTGTTCGTCTGCGGATTGAGACCCGTCATGCCCACGGCCAGCAGGAAGAAGGGTTTGACCTTGCCCATTTTGTAACCGGTGGACAGGAGGAGGTTCGCGTGAAGCTGGTCCTCGGTGGCGCCGAACAGCAGGTCATTGATGGCGGGGTCCGTTTCCGTGGCATCGGCCAGGCCGAAGATGTCGGGCGTGCTGCGATTCCAGGCCACCTCGACCGCGAGGATGTCCGAGATCCTGTAGCCGAGGGCCAGGCCGTAGGAGACGCCGCTGCCGAACTTGACGCTGGTATAGGGCTGCTCTTCGCTATTGATGTCGAAATTGCCGCTGCCGCGGACGCCGACGGTCGGCATGACCCAGAACTTCTTGGGGGTCTCCGTCTGGGGCGGCTCCGCCGCGACCGCGAACGCCGACAAACCGAAACCGAGAAGAAGAGCCGCGATAAGGATCTGCTTTTTCATATCTATTCCTCCACCTCGATATCACTGTTTTAGACGGGAGCAGGCCGGTTTTCTTTCATCCGGCTCACCATCATATCACCGGGCCCGCCGCGGGGCAAGCGACGGGCCGCCCCGCCGCGGCCTTTTCGGGGTCCCGGCGGGATCGCCCGGCCGGCTCTTCTTGCGTTCGGCGCATTGGCGGACCTGGTAGACGAAGGCCTCGAGCCGGGTCCTCTCCGAGGCCAGCTCGGACCCCGTGTAGATGAACGTCGGGATGGGGATGTTCGCGTAGTCGTTCCGGACGCTGGCCGCCAGGACCGCCGAGGCGGCGCCGATCATGCAGTTGAAGCAAACGGCGTTGATGACGCCGTCCGCGCCGCGCCTGGCGAAATCGACGATCTTGGCGATATTGAGGAAGAGGAACCGGTTGCCTTCGATCCCCACATAGGGGGCCGTGGACTTCACGACGTCGCCATAGGCCGGGTCCTTGGCGAAGGGGAAGGCCTTGCCCAGGCGGCGGCGGACCTTGGACTTCTCCAGCTCCTTGCGCAGGTACAGGAGGGCCAGGACGGACGATCTGCCGTACTTGCGCCCGACGAGCTGGGTCCGCAGGCCCTTGCCGACGTTGAAATCCACTTCGTCGATGAAAAAGGACGGCGGCATGACCTCGCAGCCGAGCGCTTCGAGCTTGAGGAACAGGTTGTGGTTGGCCGCCGGATTGATGCGCGTGAAGATGTCGCCGGCGATGCCGACGACGGGCCGGCGCTCCCGTCTCACGGCGATCGACTTGAGCCTGGCGGCGCACCGCTCGAGGGCGGGACCGATGTCCCGCGCCGCAAGCCCGGCCTCGACGTCCTTGATGTTGGCGGCATGGGCTTCGTCCGTCGCGCCCTTCCGGATCTCGTACGGCCGGAGGGAGCACGAGGCCTGGACGAGGAGGTCGATGGCCACCAGGCCCTGATAGAGGAAGGTCATGCCTTTGAGGGTCAGGATCCGGTTGAGCTGGTCGCCGACCGGAGCGAACACGTCGATGTCCGTGATCCCCAGGTCTTCGGCCAGATAGGCCATGGCCTTGTCGTATTGGGCCAGGACGCAGGTGTACTTGGAGCCGGGAAAGAAGAAGACCTCGTTCCCCCGCCGCTCCGACAGGGCGAGCTTGGCGAAGTCCCCCGCGATGACGGAGTAAGCGTGGCATTCCTTGCCCGTGCTGTATTTCTCCCCCAGGGCCACGGTCGCGGCGGCGGGGAGCGGCAGGACCTCGGCCTCGATGCCGACGGCCTTCAAGGCGCCGGAAAAGGCGAAGGCATGATCGGCGAAACGGGGCAGGACGAACCGGCGCGTCCGGAAGGATTCGATGTCCTTGGCCCGGATCGGGCCCGCCGGGGCAGGCGAGCCGGCGGCGAGGCCGCCGGGGCGGGCCTCGCGGACCTCGTCCAAGAAGGCCTCGATCCTCGTGATCAGACCGGCCTCCGCCCTGTGCTCGTCAAATTCGAGGACCAGGTGGGGTTTCCCGGAGAGGATCCGGTCGACGTGCCTGAGGTTGAACGCGTCGAGGCCGCAGCCGAAATTGGTCAGGATGACCGGTTCGATCCCCCGCTCCCCCGCAGTCCATAGCGCGGCCTCGAGGGCCTGCCGGTTGTATCGCCAGTGCGGGGCCCCGGGCCATTCGAAACCCGCCCGCCCGTCCAGGGGCAGGAAATCGACGGGCAGAGCGGTGACCCCGAGCTTGGTCAGGTGCCGGCCCAGGTTGAGGTTCATGAAAGGGTCGTGAAGAGTGTAGGGACGGCCGATGACGGCCCAGACGGGATGTCCTTCCCTTCGGCAGCTGGCGATGACTTCCCGTCCCCGGGCCTGGAGCCGGTCCCGGAAATCCTTTTGCGCCTCGACGGCGGCGTCGAAGGCCTCCCCCATCGCCTCGTCGCTCCGGCCCAGGGCGTCGCGGACCGCGGTCACGGACCTCAGGAAATCCTCCCGCGTCCCGTTGAGGCTCACGAACGGGGAGAGGATCTTGCCCGACGTCGCGGCCCGGGCCATGAAAGGCAAGCTCTCCGTGTAGGGGCAGAATGAAGCCGAATCGCGGGCATCCTTGCGGAGGTCGAGCACGGCCGGGAAGAAGATCCAGTCCACGGCCTTGTCCCTGAACCATTCGACGTGGCCGAAGGCGGCCTTGACGGGCAGGCAGGTCTCGGCCGCGAGCTTCCGCAAGCCCGCCTCGAGGATCTCGGGATCGTTCTCCGGCGAGACGACGACCTCCGCCCCCAGCCGGTTGAAAAAGACGGCCCAGAAAGGCAGATATTCGCAGAGGAGCGAAGCCCGGGGGAGGCCGATCCTCAGGGAAGGCCGCTCCGGATTCCGGACGCAGCTCTCCAGGAGCGCGGCGCGTTCCTTGAAGAGGTCGAAGCGCGCCTCCCGGCCGGAGTCCCTCTGATCGCCAGCCCCTCCCGCCGGCTTGAGCCCCTGGCCGGCCGAGTAACGTTCGCAGGTGTCGCCGAAGAAGACTGCGCCGTCCTCGAAGGAGATCCGGTTGACCTGGCAACGGTTCGTGCACTCGTTGCAGGTGAAGCTCGCGACGGCGAACTCCTGAGCGAGCCGGCGGCGGACGGCGGCCGCGTCGGGCGATGTCTTTCCGGCTTCGCGGACCCGTTCGCGAGCCATGAGCGCGGCGCCGATGGCGCCCGAGATGCGGTTGTGCGGGTGGACGCGGATCTCCCGGCCGGTTTCGAGGGCCAGGGCTCTTACGACCGACGGATTGGAGGCGACGCCGCCCTGAAAAACGACGGCCGCGCCGACGGATCGTCCGGCCACGACCTTTTCGAGATAATTCCGGGCGATCGAGAAGGCCAGCCCGGCGGAGATGTCGGCCACAGCGGCGCCGCGGCCGAGGGCGTCCGCCAGCTCGGATTCCATGAAGACCGTGCACCGGCTGCCCAGGTCGGCCGGCGCCGCGGAGCCGGCCGCGAAGCGAGAGAACTCGTTCTCGATCCGGATGCCGAGGATCTCCGCCTGCTCTTCGAGGAAGGAGCCCGTGCCGGCGGCGCAGATCTTGTTCATGACGAAGTCCAGGATCCTCCCGTCGCGGGCGCTGATGAACTTGGAATCCTGGCCGCCGATCTCGAAGATCGTGTCCACGTCCGGGAAATAATGGACAGCGCTCCGGAGCTGACAGGTGATCTCGTTATGGATGACGTCCGCCTGCAGGAGCGTGCCGGCGAGATGGCGGCCGCTGCCCGTCGTGCCGATGCCGAGGAGGTCGAACCCGGCCGGGCATTTCTGGACGAGCTCCTGGTAGCCTTCTTTCAGGACCTCGAGCGGCCGGCCCCGAGTCGGGAGATAGACGCCGGCCCGGACATTCCCCTCCCCGTCGACAAGGACGAGGTTCGTGCTCACCGAGCCGATGTCGACGCCGAGATAGGCCCAGAGGAATTCGTCGGCCCGGGGCGAGGGTTCCTCGGCCCGATGGATGTCGAGCTCCCCTAGCGCGGCTAAGCCGGTCGTCTCGGACAACCCGGTTTTCGCGGACAACCCGGTCGGGGCGGCCGTCCGTCCCTTTGGGCTGGGCCTGAGGAGCCGGAGGAGGTCCTCGGGCGCGCCGATCTCGAACCCGCCCGGATCCCGGGCAGCGCCGACGGCGGCGCCCAGCGCGCCGAGAAGATGGGGCGGGTCGGCCAACCGGCACTCCCCCTCGCCGAGCCGCAAGACTTCCCGGAAAGCGTTGACCAGGCCCTTGTTCCGGAACCCGCCTCCAGCGAGGAGCACGGGCGGCAGGGACTCGCGCCCCTTGAGGACGGTGGCGACGAAGTTCCTGGCCAGGGCCTGACAGAGGCCGTAGGCGATCTCCTCGGGCGGCGTCCCCTTCTGCTGGAGATGGATCATGTCCGTTTTGGCGAAAACGCTGCATCGGCCGGCGATGGCCGCCCCCCGCTTGGCCGAGGCGGCCAGCCGGGCGAATTCCTCGATCGGCATTTTCAGACGGGCGGCCTGCTGTTCGAGGAAGCTTCCCGAGCCCGCGGCGCATACGTCGTTGAGGGCGAAGTCGAGGATCCCGGGCTCGGCCGAGAAGTCCCCCGCCCGGTCGAACAGCACCCAGCGGGAGGTTTGGGCCCCGATCTCGATGACGGACCGGGTCTCGGGATACGCACGGGCGGCGCCGATCGCCAGCGAAACGACCTCGTTCGGCTGAAAGACCTCCGGCGGGGCCTCGACGATCTCCCGCCCGGCCCCCGTGATGCCGAGCCCCCGGATCCGGCGGTCCCCCCCCCCGAAGATCTCGCCCACGACGCCCCGGAACGCTTCGGCGGGATGGCTGCGGTTCGGACGCTCCCAATAGCCGAAGAGGCCGAGGGCCTCGTCGAGCAGCGCGGCCTTGGTGGACGCCGAGCCGATATCGATACCGAGGATCATGACGCCGGACCGTGAGGACGCGACCGGCTGCCGAAGCCCTGAAGGTCGCCGTGCAGAGCCATGGCGCGGTCATCGGGGTCGGCGTAAGAGCGCTCGGTCGTGCGAGCCAGCAGCGACATTTCTTTTCTAAGCGCCTCCGCCCGGGCCGCGGGCGCGGTCCGCAGGAGATGCTCGAACATCGCCTGGAGCCGGCGCCCGACCTGCGGGCTGGTCGCCCCGTAGAGGCGGATCTCGGTCGCCGCGAGCGTGACGAAGTCCTCCCAGTTGGGCGTCCGGTAGACCAGCCGCACAGCTCCCGAGCGATCCCGCACGACCCCCGTATCGAGCTGCCGGCGGCCCAAGACGTGCAGCAGATTATGGAGCTGATCGATGGCCAGGACCGCCGTGGTCGGGTCATTGATCGCCGGCGACAGCGCCTTGCTGGCGATATCCACGATGATGCGGAAGCCGAAGGCCGGATCCTGCTCCAGGGTCCGCTCCGGGCCCAGCTCGACCGCCCGGCGCAGATCGCGCGTGTTCAGACTCTCCGCGCCGGCGCCGTAGAGCCGGAAGATCTCTTCTCCCGTGGCCAGGAAGTCTCCGACCTCGGGAACGATCTCGACGGTGCAATCAGCCCGGCCGGCGAGCCTCGCCAGGCGGGCGGCGTCGAACGAGAGGACCACTCCGGACCGTCCGGGATGCGGAACCGTCATCCGGGCCTGCCGGGGATCCAGCCCCAAGTCGACATGCTCGCTGCCGTCTTTTAGGAAACCCGCGGGGTAGAGGGCCTCGATCACGGCCCGCGTATCGCGAGCGACGTCGGCCATGATGGTGACCGGACGCATGATCTTCACGGCGCTCTGCACCAGGAAGAGGAAAAGACCAACGCTCACCAGGCTCATCAGAATGGCGATCGCGACGGGAAGCTGGGGGACGCGGTCGCCGATCCGCCCGAGGGCCGCCAGCGCATAGACCCAGGCGAACACGAAGGCGCCCACTGTCAGCTTGGTGAGCCGGTTCTCGAACACGCGGGCGATGATCCTCGGCGTGAACTGCCCGCTGGCCATCTGCGCGGCGAGAAGCAGCAGGCTGAAGGCAAAGACGATGAACGTCAGCAACGATGCCGAAAGAGCCCCGAGCACGTCCCTCGCCCCGTCGGCCCCGAAGCCCAAGAGCGCCCAGCGGGTCCGGTCGTCCGCCCAGCGCACCAAGGGCGCTACGAGCAGGGCGGCCGCCATGCTCACGGCCGAGACCAGCCATAACGACGCCCGCATCGAGGGGAGCTTCGCCCTGTCGGTCCGATCTTTTCTCATGACTCTACCCCCGCTGTCCGCTTAGCCGCCGAAGGACCCGGGCCGGGCCTCGAGGACCCAGGCCCCGCGCGGTCAGGTCAGTGACCAACTGATCCCGAAGGTCAGGCTATAGTCGTTCTTGGTCGTCGTTTCCCCGCCCGGCTTGCTGTCGTAGGAGTCGATGAAGCCGAGCGATATGTAGAACCTGCGGAAGACCTCGTAGCGGATGTTGGCCTGGTAATTGACGCGGACGCGGCCCTTCGTCGTCAGGTTCGGATACGTGTAGAGGCTGGACGAGATGCTCATGTTCGGGAACACATAGCGGAACGCCTGGAAGTCCACGCCTAGAACGGCTTCCAGGTTCGTCTCGGACGCCGTCTCGTCGAAATAATTCTCCCGGGTGATGTCGATCGCGGTGACCCAGCTGATGACCTGACGGTTGGTCCGCTTGAAGTACCGCCCCAGGCCCGCGCCGACCAGCAGACGGGAGGCCAGGTTCAATTCCGTATTTTGCTCGAACTGGAAGAAGGCCCCCGCGGTCCACCTTTCCTTGAAGATCCTCTTCGGACTGAGACTGATGAGGTGCTTCGTGATGCTTTCCACCTCTTCCTGGTTGGTGAGATAAGAGCTGGCGGCCGTCCGGATGTCCCACTTCTTCGACAGATAGGTGAGGTTGCCGGCCAGGTTTAACTGCGTGTAGTGCTGGGCCTTCTGCAGGGAGAACCCGGCATCCAGGTAACCCTGGAAACGCTGGATCAGGCTTTTCCCGAACCGGGCGATGCCGACGATGTCGACCAGGTTGAGCGTGACCGGCCCGGATTCCATGAGGACCAGCACCTGTCCGTCCTCGGGGGTCTCATGAAGGGCCCCGGTATACCGCCGGCCCCGGGAATCCTCGAGAATGAACGGCCACTGGCTCGAGATCCGTTTGATCCTCTCCCACTCGACGGAGAGGATTCCCATGTCATCCGTTTTATAAGTCAGGAGCCCGTTGCTCAGGTTCTGGATCTCTCCGGTGACCCGGTCGCCGTTCGTCAGGACGATGATATCGGTCTTCTCCGCGCCTATGGCCTGGGGCCCGAACCCGGTAAGTAAGGCCGCGAGGAGCAGGGCTCCCAAGGGCCGGGTCACGAGGGCTCCCCGACCGTGAGCATTTCGAGCAGCGACTCCTCCCGGAACGGCTTGGTCAGGAAGCCCCGCGCGCCCCTCAGCAGCACCAGCTCGTGATCCTCGGCCTGCGCCTGGCCGGTGATGAAGATGACCGGCATCCGGAAACTCCGCTCTTTCATTTTCTCGAAGAGCATGAAGCCGCCGCACTCCGGCATGTGGATGTCGAGCACCGCGATGCCCGGCCGGGCGGGCGAAATGGAGTCGAGGAACGACCGGGCCGAGTCGAAGGCCTCGGCGGAATATCCGCGCACTTTCAGGAGGCGGACAAGCGATGTCCTGAAGGACAGGTCGTCGTCGACGACGAAGATGCAAGGCCGGTCGGGGCACATGGCTTCTAAGGATCCCGGCCCCACCCTATCAAGCGACGGCGGCCTAAGTAAATGGGACCTTGGTCCAGTGGGCCCGCCCCGATGGCCCTGGCCGGCGGAGATCACGGCGCCGGCTCCCGCTTTGTCTTCAACGTGAAGGAGAACGTCGCCCCCCCGGCCGGGTTGTTTTCGGCCCGGATCTCGCCGCCTTGGGCTTCGATGATGGAGCGGCAGATGGACAATCCCAGCCCCAAGCCCTCGGGCTTGGTCGTAAAAAAGGGCTTGAACAACTGCTCGCGCGTTTGCGCGCCCAGCCCCGTTCCGGAGTCGGTGACGCTCACGGTCAAGGCGCCGGGGCCGGTCTCGACGGCTTGGAGCAGGAGCTTCCTCTCGGAGGCCCCTTGCATCGCCTCGATCGCATTGGTGATGAGATTCAAGAGGACCTGCTGCAGGTGGACGCGGTCCCCGAGGACGGCGGGGAGGCCCGGCTCCGAGGCCAGCGAGGCCGAGACATTGTTCATGGTCAGGTTGCTGCGCGCGATGTCGAGAACATCCTGGATCAGGGGGCCGACGGCCAAGGGCTCGACGGCCATCTCCTTCTTCTTGGCCAATCCGCGGATCTTCCGGATCACGTCGCCGGCGCGGACGTCATCTTTGATGATATCCTCGAGGATCTCCCGGATCTCTTCGGGGTCCGGAGGGGTCCCTTCAAGCAGGGCGCGCGCGGCCTGGGTATTGTTCAGAATGGCCCCCAGGGGCTGATTCAGTTCGTGGGCCAGGGAGCTGGCCAGCGTCCCGAGCATGGCCCTCCGGTTGGCCAGGGTCAGCTCGGCGCGCATCCGGTCCTTCTCGAGCTCCGCGTTCTTGCGCTCCTGGATGTCCTGGTGCGTGCCGACCATCCTCAAAGGGCGGCCCTGGGCGTCGCGCTCGATCAGGATGCCCCGGCTGTGGATCCAGTGCCAGCCGCCGGACTTCTCCCGCATGCGGAATTCCACCGAGAACGTCTGGCCTTTCTCGAAATGGTCCGCGTGGGCCTGCTTCACGCGCTCGATGTCGTCGGGATGAACGATCACGCCCCACGCATCATAGTGCCTCGCGAACTCCTCGGGCTCGTAGCCCAGCATCGCGGAATACTTGGGGCTAAAGACCGCCGCGCCGCTGATGATGTTCCAGTCCCACACCCCGCCGCTCGTCGCTTCGAGGATGGACCGGAGCCGCTCGACGTTATCCCTCAGCAGCACCTCGGCCTTCGTGCGCTCGCTGATGTCCGTCAGGACCGCAAAGGACCCGCAGTAGCTTCCGACCTGATTGAAGATCGGCTGCGGCGTGACGATGGTGACGGGCTGGCTCCCGCGGTTCGTCAGCCATTCAACCTCGTAAGGTGCCGTTTCCCCCCTCATTCTCCGCTCAAGCTGCGCGGCGAAGACGGCCCTATTCTTCTCGTCGAGGAAGTCGGCAGGCGACCGGCCCAGGATCTGGTCCGCCGAAATCCCGAGCATCTCGCTCATCGTCCTATTGACATAAGTGATCCTGTGCTCCTCGTCGAGGACGATGAGCCCGTCGTTCATGCGCTCCACGAGCATCCGGTACTTCGACTCGCTCTCGCGGACCCTCTCGTCCGCGCGCTTCCGGGCCAAGGCGTTGGCGAAGATCTCCGCCACGAGGCGGAGCCGGTGCACGGTGCCGTCCTCCCAGACCCGCTCTTCATTTATCTTATTGAAGGTCAGACAACCGAAGACCGGTTCGCGGCCCGCCGATAAGGGCAGGGCCAGCGAGGACTTGATGCCGAGATAGCGCCGGATCTCCAAGTCGGAAGCCGCTTCGGCCGGAAGATCGGCCAGCGACGAGAAGGCCACGGCCTTTCCGGCCAGGATCATTCTGGCGGTCCAAGGAAAGAACTTCTCGGACGTCATGCCGGGGGGGAACGGCCGGCCTCCGGGAGGCCGGAAGCCGTGGGTCAGCGTGAAGACTCCGGGATCCCCGGCTGTCGATTGCCAGAGCGTGGACATGTCCAGGCCGAGGGATCCGCAGACCCGGCGCTGGGCGTCCTCGATCAGGGCGTCCAATTGCTCCGTGGAGCACTGGATGAACTCGGCCGAGAGCTCGCTCAGGAGCCGTTCGAAGGCCAACCGGTCGGCAGACATGAGGCCCTATATTACCATACGGCACGGAGGGGGCCAATCGAGGTGTGGCGCCCATCGGTGACTGAAGTATGGGACCAAAGTCCTATTGACCGGACGCCGCGTTTTGGTTAATGAGTTGACGAGGGCGCGGACTACGTCCGGCCGAAACGTGTCTGGGAGAAGACCGGTCTTCACCAGATCAGACAAGGGAATGCAAAGAAAGGAGCTAGAGTGAGAGACAAGAAGGACATTCGACACACCGCGCTGCGGCTGCTGATGGTCGCGTTGCTCGTGGTCGCCGCCCTGCCCGCCTTGCGGGCCGAGGACACGACCGCGACGGCCGCGGCTAAAAAAGCGGAAGAGGCCAAGGCCGCCGAAGCCAAGGCCGCCGCCGCGCAGGAAACGACCGAGGCCAAACCCCGGTTGGAGATCTCCGGCTTCGCCATGCTGGACATGGGCTATGAGACCGGCCAGAGCGACCCGAATTGGTTTGATACGGCCCGCCCGGTCAAGCTCCCGGCCTATGAGAACGAATTCGGCGGGGACGGCCACTGGTTCATGGGCGTCCGGCAGAGCCGTCTGGGCTTCCGCGGCTTCATCCCGACGAAGCTCGGCGAGGTTAAGACGATCTTCGAGTTCGAGCTCTTCGGCACGGGCGCCGACGCCGGCCAGACGACGTTCCGCCTCCGCCATGCCTGGGCCGAGTTCGGCCGGTTCGGCGCGGGACAGTATTGGAGCACATTCATGGATGTGGACGTCTTCCCCAACACCATCGAATACTGGGGCCCGAACGGCATCGTCTGGTTCCGGAACGTCCAGTTCCGCTGGACCCCGATCAGCGGAGCCACGACCGTGGCCGTCGCCCTCGAACGGCCGGGCGCCAGCGCCGACCAGGGCATCTACCAGGACCGTATCGAGCTCCAGGGTGTCAAAGCCCGCTTCCCCTACCCGGACCTGGCCGCACACGTCCGCCGGAGCGGCAAGTGGGGCCACGTCCAGCTGGCCGGACTGCTGCGCTACATGAGATGGGACGATGTGAACGGCGACAAGTACGATCTCACGGGTGACGCCTGGGGCTGGGGTTTCGATCTCACCACCGTCCTCAACGTCGGCAAGGACGCGTTCCGGGGCGCCTTCATCTATGGCGAAGGCATCCAGAACTACATGAACGACGCGCCCGTCGACGTCGGCATCAAGAACAATTTCGGCGATCCGGTCACGCCGGTCCTCGGCGTGCCCCTGCCCATGTTCAGCTTCTCCGCCTATTTTGACCACACCTGGAACGATCAATTCACCAGCAGCATCGGCTACTCCATGCTCGACATAACCAACTCGGACGCCCAGGCCGCGAGCGCTTTCAACCGCGGCCACTACGCGTCCGCAAACGTCCTCTATCACCCCGCGCCCAACGTGATGATGGGTCCCGAGATCCAGTGGGTCAAACGCGAGAACTTCAGCGACGGCTGGAAGGTGGACGATCTCCGCTTTCAGTTCTCGGCCAAGTACAGCTTTAACGGCTCGATGGGAGGCCAATGATCCATCGCTGCGTCCCGGTAGTCTTTTGCGCAGCTTTGCTTGAGCTGTCGCGAGCCATGATGGCCATCGCCGACCTCTCCAGCGCGCTCGGCGGCAACCTGAACGCGGTCAAGAAGTAGGGCCGGCGCTCGTTAGGTTCGTATTCCGGAGCCCGGGAGGCCCCGCGGAAGCGCGGGTCCCTCCCCGGGCATCCATTTCCACTTATTCCTCGGCCCCGGGAGGGCCGTCGCCAGGCCTGTCCTTCAGCCTGAGGCGATAGCATTGACGGTGCCGCGGCCGGATGGTAACATCCGGAACGGAAGAACAGTCCGGGGCGGAGGGAGAGGAGCGACATGGGCGCACAATTCCAAGGTATCGCCGGCGATATCCTGACGATCAAGGTCACCGGGCGCCTCGAGCGGGCCGAACTCGCGGAAGCGCAGAGGCTGGCAACGGAAGCCATTCAAAAGCACGGCCCGGTCCGCATCCTCGTCCTGAGCGAGGAGTTCCTGGGCTGGGCCAAGGGCGGGGACTGGGGAGATCTCTCCTTCCAGCTCGACAACGACGCGTTCATCCGGAAGATGGCCGTCGTGAGCGACAAGGACTGGAAGGATCTGGTCCTCATGTTCACCGGCCGCGGGCTCCGCAACTTCCCGATCGAGCACTTCCTGCCGGCCGACGAGACCAAGGCCCGGACCTGGCTCGCGGCCGACTGATCCTCCCCTCATCCAGGGCTCTCCGGACCTGACATCCGGGGCCGCCGGCCAAATATTTCTTTTATCCCGGATCCTCGTCGTTTCCCTCGAGAACGGCCCTGAACGCCGGCTTGGTTCTCCCCGGTTAAATCCTACCTATTTCCTAGGAAATGAAACCTTTCGATCGGTCCTTGCGTCTAAATGGATGTCAATAGAAAAGAAACGAACAAAGGAAAGAGGTAGATAACATGAAGATCAGCACGAAATTAGCCATCATTATGATCGCCGCCGTCTTATCGCTGGCCGGATTCGGCATCCTCGCCAACTCCCTGTCGGCGGGCAAGATCGTGGCGGACCTGACGCCGACGACCTCCTTCAGCGTCAGCGTCACCGGCTAAGAGCTCTGGAGTGCCCCCCAGTCCAGTGGTGCTTCCCCCTCTGTAATGATCCTGTAAGCGTCCCGGACGCTCGTTTGACGGGCATTGGGCCGGGGCTGTCATGGATCCAAGGGGTCTCATGAAAAAGAGTCGCGCCGGCACCCGATCGATCGGAGAGTACATCGCGGCCGCGCCCGACGAGGTCAAAGGATCGCTCGAGAGTCTGCGGACGGCCATCAAGGCCGCCGCACCGGGCGCATCAGAAAAGATCAGCTACCGGATACCGGCCTTCTATCTGGACGGGAATCTGGTCTATTTCGCCGCGTTCAAGAACCATATCGGGTTCTATCCGACGTCGAGCGGGATCGCCGCGTTCAAAAGCGAGCTCGCGGCCTATGAGACATCAAAAGGCACGGTCAGATTCCCGATCGACAAACCGCTGCCCCTTAAGCTCATCAGCCGGATCGTCAAGTTCCGGGCGGCCGAGAACACGAAAAAAGCGAAGGCTCGGTCAGGCCAACAAAGATAAGGTTCTTCTCCCATCTCCAGGATTCCCTCTCGCGGCGGCGATGGGCGTTGCCTCGCAGATCCCCGTTGCTGGAGAGGGGGACCCGCGAAGCGGGGGGGAACAGTGCGAACTGGTTCCCAGGGGGGCCGGGGAGCTAGAGGCAATGCCCTGAGCGAAGCTGAAGAGAGGGATTCTCCCGGAATCGGGAGAAGAACCAAAGATAAGGCCTCGCTGAACGGCGAATGGCCTTGACTCCGGCCGTCCGAAGCCCCCATAATCGGGAGGCGTGAGAAAGGGG
>Ga0208980_10000222_pt1 | contig 29782 bp, 26 predicted proteins | sample WetSurMetagenome_3_FD_187993 | JGI IMG/M metagenome (GOLD analysis project Ga0208980, IMG submission 187993) | Wetland microbial communities from Twitchell Island in the Sacramento Delta, sample from surface sediment Aug2011 Site A1 Bulk (version 2) | ecosystem: Environmental > Aquatic > Marine...
TCAACAAGTCGTCGAAGATGGCATTGACAAAAGGACCTGCCGCCACGAGAAAACCTGTCATCATACTGGCAGGAACAAACGACACCTCGGTCGATGTAGAGGGTGTGAAGGATTATTTCAGCCGGCTAGATGCCGGGGGGGACAAAAAGATTTACTATTTCAACAGCCTCCGTGAGCAGCCCTCCGGGATTGCCGCGTAGATCGAGAATAATCTGCTGAGCGTTGTTCTCCTTGAGCTTTAATAAGGCATTTTTAACATCTGTGATACAATCCTGGGTAAAATTTGTGAAGAAGATATACCCGGTTTTTGAATCGAGCATTCCGTAGTATGGAACCGGTGGCAGGCTTATTTTTTCACGCTGAAGCTGATAGTCCATCTCCTTGCCGTTTCTCTCGATCGTCAGACTGATATCTGTCCCTGGCTTTCCTTTCAGCTTCTCACTTACCTTATCAGTTGAAAGGCCCTTCAGTACCATTCCATCCACTTTTTTCAGAAGATCGCCCGGTTTGATGCCTGCCTTATCAGCAGGGCAATTTTTATAAATGTCGGCGATAATTGTATAGTCGCCGTTGTTTCTGACAGTTGAACCTATTCCTCCATATTTGCCGGTTGTCATAAGGGTAAACTCATCGCTTTCCGATTCCGGGTAATAAACAGTATATGGATCGAGAGTCTTCAGCATATTGTCGAGGCCGGACTTAATAAGCTTGTCCGGATCAATTTCATCAACATAGAAGGTATTGAGTTCACGGAACAGAGAAAAAAAGATATCGAGGTTTTTAGCTATTCTGAAATCCCTTGTCTCCTGAGTAACAAGGAAGCCCGTGCTGATCCCTGCAACAAGAAGGAGTGTCAATGCTATAATTATCTTTTTCTTATGCATTTTTTTCATTTCTGCTTTGTCTTTATTTTGCACCACGAAAGTAATAAGAAAATCCGTTAACGTCATTGATTGATAAACAATTAAAACAATTTTAACATATTTGGAAGAACATATTAAAAGTCTGAAGTCCGCACTCAGAAGTCAGAAGTAATAAGCAGGACATGGTTCAATCCGGTAGCCTTCCGTCTTCCGTCTTCTGTCTTCTGACCTCTGTCGTTGCCCTGATACTCAGACTGAGTTTAGTGATTATCTGCTTGACAGATTTTTCAACTGTCTGATAGTCAGGTATTGACTCCCCTCTCATTATAACAATCAGGATGATCTGATTGTTCCCGGCAGAGAGGGAGTCATAAAGGAGGAATTTATTTTTCCGCCACGCTTCTCTCATTCTTCTTTTGATAAGGTTCCGGGTGACGGCCAAACGGAATGCTCGTTTTGAAACACTAAAGGCAACCTGTGCAGGGTGATGAAGTTTGGTGGGGCTCTTTACCCATACAACCTTAAAAAGCTGAGTGTAAAAAATATTGCCATTTTCAAACAGTCCGGATATTAATTTGGTACTGCAGAGTCTTTCGGACTTTTCAAATTTTTCCCTTCTGGCATTCATATCAGAAACCCTCCCCGGGCATATGGCAAGAGAAATATTCCCGGTCTCCGGGTAAGGTCACCAAGGCGCGAGTATCTTATCTGAAATTCTTGTTATGCTCTTTTAGAAAATCATCAAGCGCCATAGTCATTGAGGGCGCTTTTGGATTTGGAGCATTTATATCCAGTCTCAATCCCTCCTGCTCAACTGCGCAGGCAGTAGTCGGTCCGAAAGCGGCAATTTTTACATCCCCCTGTACAAACTTGGGGAAGTTTTCCTTAAGCGACTTAATCCCTGAAGGGCTGTAGAATACAAGAATGTCGTAATCGAAATCCTTTTCGTTGGAGAAATCAGAGCTTATGGTTTTATAGAGAGTACCGATGCTGTAGCGGATCTGATGCTTGTCAAGCAAATCAGGTATTTCTGCATTATGCGGCTCTGAAAGCGGTACAAAGAAGTAATCTTCCCTGTGCTTGACAATCACGTCAATCAGATCCTGAAATTTGGCCTTACCATGAAAAATCTTCCGTTTCCTGTAGACGATATATTTCTGAAGATAAAACGCCACGTTTTCAGTAATGCAGAAGTACTTCATCGTGTCAGGAACAGCAGTTCTCATTTCCGAACAGATTCTGAAAAAGTGATCAATACCTGTCTTGCTTGTAAAAATGACAGCTGAAAAATCAAGTATATTGATTTTTTGTTGTCGGAAATCTTTTGATGGTATCCCTTCAACCTGAACAAAGGGTTTAAAATCAATTTTTAGATTGTACTTTTTTGCCAGTTCGAAATATGGGGATTTCGGGTTATTGGGTTCCGGCTGCGATACTAAAATCTTCCTTATTTTCAACTCTTTACAGTTTATGTTTCACTCTCCAAGTAACACTCGCCAATTTAAACAAGGCTTGAAATATATTTAACTGCTATCACAACAGGCAGAATTTCCAGCGCACAAAGGTACAAAATCAAATAGAATAATGAAATATTCTTGTTTATAAAAATTATAAATAACCGTGTCACCCTCATCAAATAAAGGATTGAGATCACAATTAATCCTGCTGAAAAACAAGTTTTCACAGAAAAAATTGTTGTATAGGTAAGCGTAATGAGTACAACAAAAATAAAAATGGAACTGAACCTGTAAAACTGGTAAACCCCAAGAAGATATTCTGAAAAGACTTCGTTCTCTCCGCTTACAGCTCCGATAAGGAGGCAGACTATATGACGGGCGCTTACTGCTGCAATTATGCCGGCAACAGCAATTATCCAGAAGAGAATGCCTGAAATTGTGTGGGGGATGATATCATAATAGGTTGCAGCAGAATATACGAATATTCCAATAATGAAGAAGGAGACCAGATTTTTTATGGTCGATTCCCAGTTGAAGAGACCACCTAAATCCTTGGAAGCAGGGTCGTTGATACCTCTGAACAGGAAGAATCTCTCAGCTCCCTGAATCATTTTGCCGGTGGATTTTCCTATAAGCGAGAAAAGGAAAGTTGCCAGAAGTATTATCAGAATGATCCAGTCGCTGTGCATGGCCTTTAAAGGAATCTCCGTGCCCTGCCTGAGATGCTTTACCAGGGCAGCTTTCTTTGCCTCCGCGATGACTGAGTTTTTTTTGAGGAAGATACAGGGAAAATTATCAGGCCGGGCCGGCTCGATTCGGTAGAGCAGCCCTGTTGAATCATAGAAAGTCACATCTTCGATACTATTTCTTTTCCAGACGGAAATTGTATCAACATTAATTGCCGGAATACTATCCTGCTGAGTAACCTGTTGAGGAGACAGCATCATTATTCGTTATTCAGAACACAAAAGTAATGATAAAACAGCTACCACCCCAACAGAAGCCCGACGACTTTTATATCAGAAATACTCAACCTTGCACCCGGATATTTCTGAAAGAATATTATTTGAAAGTTTGCTGGAACCTATCCTGAACAAGGAATTGTTAAGCCACTCTTCTCCAAGGCAATGCTTCACAATATTAAAATAGCTTACTGCATCAGAAACACTGGCGATGCCCCCGGCTGGCTTGAACCCGACTTTTATTCCGGTTTCCGCATAGAAATCTAAAATTGCCCTGCACATTACATATGCCGCCTCAGGAGTTGCAGATACAGTCGTTTTTCCTGTCGAGGTCTTTATGAAGTCGGCTCCAGCGTCCATGGCTATCATTGAAGCCTTGAATATTTGTTCATAGCTGCCTAATAGTCCGGACTCCACTATAACCTTCAGAATTTTATCGCCAATGGCATTCCTGATCTCCCTGATTTCATCGGCTACAGCTGCAAAGTCATTCCCCAGGAAAGCTCCGACCGGTATGACAATATCAATTTCATCAGCTCCGCTCTCAACCGAAAGCTTGCATTCCGCAACCTTAATGCTCCTGAACGTCTGTGAAGAAGGAAATGCACCCGCAACTGCAACAATCCTGACATTCTTCGCCGACAGTTTCTCCTTCACAACAGGTACAAAATTCGGATAGACGCAAATTGCAGCTACATTCGGGATATTTGTATACCTTCCTGAAAAGCTATTTACCCTGCCGGTGAAATTAATGATCTGGCTCTTATTGTCGGTGGTGTTCAGACTGGTGAGATCAATCATGTTCAGGATGCTCATGAACAGATGCTTGTCGGGGACTTTGGTTGAAGCTGAAAATACATTTTTCAGCCCTTTATTTATTTCTGCTTCTGATGGACACGATTTGATCAGTTTTTGATATAGTTTTGTCATAAGCTAAAGGTTATTGTAAATCAAAATTACTGCAATATGAAAAAAAAGATCGGCATCAATATAATGCTTTTTGTAATTATATTGATTGGAATTATAATTTTAAGTTGTTCAGGGGCTGTTAAAAACGGATCCGGGGGCTCCTTGCTTAAGACTGACAGGGATTTTTCCGAAATGTCTGTAAAAGAGGGTATGTTTAAGGCATTTCTATTTTTCATGGCAGAGGATGGAGTTATCCTGCGAGATAACTCGTTTCCTTCCAAAGGGAAAGAGGATCTCAGAAAAAGATTTGAAGGCAGGAGTGATACCTCCTTCGTACTTAGCTGGGAACCGGTTTATGAAGAGATAGCTGAGAGCGGAGATCTTGGGTATACTTACGGTATCCATTCCAACCTTGACAAAGCCACCGGAAAAATTACAAAGGGAACTTACATTACAATCTGGAAAAAGCAGCCGGATAATAGCTGGAAGTTTGTTCTGGATGCAGGAACACAGGGTTTACCTGAATAGCTTCTCATTCCTTGCAAGGGATGCAAAAATCCCGCAAACCGAGAGCGCCGAAAAGATAAGGAAGCCTGTTCTCATTGCTTTCATCAGGCCGGAATAGGTTTCCGGAGTTATTTTCTGCTTTCCTATAAAGAGTGATATCAGCATCATTGCTATACCCATGCTCATCATCTGCCCAACCATCCTCATAGTCCCTACGGCACCGGAAGCAACGCCCAGATGTCGCTTTTCAACGGAACTCATTATTGCATTTGAGTTGGGCGATGAGAAGAGACCAAAGCCAATACCCATAATCAGAAGAAGCACTACAATTACATAATCAGGAGTAGTCTCGCTGATAAAGCAGAGCAGCACTAATCCTATGGCTGTCAGACCCATGCCGGCAGAGGCAATGACACCGGGATTTTTTGTGTCGGAAAGCCTGCCTGCCAGAGGCGAGAGAAGCGTCATTGCCACTGGCTGAGATATCATTATCAATCCGGCGGTTCTCGCATCAAGCCCTTTCAGATACTGGAGGTACAGGCTGATGAAGAATCCCGTGGCACTTGTGGCAGAATAATTAATCAGGGCAGCTAATCCCGAGAAAGCGAAGACCCTGTTGTGCAGTACCAGTCCTATGTCAAATACCGGATTCTGCCGGTTTTTTTCGGTGATAAGGAAAACTATCGACAGAATAAGCCCTGCTGTTATGAAGATCCAGCCGGCAGCTGAAGGCAACCTGGAAAATCCAAACATTAATGAGAACAGGGCTGTTCCATAAATGGCCGCTCCCGGCCAGTCAAAGCTGTCTCCTGATGCATCGGCCCACTCTGTTTTTATCTTACGTTTTATTAGGATCAGTGCCACTATGCCAAGGGGAACCAGAAATGCAAAAATGCTTCTCCATCCAAGGTATTGCGTTAGTATTCCTCCTATTACAGGACCGCACGATAATCCCAGGTAAGTGGCAGTAATGCTTATACCCATAGCCCGGCCTCTTTCACCCGGTTCAAATACCGAAGTAATTATAGCAAGGCTTGTCCCGAAGATCATTGCACTCGATAAGCCCTGCAGTACTCTCAGGATTATAAGATATTCTATGCTTTGTGAAAAAACAATTAGAAGAGTCGTGAATGTAAAAAGCAAAATCCCGAGGGAGAATATCTTTTTCCTGCCCATAATGTCTGCAAACTTTCCAAAGGGCAGAAGGAAAATGGCAGATGTTAAAATAAAGCTGCTTATAACCCAGCCGAGCTGTATAGCACTGACATTTAGATCTTTTCCTATTGCGGGAAGGGCAAGGTTTATTGCAGAGCCAAGAAAAGGGGTGAGGAATGCCGCAAAGGTTGCTACCAGCAGCACAGATTTTTTTGAAGTCTTTTCCTCATTCATCGGAAGCTGATAATTCTTTGGTTTAAAGAGTGAAAGATGATCAGGAATTATTCCTTTTCCTTAGTGTCGATTATAATAGTTACCGGGCCGTCATTAACAAGCCCGACCTGCATCATGGCACCAAACTCACCGGTGCAGGTTTCTTTCCCTAGCAGAACTGAAAGCCGGTTGACAAAACTGTTGTAAAGCGGTATTGCCTTTTCTGGTCGCGCAGCTTTTATGTAGGATGGCCGGTTTCCTTTCCTGGTCCTGGCATGCAGGGTAAACTGACTGATTGCCAGAATACTGCCACCAGTTTCCTGGACTGATAGATTCATTACCCCATCGCTGTCATTGAAAATTCGCAGCTGAACAATCTTATTGCAGAGCCACTCAACATCACTGGCATCATCAGCCTCCTCAATTCCAACGAGGACCAGCAACCCTGGCCCAATCTGCGATTTTATCCTATTATCTATGGTCACCGAAGCACTGGTTACCCTCTGGATTACAACTCTCATTTAGGATTTTATGATTTTCAAATATATAGAATCAGTCACAAAAACTAAATAGAGATGATTTATATTATATTTGCCAGATTTAAAATTAGAGGATGGACACCATCACTATCCTGGCAATTGCACTGGGCTTGTCATTCGATACATTTGCTGTTTCACTGTCACTCGGCGTTGTCAGGAATAAAATCATATTCTGGCAGGCTGCCGAAATTGCCACACTACTGGCTCTTTTTCAGGGAGGTTTAACAATACTTGGTTACTTTCTTGGATCGATTATCTCCAATTCCATGAAAGCTACTGATCACTGGGTGGCATTGCTTGTACTCTCTTTTCTTGGTGTCAAGATGATTATTGAGGGAAGTAAAAAATCTGAGGATGAGTCAGTTTCAAGAAATTTTAACAGCAGGATCGTACTAGTCACCATTGCCCTTGGTACAAGCATTGATGCCTTCGCGGTGGGAATAAGCTTTGCAATACTTTCGGTTCAGATATGGAAGGCCGGAATTCTCATCGGACTCGTCACATTCATTGCATCGATGACTGCTATAAGAATCGGAAAATCAGCAGGATTGAGGCTCGGGAATAAGGTGGAGATAATCGGCGGACTCATTCTTATCGCAATCGGGTTTAAGATCTTTCTGGAGCATATTCTTGCAAGATAGAAAAGCCAAAAGTTACACAGAGGCCACAGAGGATCACAGAGTGCCACAGAGGTAATCTGAATAAGATCTCTGGGTCTTCAATGTGTCCTCTTTGTTTGTTCTTAATGATTTTTTTCAAAAAGGCATCATCTTTCTCACTCTTTTCTCAAAAACCGCCATCTCCGTGAAGCCCGTGTATCTCAGAAGCTCATATGCCTCATCAAAATACTGTCCGACCCTTGCCGGCATGTGGGCATCTGAATTTACGCATACAGGTACATTTTCCTCATGGAAAATGTTCAGGAATCTTCTGTCGGGATAAAAATCAGCCAGCGGCCTGTTCCTTCCGTTAGTGTTTACTTCAAAAGCGACATTATGAATTTTCATAGTCCTTGCCAGTTTTCTGTAGAGTGGCTCCGGATCTTTCGACGGCTTGTAGCCAAAGATCCTTATCAGATCACAATGACCTATTATGTCAAACAATCCGGAAGCGGCCGCATTACATACTGTATTGAAATATGATTCATAAAGGGCATCAATATCTTTGTCTTTATAAAACTCCGGTCCGAAGTCAACAGTTTTTTCACCCATATAATGAACTGAACCAATGATATAGTCTACCTTCAGTTGTGACAAAAAACTACGGATTTCTTCCTCTTTCCCGTCGAAGAAATCAACTTCCAGACCGGTCCTGATCCTGACATGATTTGTGTTCTTCCTTACCCAATCGAGATGTTCCATATAAGCCGGAATGTTAGCCGGATCCATGTTCCAGCCTTCCAGCTCCCTGAAAAGAGTAAGATGCTCGGAAAAGCCTATCTCTGACAGCTCAGAGGCAATTGCGGCAGCGATGTAATCCTCCGGTGCTGACCTGCCGTCGCTGAAGGATGAATGCATATGGTAATCCGTTTTATATATCATTTTCTGCTGAAGGCATAAAAAGTAATACACTACTCTTCAAATAAGCCTCAAATTTGGGAATAAAACAATTGGAATTTGATATAATGATCAGGAAAATGGTAAATTTGTCAAAAATTTTCAAAAGTGAACGAAAAGAAAAAACCCTGCATATGCGAAAGCTGTGAATTCAGGGAAGTTGTCTTCTCATATCTTGATGATGCAGATATAGAGGAATTATGCGCTAACAAGGATGAACAATCATTCAGCAAAGGAGAAATCATAAATCACGAAGGAGAAAAGATAAATAATTTTAAATATCTAAAAAGCGGATTGGTCAAGCTTTACAGGAGGACTTCATCGGGTGAGGAACAGGTCATCACCATAACCAGGCCTTTTGAATTTGTAAGCAATATGAGCATCTTTTCCGAAGAGAGATATCAGTATTCAGTATCGGCACTTGAGGATTCCGTGGTTTGTATCGTTAAGCTGGATTTTATAAAGGATCTGTTTGTACGGAACGGAGGCTTTGCTATGGGTCTCCTTTCAAAGATTTCCAAGATTAATGATAAGATTATCAGTCAGACACTTGATATAAGGCAGAAGAATCTTATCGGAAGGGTTGCCTTCGTTCTGCTTTATTTTACAAACGATATTTATAATTCAAGGGTTTTCGATCTGCCAGTTTCAAGAAAAGAGATAGCGGATTACATTGGAATGAGTACCGCAAATGTTATAAGAACTCTCTCAGATTTTAAGAAAGAGGGGATCATAAGGGTATTCGGCAAGACTATAGAAGTTGTCGATCTCAGCAAGCTTGAAATAATTTCCAAGAGAGGCTAATCCTTTATTATGTTTTTCAGTGCATCTGCAGCACGTTGATACCTGAAGATGAAGCCCGACCCAATGATCTTTTCCGGAGAGATGCGGCTTCCTTTCAGAACAATATCCGACATCTCTCCCAGTACAGTTTTTATGATCCAGCCCGGGACAGATGGCAGAATAACCGGTCTTTTCATGATAGCTGCCATTACCATCACAAAATCATGATGATTTATATATTCCGGGGCAACTGCATTGTAAGCGCCATTCATACAGGTATCCTTAACAGCTTTCATGTAAATTTTGCAGAGGTCATCAATATGTATCCATGGAAAGTACTGGTGTCCGCTGCCCAGTCGTACAACAAGACCTAATTTTGCAGGCTTCATAAGCCTGACAAGCGCACCATCGTCCCTCGCTAAAACAACACCGCTCCTGATCCTGACCGTTCGGATTCCAATACCGGCAAACTGTTCAGCTGCCTCTTCCATAAGCCTGCATGTTCTGCCAAGGAAATCATTTGATGGAGGATCTTCTTCAGAGTAGATTCTTTCCGAAGTCACGGATCCGTAGTAACCCACGGCCGAAGAGCAAATGAACGCCTTCAGTTTAAAATTATTATCTCTGACTGTCCTGAATAACAGATTGGCGGAATCAACCCTGCTGCTTATGATCTCCCTTCTCCTGCTTGGAGACCAATTCCTTTCCCCGAGATTTGCTCCGGCAAGATGGATAAGGCAATCAACTCCTTCAAATGCTGACGGATCGAGATAGCCTTTTTCAGGATTCCATCTAAATGTCCTGGTTTCACCTGATTGCTTTGCCTGCCTCGAAAGAAGTGATACTCTGAAGCCTTCTGCTGCCAGGATTGATGTCAGATATCTTCCGATAAGGCCGCTGCCTCCTGAAATCAATACCGAACGTTGTTCTGATTTAGGATCATCTTGCAGATCATCACCCATAAAAATCAGATATTAAATATGTTAATAAGCAAAATCCGGAATCCTGTTTTCCATCTTAAAGAAAGCAAAAAATAAGCAGACTTATCCTCCTTTCAAGAGGCAATCTCGTATTGCACAAAGATCCTTATTCATTAAACTTGCTATTCAGCCTTTTCTGAAAGGAAATATGGTTGAAAAATCGGCTTGTTAGCGGATGATTATTAAAAAGATATTTTCATATTTGTGACCTTAATTAGTATTAGAAATAGATAAAATAACAATTACTCATCAATCGTATAATCTGTAATGAAAAAAGAAACTATGAAAGATTCAGTTGCCATCTTATGCGCCGGAGGTCCTGCTCCGGGGATTAACACAGTTATCAGCGCGGTTACAAAGATATTTTTACAAAACGGGTATACAGTACTTGGAATCAATGGAGGGTACAAATCTCTTTTTGCTGCTGAACCCTCATATGATTATCTCGATTTTGAATTTGCCGATCAGATTTACAGCCGGGGAGGCTCAGCTCTCAAGATGAGCAGGCATAAGCCCAAGGATGATGAGTTTAAGGTTGACTTTTTCAAGAAAAACAATGTAAAGCTTCTTGTTACTATCGGTGGTGATGATACTGCATCTTCAGCCAACCGTCTTACAAAGTTTCTCAGCGGACAGAAGATGGATGTGAAGAATATTCATGTCCCGAAAACTATCGACAACGATCTTCCTCTTCCTGAAGGCACACCGACATTCGGCTACCATTCGGCAAAAGAGGAGGGTGTCCGTCTCGCAACAACAATTTATGAGGATGCCCGTACAAGTGGCAACTGGTTTGTTGTTTCTGCCATGGGACGCGAAGCCGGTCACCTTGCATTCGGAATAGGTACAGCCTGCCACTACCCTATGATTATTATCCCGGAAATATTCAACAAGACCAAGATCACCTTCGATAAGATAACTAGACTGGTCATCTCATCAATGGTCAAGAGGAGGCTGCTTGGAATTGACTACGGCGTGGCTATCATCTCAGAGGGAGTGTTTCATTTTATGAGTGAAAAGGAGATAATCGATACGGGAATAAATTTCACCTATGATGATCACGGCCATCCGGAACTGGGCAATGTGAGCAAATCGCATATTTTTAACATGCTTACCCAGCAGGCTCTTAAAGGGCTGAGGATAAATGTAAAATCGCGTCCGGAAGAGATGGGTTATGAATTAAGATGCTGCCGGCCCATAGCCTATGATTTAAGCTATGCAACCAGGCTCGGACTCGGAGTTTACAAGCTATTCAAGGAAGGAAAAACCGGGTGCATGGTTACCGTTGACAGGCAGGGCGGCATTTCTCCGTTATTCCTGAAGGATGTTGAAGATGAAAGAGGAAAGGTCAAGCCGCGTCTTGTTAATGTTGAGTCAGAGAATGTGCAGCTGATTTACAGGAATAATCTTCATTACATTACGAAAGCAGATTATAAGGGAGCTAAGAAATTCGTTGAGAACCCTGAAGAGTATGATTTCTTCAGGATCCTGGAATGGGATGAGACTGCCTGGTCCTGAGAAGCTTTTTAATATGCCGTACGTTTTTCCCGTTATTCTTTAATATGATGACTAATTGTTTATTTCAACGGATTAGCTTAATTTTAAGGTCGTTTAAGATTAATTCAATACAAAGGAAAGACTATGGCAACTCAAAAGAAAAAAGGAATTATTGCGATACTTACCGGCGGTGGTGACGTTCCAGGATTGAATCCCGCTATCCGTGCTGTTACGATCCGTGCCAACCGGGAAGGTTACAAGGTCATCGGACTTCGCAGGGGGTGGGCCGGAATATCAGAGATCATTCGGGATCAAAAAGCTGATAACAGCAATAATTTTCAGGTCCTGACGGACGATATAGTAAATAAGGCCGGTCGAACCGGGGGGACTTTCCTGCACACTTCCCGGACCAGGCCGAGCCATATGGCGAAAGGAAGTGTGCCTGATCACCTTCAGGGTACATATAATGCTGAAGTGAATGATATTACACCCGAGATAATAAAAAATCTCGAGTGGCTGGGAGTTGATTATCTTATCCCAATTGGAGGCGATGATACTCTTAGCTATGGAGTCCATCTCTATAAAAAGGGGGTAAACGTTGTCGCCATTCCCAAGACGATGGATAACGATGTTCCGGGAACCGATTACTGCATAGGATTCAGCACATGCGTGACCCGAACCATCCAGATGACAAACAGTCTGAGAACATCTGCCGGCTCGCATGAAAGACTTCTGGTACTCGAGGTATTCGGACGCTATGCGGGATTTACTGCCATGCTGCCCACAATGGCCGGTGCTGCAAACAGGTGCGTAATTCCGGAGTACGAATTTGATATTGATCTTCTGGCTCACCTTCTGGTTGACGACAGGAATCAAAACCCTAGCAAGTATTCAGTTGTACTGGTTTCGGAAGGAGCAATGTTCAAAGGAGGCTCAATGGTCTTTGCCGACAGCGAAAAAGATGCATACGGACATGCAAAGCTGGGCGGCATAGGCGATATGGTTTCCGCACAGTTGAAGGAGCTTTCTGCAAAATACAACAAGGGGAAAACAATCAATGTAATTAACCAGAAGCTTGGATATATGGTTCGGGGAGGCGATCCTGACGCTCTTGATTCAATAGTGCCGATGGCCTACGGAAACCTTGCCCTCGATCTTATTCTTAAAGGAGTACATGGCAGAATAGTGGTTCTGAAGAATGGCAGGTACGATAATCTCCCTATCGATGTAGTTACCGCCACTAAAAAGATAGTAAAAGTTTCAGATTATTATAATACCGAGCGACTGAGACCTTACTATCATAGCTTTGAGATGAAGCCATTCCTGCTGATGGCGTCGGATAATTAATAATGCTCTTGGAAAAGGGAATTGTTTTAAAGTCGACCGGCAGCCGGTACAGGGTTCTCTCCCGGGAAGGTAAAACAATTGAATGCTCCATAAGGGGAAAACTCAGAATTAAGGATATACGCACTACCAATCCCGTAGCTGTAGGTGATAATGTCATATTTGAGATAGAAAGTAAAACCGGCTCAGGAATAATTACTGAAGTTCTTGACCGTAAGAACTATATTTTAAGAAAGGCCTCGAATCTTTCAAGACATTCCCAGATCATTGCTGCCAATGTCGACCAGGTATTTCTAATGATCACGATTATCCTTCCTGAAACGCCGGTTGAATTTATTGACAGATTCCTTATAACTGCAGAAGCCTACAGAGTACCTGCAACAATCATTATCAATAAAACTGATCTTTACGGCGCAGATGAGCTGGAAAAGATGAACTATATCGTGTCGATGTACAGAAATATCGGCTATGAATGCATAGAGATTTCTGTCAGGAAAAAGAAGGGAATAGAAGCTCTTAAGGATATCATGAAGGATAAGATCACCCTCGTCTCAGGCAATTCAGGTGTGGGAAAGACAACTCTCCTCAATACCTTTGATCCTGGACTGAAGCTCAAAACAGGTGAGATATCAGATTATCATAAACAGGGTAAACATATCACAACTTTTCCGGAGATGCATCCTATGCCCTTCGGAGGGTTTGTTATCGATACCCCGGGCATACGCGGCTTCGGTGTTGTAGATATGGAGCGTACCGAGATTTACCACTTCTTCAGGGAAATTTTCAGAATTTCTAAAAATTGCAGATTTTATAACTGTCTCCATCTCGATGAGCCAGGCTGCGCCGTAAGATCAGCTGTTGAAAGGGGAGATATTGACTTCCTCCGTTACAGGAGCTACCTGAATATAATGGAAGGAGATAACCGTAAATACAGGTAAGTTGGGTATTATTGACATTAAATAATATATTTATACTCTCAGACGCATATATAATTCTGTCGGGATGAGAAAAATTCTTATAATAGTTTACTCAGCATTGACATTGATAATGCTGCTTAATTATTTCTATTATAAAAACCTGTATAATAAACAGATAAGTTATATCGTGGAATTGCTCGACAGGCAGGTGCAGGTTGTAGGACTCTCTGTTGATGCTGTCAATACCAGCTTCCCGAGTGATCTGAACCAGATTAGCTATTCTGAAGACCTTGCACAGTTTTTTACAAATGCCGAAAATCAAAACAGGGCCAAGGAACGAATGAAATTGTTCTTCTCTGAATACAAGGATTTTATTACCGGCATAAAACTCTACGATAATAACAGGAACGAATTTACATTAAAGAGGGATGTTGACACGCAGGAATGGCTTGAGCAACCTTTCCAGCTGCATGTTCAGGCTGGAATATTCGATAAGGAAATAATGGTGAAGGACGGCAGGAAATATGATTATTACCTGCCTATAATTAACAAAAGTACAAATAAGGTAGTCGGGAATATTGTTGTCACGGTTGATTATGTAAAGTATTTCACTGAGATATTCTCCGAGTTTAACCTGAAGGATTATCAATGGCAGTGGGTTGTAGGCGATTCAGGAAGGATTATTTACACCAATAATGAGAAAAGCAGTGATTATTCCCGCCTTGATGCAATATCCTCCGGTCTGGCCTCAGGTTCCGTCGAAAGCATTATCCATACTGCAAAAATAGGAGGTGAAAGAAGGGAGATTATCTCTTCCTTCTATTCCACCCAGCTTCTTCAGCGTAATCTGGGGCTTGTTTTTTCAGCCCCTACGGCGTTTTTTCAGAAGTATATCATCAGAAACTCCCTTTTTATTGTATTAGGCACTCTTCTCTTGATTCAGTTCATAATATTTATTTTCTGGAACTATTTCAAGTCCCAGAAATCGGAGATCAAACGTTTTGAAGCGACCCAAAAAATGCTTGACAGGCTGATTGAAGAGATGCCTGTAGGTATTATAATCCATAACAAAAACAGGGAAATAATAAAGGCAAATAAAATTGCCGCAGCGCAGTATTCATTTGCTGATGAGACCGAAATGCAGGGGAAGATCTTCCCTGAAAGTGCCCACTACGATGAAAATGATTATTTTCTTAAGCACCTTGGAGGTACGTTTAATCCCGATCAGTTTGTAATAATCAAAAAGGAGATCGGAGAAATTGTTTTATTCAGAAATGCTATCCCCATCGTTTTCCTGGGTGAGGATGCCACAATGGAAATTCTGATCGATGTTACACTTCTTGAGTCGGCAAGAAAGCAGGAAGCAAAAGCCAGTACAGCTAAATCTGAATTTCTCACCAGAATGAGCTACGAGATCCGTACCCCACTGAACGGGATCATTGGCATGACTGACGTTTTAAATAAATTTGAACATTCACGTGATGTCGTAGAAATAATCAGATTGCTAAGACGGTCAACTGAGGTTCTTTTGAATATTATCAATGATATACTTGATTTTTCCAGAATTGAGTCGGGAAAGATGATCCTGGATGAGATTCCATTCAATTTACGTGAAGAGATAACTTATTGTACCGATCTGGCAAAGACATATACAACCGATAATGAACCAAGGCTCATAACATTGGTAGATGACAATGTTCCGGAGAGTATAATCGGGGATGCGTTCAGACTCAGGCAGGTGCTCTCAAATCTTCTAACTCACTCAGTAAAAAATACAGAAAAGGGTGAAGTCCGGCTGAAGTGCTGTGTTAAACAGAGTAACAGCGGAATGGTCACCCTTGGCTTTGAATTGTCCGATACCGGCACAAGCTTTGACAAGGCAAGCCTGAAAAAGATTTTCGGTGACTATATTAACATTGAATCAAAATCGGTTTTGAGAAATGAGGGATCCGGCTTCAGCACAATCCTTTCCCGCCAGCTTATCGAAATGATGGGCGGAGAGCTCGTTGCAGAAAGCCCTTCAGGCCTTTCAGGCGATCTCGGGACCAAAGTCTCGTTTACTATTGTCACTTATTCGAACGACAGGCAGATAAAGAATTTGTCATTTGAGAATATAAGAAGATTCAGCCAGGTTAAAGCAATGGTTATTACAGGAGACCAGAACAGGGATGAAGAGGTTCTTGGGCACCTCCACCGGCTCGGACTTTCTGTTTCAATAACTACTTTCCAGAAATCGACAGTGGGGCAGATCAAAGCCAATATGAATCTGCATGATGAAAAATACAGGCTTGTCGTGATCTTTGACGATGCGGAATTTGATGGTTTCTCAGCCGCAAAAGCAATCTGGGACGCCTCTCTTTCGGAAAACTATATAATGTTTCTCATAAGTTCAAATGACAAGCAGGGTAATTACAAAAAGTGTATTACGATGGGCATTGATCATTACCTTGTCAAACCTTTTGCTATAAGTGATATGATTGATATTATCAAAAACAGCTTCCCCTTTATAGAGGATGTGAAGGAGAATGATGAAACTGATCTGGCCAGAACCGATATCAGCATATTAGTTGTAGAGGATAATATTATGAATCAAAAAGTTATAGGAACCATGCTGAAGAGTCTTGGGTATTCCTTCGACGTTGCCAATGATGGATATGCGGGCTATCTTCAGGCAAAAACAAGGAAGTATGATCTGATCTTTATGGATCTCATCATGCCTGAAATGGATGGCTTCGAATCCTCCCGCAGAATTCTCGAATTTGACAAGTCGCCGTTGATCGTAGCCTTCACAGCCGATAACTTGCCGGAATCAAAAAGGAAAGCTGAATTGTCGGGGATAAAAGATTTTATATCAAAGCCGGTCAGAATCGAAGAGCTTAAAAAGCTTATTGCCACATATTTTAAAAAGTAAGACATATATAATTAATTTTAGAGCCCTGAAACCCCCTTCCCTCCCGATAGCTTCCCGATAGCTATCGGGAGGGACTTCCCCCGGGGGAAGGAGCCATTTCCCCCCTGGGGGAAAATGAAAGGGGGTAAATATCAATTAAGAATGACTATTGGAAAAATCCCGGCCGAAAGATTTCTGGAACTTTCTGAAAGCATTCCTGTCTGCGATGTCAGGTCTCCATCCGAATTCATTTCCGGACATATCCCAGGAGCAATTAATATTCCGCTCTTCAATGATGCCGAAAGGGAAGCTGTCGGAATAAGGTATAAGAGAGAGGGAAGGATTCCTGCTATCCTTGAAGGACTCAGGCTGTCAGCTTCAATGATGACAGAAAAGCTTTCACAGGCTCTTAAGGCAGCGGATAAAGGAAAGCTGCTTGTGCACTGCTGGAGGGGAGGAATGAGATCGGAGGCTATGGCATGGCTCTTTTCACTCGGGGATATTGAAACAGAAGTCCTTGAAGGAGGTTACAAGGCCTACAGGAATTATATTCTTGACAGGCTTTCCGAAAAAAGAAAGATGATTGTGCTTGGCGGTCTGACAGGGAGCAGCAAGACCCATATACTGAGGTACCTGAAATCGGAAGGTAATCAGATCATAGATCTTGAAGGACTTGCAAATCACAAGGGATCTGCATTTGGAGCTTTGGGAGAGCTTCCTCAGCCCTCCACTGAACACTTTGCTAATCTGCTTTATAATGAGTGGAAACGCAATGACAGTAATCTTCCTTTCTGGGTGGAGGATGAAAGCCGTAGCATTGGTTCGGTATTCATTCCAGATGGTTTTTATGAAACAATGCAGGAGGTTCCTGTGATTGTGCTTATGATGGCTGTTAAGCTGAGGCTGCCAAGACTTATTCAGGAATACTCAATCTACCCTCCCGAATTGCTGAAAGCAGCTATAACGAGGATCAGTAAGCGTCTTGGAGGAGATAATACGAGAGATGCAATAAATGCGGTGGAGCAGGGCGATTATTCGAAAGCGATTGAGATTTCACTTGGCTATTATGATAAAGCTTATCAGTTCGGGCTTAAGAAGAAAAATAGCAATAATCTGATCTATGTAGATACAGAAACTGATGATATTGCGGCTAATGCACAGAAAGTGCTGGACGCTGCATGTAAAATAAGCTGGTGAAAAAACTTGTTTACTGGGTTTTCACATCTTTCGCATCCACCCATTTATAGACCTTGTCAGACCTTCTGAGGTATTCCGTTGTTTTAATTGAACACAGTTCGCCTTTCATCGCTTTATCAGTAACTTTTAAGTCCACCCGAATCTCGTCAATGTCGTAATAGACAGCTCCGGTGGTCGGGCCGGTGACGAGAATTGTATCTCCCCTGAAGAGATCGCCGTTTTCGAGCTTTATTTCCGCCACATTTAACCGTGTGAAATAATTGGTAATTTTACCAATATATAATTTTCTCCTGGTGGCGCTGGAGCCGTAGCCGGTGTTCCATTCGCCCATTTTCTGTCCAAGATAGTATCCGTCCCAGAACCCCCTGTTGAAAACGGTTGCCAGCCTGTCTCTCCATCCATCTGCTTTTTCCTTCGTGAAAGTTCCCTCTTCGAGCGCACCGAGAGCTTCACTATAACACGATGTTACCACCCTGACATACTCTGCTGACCTCGCCCTGCCTTCAATCTTGAGGACCTCAACACCTGCATCAATCAGCTTGTCAAGAAATCCTATCGTACAGAGATCTTTTGGCGACATTATGTATTGATTGTCTATCTCCAGCTCGTAGCCTGATTCCCTGTTGGTGACAATATATGATTTACGGCAAGTCTGATAGCATTCGCCTCTGTTCGCCGATTTATCATTTTCATGCAGGCTCAGGTAACACTTCCCTGAAACCGCCATGCATAATGCTCCATGAGCAAACATTTCGATCTTTATCAGTTCTCCTTTTGGTCCCCTGATATTCTGATCCCTAATAGCTTCGCGGATATGTCTTACCTGGTCAAGGTTCAGCTCCCTGGCCAGAACTGCCACATCAGCCCATTGGGAATAGAATTTGAGCGATTCAATATTTGTAATGTTCAGCTGGGTTGAAAGATGAACCTCAATACCCCTTGAGAAAGCATAATTTATTACTGCCAGGTCAGAGGCAATAACTGCCGATATCCCGGTTTCAGCCGCTGCATCTATGATTCTGTGCATCTGCTCAATTTCGTGGTCATATACAACCACATTCAGGGTGATATAGCTTTTTATTCCGTTCGATTTGCAGATGGAGGCTATCTGCCTCAGGTCATCAAGCGTGAAATTATTTGACGATGCCGCTCTCATATTAAGCTGTTCGGCGCCAAAATAGACAGAGTCGGCACCGCCCTGAATAGCAGCTGTCAGGGATTCATATGAACCTGCCGGAGCCATTATCTCAATATCTTTCCTTTTCATACAGGGCTGCAAATATAGCAATTACTGATTACCCTTTTTCATGACTATCCTGATGCATGAACCTTTATCCATCTCCGAGTTTTTGACAAATATACGTCCGCGGTGGTACTCTTCTATTATCCTTTTAGCCAGCGACAGACCAAGTCCCCAGCCTCTCTGCTTGGTTGTGAATCCGGGATTGAAGATTTTTTTAAAAGCTGATTTCGGAATCCCTTTTCCGGTATCGATAATATCTATTATCACAGTTTTCTCGGTCTCTGTCAATTTTATTGTAATATCTCCGCTCCCTTCCATGGAATCGATTGCATTCTTGAACACATTCTCTATGACCCATTCGAAAAGTGCTGTATTCAGAGGCACATTTAATGTCCTTTCCGGCTTGAAGTCAGCTATGAATCTGACCTTTGATGAGGTCCGTGATTTAAGGTATTCTATTGTCCGGGAAATGATCGGGACAACATTTTCATTACTCAGTGAAGGTTTGGACCCTATCCTTGAAAACCTTTCTGTCACTTTTTCGAGCCTTTGGACGTCCAAAGCCAGCTCCCTGGTAACAGAAACTTCAGGGTGCCGATCCTGCAGCACCTCTATCCAGCCTGCGAGAGATGAGGTCGGAGTCCCGAGCTGATGAGCTGTCTCCTTTGACATGCCAACCCATACCTGGTTTTGTTCAACCTTCCGCGATGAGCTGAAGGCTAGGTAGGAGACAATTATGAAGAGAACAATAAGCGCAAGCTGTATATAAGGATAATAGATCAGCATTGTCAGAATAGTGCTGTCCTTATAATAAATCTTATTGAAATGGTTGTTTTCAAGAGGGATCAGGATAGGGTTGTTCCTCACTTTAATATTGTTCAGAGCCTTATAAAGATATCCCGGATCCTTCATCTTCTCCCTGTCAAAATTTCTCGAGGAGATTATGCTGTCAGACTCGTCGGTGAGAATTACAGGGACAGTATTGTTATTATCAATAACCTGCGACAAAAACTCCACATCCTGGGTTGTATCTGCAACGGAGATCAGTGATGTTGCCTGAGCCCACATTCTTACATTTTCCCTCTCTTCAATCTTGAGCTTATTTACAAGATTGCCTGTATAAATAAGAGATCCCATGCCCAGGCATACGGCAAAGAGAAACAAAAACAGCTTCCAGAGAGTCTTTTTACTGTAAATAGCCACTTGCTTTGATATTATTTATTTATCATCCCAGGTCACCTTAAATCGCGGTTTCTTTTCGACCGGTTTCTCCACTGCTGCACTATCATTCTTATACAATCCGTATTCCTGGTTTAGGATTTTCTTCAGGTTTTTTCTTTCCGACTTGAAACTATTCTTTACTTCACTGGCTGCAGCTTTCATATCATAGCTTACCTTCAGATCCTCACCTTTGCCCACAACCTTGAGCAGCATTGAAGTGCGGCCCAGCCCGTCATCCTGTACCTCTCCGAATTCAGTGACTGTCTTTTTATTCTTATTCCTTTTCTTGCTAAGTATTTCAGAAAGCAGTACCCTTACATGGTACTCATAATCATTGTCAAAGCTGTGCTTCCCTTTGACGGAGAGGTCGACAGCTGATGACCTTACCTGCATCTGGGGAATGTAGAGATAATTATTCCTTATGAAAAAATCGTTCTCCAGCTGTTCAAAATGAATGTTTTCCAGTTCCGACAGCTCAATGAATGAAGAGAGCTGTTTCACAGGTTCAAAGTTGATAAGGCCTCCGCTTGAGAGCAGATACTTTCCTTCGGCTGAGAGAGAACTAACCTGAGGATTAAGCAGTGAATCAAAAGGCAGCAGCAGTGAGAATGAACCTGAAAGAGAGCCCGCAATATTTTCGGCTATAATGAAATTCTGCCCGAAATTCTGAAAGGCAATAAAAGCTTTATTGACATCAACATTAGTAACATTGAATATCCCCTTCGAAAGCACCGATTTATTATTGTTCTGAAGTATGAAGCCGTTGCCCGAAATGGTACCTTTCAGGGCTTTCATAGTAAATGATTTGAATGTCAGTAGCTTAGGCTTAAGATTCAGCGTTCCTGATATATCCGAGGAAGCATAAGTTTTATAGCTGAGACTGTCAATTCTGAAGTTAACATCAAGGAGTAGATCATCAGGCAGTTTGAAGACCTTCTTTTTAGGAGATGATTTTTTTGAAGCATCAGATAGCTCAAGGAATGCCTCGGGTATAAGTCTGTTGAAGGAGATATCAGCTTTTACGCTCATCCTGACAGGCCTTCCCTCAAGCCATTGCAGAAGATTTTGAAATTCTCCGTTAACTGCAATCCTTTGGCTTTTATAAAGAAATTTAAGGTTTTTGGCAAATATATTATCTGATAATAATATGCTGCCAGCTACATCATTGACCAGCAAGGTATTCTTGTTGAACCCGATGCTGAACGCATTAAAATCCAGTGTGCCGTTACTCTTAGCATCGACTAGATCCGCAAAATCAAATTTCCTTTTGAAACTGATCTTCCCTGAAATTTTAAGATCCGTTTGAACACTCCCTTTGGCTTCTGAAATATTCTGTATATCAAAAAACTCCCTGATCTCTGACGGGATGACTTTTCCCTTCAGGGTAAGCTCCGCGAAGGGATCGCTGAAACGTGATAGTGCAAAGGATCCGGTGTACTCCGCTGAGCCAAGCCTGGCCTTGAATTCAGATATTTTCAGCGAGCCGGTTTCAGGTCTGTTTTTAGGCCCATTGGAATAGTTGCCGCTGAAAGAGAAATTATTTATGGACAGATGGCTCCTGCCATTTGTGACATGCCCTTTCTCAAGCCTGAAATTAATTTCTGCATGCGGATTGGAAGTACGAGTCATAAGCCCTTTTACCTTGCTCTCTATTACAAGTATTCCCTGCGGATCATATTCGGACACCATGCTGGAATATTTGTCAGGGACGTATTTCCTGATCCTGGAGATATCTATATTATTCCCGGTTACTCTGAGATCATAAATATTTTCAGAAGAGATGAATCCCTCAACACCAAAGTCATAATTGTCAATTTTGAAATTGCTTTTCCTGAATCTTATGCCGCTTTTTGTCTTATCGAGGTCGATATCAGCATCCGATTCTATTCTTTTATTTATTCTGATATCATAGAGACTAAGGCTGTCGATCTGCAATTTTCCTCCAGCAATGAACCTTAGATTGTCACCATGAATCCTGCTTTTTAGGGTCCCCTTATTTACAGCTCCATATAAAATAAGCCTGGTTGCCAGATTATTATAATAACATTTAATGTCTGACACATAAATATTCTGCAGGTCTATTGTGAAATTGCCATGGTTTTTTTTATCGCTTTTTACCGTTATATCATAATTTACCATTCCGGTTGTGTCTGTCAGAAAGAAGGCTTTCCCGGTTTTGGCGCGGATCCTTTCAACAGTATAATTTCCCCTGATTATGTCAGTAATTTTGAACTCGACGGAGACGTTTCTTGCTGAAAGGAGTGTATCTGTGCTTATTCCCCTGAACTGGCCCCGGCGAAAATCGGGTGAAGAACTGACAAGAACATTCCTGAGTTCCAGGGAAGCCTTTGGAAACTTGCTTAAGAATGAGAGTCTGAAATTTCCAACATGCAGCTTTGTAGAAACATTGTGATTGAGAGATTGAAGGATTATGTCTGCAACCTTGTCCTGCATCAGCCTAGCGGCTGCAAAAAGAATAATTATGCCTGATAGAACAACTATTGACAGTACCTTAAGAATCTTAGATAGAATTTTCATTCTTTAAAAAGCAAATCAACTGATTAAACTGTCTGGAGCAAAGTTAGTTCATTTAACTAAAATAAATTTTAGTGATGCAGGAGGAAGGAGAGATCGTCAGATGATCCGAACTCAGCAGGTAATGAACCCTTTCTGAACACCCTGACATTTTTTGATCCGTACAGTCTCAGGGTATCGTTCTCAAGTTTCAGCATCGTGCCTTCACGCAAGCCAGCAACAAATACTCCCGGATTTTCCATAATGAATTCCTCAATTCTTTGTTCTCTTGTCTCTCCTGCAAAGCCGGGAGGATTCGTGTCAGTGAAGTGAGGATTTATCTGAAAGGGAATAAGGCCGAAGGCAGAAAATGAGTCAGGTTCTGTCACAGGCATGTCGTTTGTTGTCTTTATAGTAGGGCATGCCACGTTTGATCCTGCACTCCATCCAATGTAGGGAGTTCCTCCGGTTACCTTGCGGTTTACGATTTCAATCAACCTGTTCTTCCTTATCATATTAAGCAGCTTCCATGTATTGCCTCCTCCAACAACAATTGCTTCAGCCTCTGTGACTGCCTTCACCGGATCAGCAAAGCGGTGTATGGAAACTACCTCATGACCCAGTTCACTGAATCTCTCAGTAACTTTTTTTTCGTATTCATCATAAGAAAAGGTTACTGCTGCCCATGGAAGGAACAGTGCTTTTACCCGCTTTTCCCCGAAGAAGGTTTTAATAGCTTCTCCCGGATATCCTAAAAACTTTTCACCGGGATTTGTAGAGTTGCTGATAAGTAAGAGCCTCATAAAAAGCGAAGTAGGTTTATACTGTCAGTAGGAGATGCTGTTCAGGTCCTTTATATTGTGATTATCAGGAATATTCTTCACGGATATGGTCCTGAAAGTATTGCCGTGTATATTGAAAAATAATACCTTTCCGCCCAAAACATCTCCGGTTTCAGTGATTATTTTGATCACTTCATTAGCCATTAGTGTTCCTGTGATCCCGGGCAATACCCCGAACAATCCGACCTGAGCTGGTGCAGGATTTTTAAAATTCCTATCCGGGTTACCCGGATTGTAGCATCTGTATGTTGGTCCTCCCCTGAAATTAAAGACTGAAACAAGTCCTTCATATTTATAAATTGAGCCATGTACCATGGGTTTATTCAGAATAACGCAGGAATCGTTGATTATGTATCTGGTTTCATAATTATCGGTAGCATCTACGATAACATCGAAATCCTTAAAAAGCTTCAGGGAGTTCGATTTTTCGAGCCGCAGGTTGAATATCTCAAAATTAACGAGTGAATTCAGATGTTCAAGCCGGTCTTTTGCAATAATGGATTTTAGCTTGCCTACATCTTCTGAACCATAAAGCACCTGACGCTGAAGATTTGATTCGTCGACCATGTCGAATTCGGCAATCCCTATTGTGCCTGTGCCCGCTACAGTAAGATATTGCAGAACAGCACATCCCAGGCCGCCTGCTCCAACTACAAGCACTTTGGCTTTTTTTAGCTTTTCCTGACCCGCGACCCCTATCCCGCTGATCATGATCTGCTTTGAATATCTCCGTTGCTCTCTTGGTGTCAGTGTTTCATAATTCATTACCAAAAGTTTATCTGTGTATTACAAATATAATAACAAACGGGAAACAGGGTTATATAAAAGGGCAGTTGAAAAAGTTACAGACCAAACTTTTTCAACTGCCCCGCCGCATTCAGGGTGGTGATAATAAATTAATTATTAAATGTGAAAGCGATGCCTATTTCAAAAGGATATAGCTCCGGCCCCTTTCCATTTTCAAACATAGATGTAAAATAACAGGTGCCATAAACCTGGAAAAACTCATAGCCTATCCTCCCGGTGGCTCCCCAGCGAAAAGTATTAAGGCTGAAATCATCTTTATGTTTTTCCTTTTCCTTGCCACCGGTATAGTAGACAACCTTTGTGTGGGCTCCTAGCTTGGCAGCGCCAATAACTCCAGCCCCTATGTTAATCGTTCTATTGCTGTTCGAAAGGGGTATCTGCGCTTCGAGTATTAACGGCAGGGTGGCATAGGTAGTTACGAGCTTGGATTTTGAGTATGTGATTCCGGACGGCGGATAAGATGGACCAATTATCCCTTGTTCATCTTCAACGATGGAATTATTTCCGTCAAACCGATATTTATTGAAATTTATGCCAATGGTTGATGCAAGGCCAAAATGCCTTGTAAATCCAATGCTGAGGCAGGGAAGAGAGAAATTCCACGTATATGACTTTGTTGTATTCAGGTTGAAATAGTTATCTTCCGGTTCCAGTGTGGTACTCCAAAAATCGCTTAGAAGGGAGTTAAAACCTAATTCAAGTCCGCCCAGATGACCCTTGAACCGATCATTGTGTTTTTTATGTGAATCTTTGGTTGAACTTTTAAACACTACAACACCATCGTTGTTTTCTTCTACCCGGAATTCTTTCTTCCCTATCTTGATCCTCGTTTCATCACCTATCTCCTTAACGGAGAAAATCTCATCGCCCACTTCAACAATAACTGTATCCTTTTTTACCTTAGTTTCATTTTTAACTATGGTTCCCGAGTCAGTTTTTACTTCGGTATTCTTCTCAAGGTCCTCAAGTTTCTCGAGTTTTTGTTGTTTCCCCTCCTGACACAGGATGGGTAAGGTAAACAGAGCTGCGATTGAAATACATATTAATTTTTTCATCGAGTTAAAATTTAGATTAGTTAATTCTATTCAGGGATGGGACGGATAGAGTGTCCGGAAAGTTACGGCTAAGGCTCCTTTTTTTTAACCGGTGCACTAAGTTTCAGGATTTTTGAGCTGAAATAGACCGAACTTGGCTGACCATTACCGTCATTCTTTGTGTCTAGAACCATTTGCCAGCCGAATAATCTATTGAGACCGGAAACGCCTGCCTCTGCAATCTCATATCCTTTGAGCGGACTGTCGGGGGGAGTCTTTTCTTTCAGAAACTTTGCTCTGAAAGTTTTTGAGATGAACTTGCCTGCCTTGCTTCTTTCATTCTCATCATCAGCAATAAGGAGTGTTTGATTTGAGATGATAAGTGTCTCTCTGGTTATTCCCTTTCCAAGATTGACCTCTGAATGTACGGGAACTTTAGTTACTGCCATATCCTGATGCTCATTTTTTCTTTTCATTGAATCATCCGGATGAGCTGAAATACTTTTATTAACGATAGGATTGTCCTTTTTATTGAGACTCACAAACTTGTTTTCACTTTTCTCTTCAGCAAGATCGGGTAGATTTTCATTTATTATTCTGTCTGATCCCCTGACAGAAGATGGACTCTGAGGTGTACTGTCTGGAACAAAATTATGTGCGGAAGTGTTTAATTTTAAAGCAGCAGGACCGTAAATGCCAGGGAATAAAATAAATAAAAGAAATATTGCAGCAGCGGTCATCAGGCCAGTTACTGCTAACCGTATGCCTTTTTGAAATGCTGTTCGTTTCAGGAGGAGATATTTAAATTTATACTCTTTTCTTTCAACTGGAAGAATGCATTTCTGTATCTGGTCAAAGGTTTTTTTCCTATCAGGATATTGATTTATAATATCCAGTAGTTCAGCTTGCTGACTGTCAGATAGATCGTTTTCAAGAAAGGCAGCACAAAGATAGTCAAACTGTAACCCCGATATTTCGGATGGCGATCTTTTCAGATGTTCTTTATAAGGGAACGAAGTTTGGTCCGGCACAAGGTTCACCTGAGTCAGATCATTAAATTCTCTTCTTAAGTCGGGGTTTTGCTCAAGGAATAGCTTTAGATGCCCGGCCTGCTGACTGTTCAGATTCCCATCCAGCCAGTCAATAAACCACAATTCATAATTTGACCTGTCTAAATGCATGGCTAAATCACAGTTTCGATTTTTCCGATAAAATTCTTCAGAGCAATCCGTCCCCTGTAGATGTTGATTTTTACCTGGGCTTCACTTGATCCCGTTATTTCGCCGATCTCTTTGTAGCTGTAACCTTCATAGTCTCTCAGCATTACCGGGATCCTCTGCTGTTCTGGAAGCCGCGATAATGCCTCACCAAGAACTTCAATAAGATCGCTGTACTGAGATTCATGAATCAATTCATCTTCATGAACCGGTTCAAGAGTGAGAATCCTTTTTTCTTTCCTGATAATATCGATCATATGGTTGTAAGCTGTCGTAAAGAGCCATGATTTCACGACTGTGTAGTCTATTTCTGCCACACGACGCCAGAGCTTTTCATAGCTGTCCTGCACAATATCATTTGCCCTGTCTTCATCACGAAGGTTTCCACGGATAAACCGGTAAACCGAATCGGCAAACTCCTCCACAGATCTGTTGTATTCTTTAACTGTCATAATCAGGATACAATGCAAAGACGGATGAATCTGCAGAAAGTTACAGATTGACGGAAATAATTCTTCAGGCTACATTGACTCTGCACTTATAGCCATAATTATTGGATTGATAGTGAGAATTATGAAAATAAAAAAGGGATGCCGCTCACGGTATCCCTATAATCTGGGGTTGAATCAACTGGTCCGTCATTTTGCTGAATAAACCCTTACCCAGTCGATCTCCATTGATGTCATCCCGTTGATGGGCTTTTCGAGCCCGCCTGAAAGAATAACATACATGGGTTCCTGGGGTATATTTTCAGTCTGTACGTGTATCTCGGTATTATTAATCAGCCATGTAAGGCTTCCGGGGGTCCATTCAAGAGTATAGATAAAAAAATCGTTGGCATATCTTGATCCGATCGAAGACTTAACATGATCAGATTTATCTGTAAACAAGTCGATCCAGACTTTTCCTTTGGAGCTCCGGCAAATGTCGATTTGAGGTGTTATTTTGTCAGCAAGCATCCAGAAGGCACTTTTTGCTTCGGGGTTACCGAGCCTGATCTTCGCACTGAAAATACCATATTTCTGCCTGAAGCTATTTCCCGAATTAATTATGCCGGAAGTATAGCTGAATTCTTTTTCAGTAAATCCTTTTTCAGCTGTCCAGACCTTGCCCTTAACTCTCTGCGGACGGGTGTTTATCTTAAGAATGCTGTTGCGCAGCTCAAAATTATCCTTCTCCGTATATGCCTGGAGATCATGTTCTACTGAATACCTGTCCTTTAACAATTTCTCGCCCCAGTAATAATTGGTAAGCCATTTGGAAGTATCAAGCTTGTCGGCGGTGAATTCATCACTGAAGGTTAGCTCCCTGTTCTTAAGAATATCAAATTTGTCGGAATCCTTTATTTTAAAATACCAGATAATATCCGCGCTTTTCTTTAATTTATCATATTCCTGAAGCTGCTTAAACATTTCACTCTTCTCAAATCTTTTTTTGTCGAGGAGATAGTTTTTCAGCTCCCTGAATTCTGGTGTGGCGACATACTCTTTTAGTTCTCTGTATCTCTCCAGACGCTTCGATTCATGGGTATTAAGATAGTTTGCGTATTCTTTGGAATCTTTAAACCTGTAGAATTCCTTTATCTCAGGGCTCCCCTTAAGCCTTTTATATTCAAGAAGCTTTTTATATTCGTCAGAATCCTTGAAGCCTATTGGTTTCATGTTTTTCTTTGCCAGAAAAGCCGCTGATTTTATAAAAGCCGAAAGCTCCTCAAACTGAACAACGATCTTTGTTTTTACCGGTTCTTCCTTTCTTCTGGCTTTGTAATAGGCTTTAACCTCAGGATCTTTCTTAAGTGATTTGTATTCAAGCAGTCTACTGTATTCCTCTGTATCCCTGAAGGTAAAGGGCTTCATTTTCTGCTTTTCCCTGAATTCGGGAGATTTTATGAAATTCTCAAGCTTTTCAAATCCGATGATCTTTTCAGATCCGTCAAGATCCTGGAATCTTTTAAGGTTATGTCCGCTTATAGTTTTAAAATAGAGAACAATATCTTTGGCTTTTACCAGGGAAAGGTACTCCTTCTCTTTCTCATATTCCTCCGAGTACTTATATCTGAGAGATTCTATCTCTTTTCTTTTCTGAACAAAGTCGGAAGAAGTGACCAATTTATCCAGCTCGTTGTATCGCGCAAGCTGATCTGATCCTGCAAAGACATTGAGTTTCTCAAATTCGGAAATCAATGCCTTTTCAGCCTGCTCAATTTTAGATGTCGAGGGGATCATTCCCAGTAGAAGCTTGAGACTTGCCATTGTAAAATTGGTTTTTGTACAACTGATAAAGATAAAAATCTTTCGATAATAATCAGCCACCCACCCTCAAATATTTGTTTTTTAGAGCCTGAAGCGCTGCAGGCGCAGATGAAAATTTCATATCAGGACGTTTTCTTAGTATCTATTTTGTTGCATGTGATTCGAGAAAGAAATTTAACTTTATGTTCGATTAGATATGATTATGAAAAAGAATCTGATATTAATCCCGGTTCTCCTGACCTGCTCCGGTTATTCGATTTTGTCGTCACAACAACTCACTGCCACTGAAATTGTGAGGAAAGCCGACGAAAAATTCAATGGTGAGAAAACGGGAATAAGTACCATGGTTATGACCATCGTCAGGCCATCATGGGAGCGAACTGTTGAATTCAAAAGCTGGACTATGGGACGTGAGAATTCACTAACATTAATAACAGCCCCTGCCAAGGACCAGGGACAGTCATTTCTTAAAAGAGGCCAGGAGATGTGGAACTGGAATCCATCAATAAACAGGCTTATTAAACTTCCTCCTTCAATGATGTCTCAGGGCTGGATGGGCTCTGATTATACTAACGACGATATTCTTAAGGAATCATCCCTGGTAAACGACTATAGCCATGAAATTGCAGGAGAGGAGATGATTGGTGACAGGTTGTGCTATAAAATCAAAATGGTTGCCAGGGAAGGAGCTTCGGTAGTCTGGGGACATCAGTTCAGGTGGATCGATAAAAAAGATCTGCTGGTGCTGAAGGCAGAACTTTACGACGAAGATGGATATCTGGTGAGAACTGAACTGGGTTCAGAGATAAAACTGATGGATGGACGTTATATTCCTACAATGCTGGAACTTTTACCTTCTGACGAAAAAGGGAATAAAACTGTT
>Ga0208980_10000223_pt1 | contig 29756 bp, 20 predicted proteins | sample WetSurMetagenome_3_FD_187993 | JGI IMG/M metagenome (GOLD analysis project Ga0208980, IMG submission 187993) | Wetland microbial communities from Twitchell Island in the Sacramento Delta, sample from surface sediment Aug2011 Site A1 Bulk (version 2) | ecosystem: Environmental > Aquatic > Marine...
TGGGTGGAAAACAACAAAGCCCCGGGCAAATATGTCAAAGTAACGTCCGGAGAGCGCAGCCTGCCGATGTGTTCCTACCCCGCCTATGCGAAGTACACGGGCGGCCCTGAAGGCGAGGCAAGTTCGTACGCGTGCTCGACTAAGTGATGTTTCAGCAACGCTTCAAAATGGGAACGTCCAGAATTCTCAACAAAACCAGGTAAACGGTGGACGTCCCCATTTTTGTGAGGTTGGATGGAAATACTGGCCGCAGCGATTTTGGGGATTGTTCAAGGACTGACGGAGTTTCTGCCTATCAGCAGTTCTGCTCATCTGATTCTGGTGCCATGGTTTTTCGGCTGGGAACCCAAGGGCCTTGCTTTCGATGTCTCCCTTCACCTTGGAACTGCCATTGCAGTCCTCGCCTTTTTTTGGGGTGAGTGGGTCCGCCTGGGCAGAGACGTAATTGCCGGATTAAAGCAGGGAACTCTGTTCGCCAGCCAATCTCAAAAGCTATTCTGGTTGCTTGTAATCGGGACCATCCCCGCCGCAATCGCAGGGTTGGCCTTGGAGGAAACAATCGAAGCGCACTTGCGCTCTCCGCTAATCATTGTTTTTACATTGGCAGTCCTGGCCACGACGCTTTATTGGGCGGAGAAGAGGAGCCGGCAAAACCGGAGCATGGAGCATTTTTCCTGGGCCGATTCCATCTGGATCGGTCTCAGCCAGGCGCTGGCATTAATTCCGGGAGTGTCGCGAAGTGGCATTACTATCACGACCGCCATGTTTCGCGACAGCGATAGAACAAGCGCCGCGCGGTTCTCCTTCCTGTTGTCGACGCCGGTGATAGTTGGTGCAGGAATCCTGGAAGCCTGGCGCCTGTTAAGCATTCTCCGTTCGCCGGCAGCAGGAACCGCGGATGCAGACTGGATTGTCATAGTCGTTGGAACTCTTTTCGCCGCGGTAACCGGTTTCCTTTGTATCCGGTATTTCCTTCGTTATCTGCAAACCAAAAGCCTTATGCCATTTGTAATCTATCGATTTATACTGGCCCCCATAGTTCTCATTTACTACCTCAAGAATCATTGAGATGCTTTCACCTAATATTGATGTAAAGAACCCCTTTTTGAGCTGCTAATTGCACCGAAAGCCCTGCTGGTGATCAGAACTACTGCTGGACAAGAACTGCAGTCTTATCGTAGCCTAAGTCTCCAGAGTTTCTATGCCGATGAGATCCATGGCACTCTGGCATTGACCTGAAAGCGGCCGGTTCATTACGGAAAAACTGTGACCCAATCTACTTGGTTCTGCTAATTATGACCCAAACCACAAATCAACGTTCCGCTGCGGACATGATCGCAGGCTACTTCCGTGACTTTGGCGTTTTGCGGGGGACGCGCCTGGAGTACTGGGGCATCCAGATCATCAACTTTCTGGACTGCACCTTTTACTTTGCAATGCTGACCATTGCCACGCTTTTTCTTTCTACGGACCTCAAGATGAGCGATGAGGATGCAGGTTACGCCGTAGCGGTGTTCACCTCTGCCACAACCCTCCTGTTGACCGTTTCGGGAGCATTGACCGATTGGCTCGGCATCCGGAAAGGGATGCGGGTGTCGATGATTTCGGCGCTTATATTACGCGCAGCATTGCTCTATGTCGGGCTCACTCCTTCGCTGCCGAACCGCGGTCTCATCGCTTCGGCTCTGCTGTTGCTCATGGCGCCCTTCATGGCAGGGATCCAGACGATTTTCCAGGCCGCCTGCCAGCGCTTCACAACGAAGATCTCCCGAAGCGCAGGCTTTAACCTCTGGTACCTGTTCATGAACATCGGCGCCGCTGCCGGCGGTGCCGCGATAGATATTGTGCGTCTCCGTCTCAAGGTTGGCAACGTGCACATCTTTACGCTTGGGGTAATCAGTGCAGTGCTTTGCCTTCTTTGCAACGAGCTTATGATCCGCCGGGAGGAACAGCTCCGCGGACCCGATGAGGAGCCGGAGACAAAGGAAGCCAAGCCGGAAAAGAAGTCTCCTTTGAAGATTCTCATCGATGTGGTGCGACAGCCGGCATTCCTGCGCCTGATTGTTCTAATCGCTCTCGTCCTTGGTGTTCGTGCCGTCTACACCTATATGTATATCCTGATGCCCAAGTACTGGGAACGGACCATCGGCCCCGACGCCCAGATCGGTGTGCTCAACATGATCAACCCCATCGGCATTGTAATCGGACTCATCCTGTTCATTCCGTTGGCAAATCGGTTCAAGGTCTTTAACCTCCTCGTCTACGGCTCGATGGTCTCCGCTGTCGCGCTGTTTCCATTAGCGGTCCCTTGGCGGCTTTACGGGCCCGATATATCTCAAGCGCACTATATTATGGCGATCCTGTCCATGATTTTATTGACCATTGGAGAGGTGCTGTGGTCGCCGAAGCTTTACGAGTACACGGCCGCCATCGCGCCGGAGGGCCAGGAGGGAACCTACCTCGGCTTCTCGATGATCCCATGGTTTCTAGCCAAGACGCTGGTTAGTGCCTTTTCGGGCCACATGCTCACATACTGGTCGCCTGAAAAGGTGGTAGTAGAGGGTGCGGTGGTTCCACTGCAGCAGGCCCTGATCCAAGGGCAGGTGTCTTACTGGCAGAGCCCGGCTGCGATGTGGTTGATCCTCGGCCTATACGCGCTGGTAGGTTGCATCGTTGCCGCTCTTTTGCAAGGTTGGCTAACTCAAGGAGCACACTGGAAAAAGGAAACTGTGGCGCAAGCCTAAGCACCCCCCCGCCCCCGCGCACCTGGTTATACTGTCCCTCCGCACCTGGTTATACTGTCCCTTCCACAAGTATTCCGGCGGGCAAACTGAAGCATGCAAGTGCCGAACCAAAGGCACGATCGGGCCGGGCCGGAGCCCCGCCCCCACAATTCTTTCAGGGAGGCTGCGGAGTTGAAGTGCCTTAATAGGGTGATGGATCTTGCCTACTTCTTGTCCTCCAGAACGGGAGCCGGGCCCAGAACATCGTCGATCGTTTTGCCAACAATCGGGCCGAGGTCCAGCGCCTTCACCGGCTGTTCAATGATCTTCTTGTCACCAACGAGAACCACCACAATGTTGTCCGGGTCTATCGTCTGACGGGCAACCCTCAAGACATCTTCCTTGGTCACCGACAATATATTTCGAATATAGTCGTTGATATAAGAATCCGGCAATTGATAGATCACCATCTCTTCAACCTGACCGGCAATCTGCGCTACGGTCTGGAAATCGGATGGATACGTCAAGGCGACATAGTTTCTGGCACGTTCGACTTCCGCCTCGCTGATCGACTCACGAATTCCACGCAGTTCCTTCATAAACTCGACCAGAGCCTTGTCCGTTACGGCTGTCTGCACTGCGGACGCAGCGAGGAATGGGCCGGGGAGAGGCCGGAAATCAAATGCGGACGAGGCGCCATAGGTATAGCCGTGCTCCTCACGAAGATTGAGGTTCAGCCGGGAAGAAAATGCACCTCCCAGAACCGTATTCATAACGACCAGAGCGTAGTAGTCAGGCGTCGTGCGTGGAACACCGATCCGTCCGATCCGGATCTCTGTTTGTGCTGCTCCGGGCTTGTCCACCAGCACGATTTCCCGTCCCGCCACCTGTTTGATGGCGGTAAGTGCCGGTGCGCTGCCCTTGCCGCTTTTCCATGAACCGAACGCTGCACCTAATTTCTGACGCATCTCCTTAAGCGTTACATCCCCCACCACGATCAGCGCCGCATAATTAGGCTTGAACCATGTTGCATGGAATTGCGCGCAGTCATCCCGTGTCATTGCTCGCAGAGTAGTCTCAGTCCCGACAGACGGAATCCCATAAGGGTGCTGGTCGCCATAGAGTGTCCGGTTAAGTGCTATCGAACCCAGTGTCCGTGCTTCATCGCGCCATTGCAAAAGCGCGGTAAGGCGCTCTGTCTTTTTCCGGGCAAGCTCGGCGGCAGGGAAGGTTGGTTTTAGAACAATGTCGGCAAAAAGAGCGAGTGCAGGATCCATTCGCTCAATGGGTGTTTGGAGCCGCACGGCCATGGCATGCTGACCGGCGATTGATGTGATCTGCGCGCCGAGATAATCGATATCATCAGCCAGGGTTAGTGCGTCGCGCTTGCCGGCACCTTCCTTCATCATTAGGGCAGTCATGCTGGCGAGGCCTGATTTTCCTGCGGGATCCATCGCTGTGCCGGCCCGGACCATCAGGTTGATCTGCACGAGCGGCACCTGGTGCTTCTCCAGGAGAAAGACCGGCAGACCATTTGGCAGAGTAAATTTCTGAATTGCCGTGACTGAGAATTCCGGTGCAGAGCCCGGCTCAGGTGGTGCGCTCCTGTCGGGTTTTTGTGCCATAGCGGCATGGACGAGCATCGCAACGCTGAAAACAACCAGAACAAATCGATTCTTCATTGCGGCTTCACCTCCTTCGCGGAACCCGAGGCCAGTTCCTTTTTCCCGTTCGGTACAACGCTCAAGACCACTCGCGCGTCGTTGCGGAGGGTCGTTGCGGCATAGCCGGAGATATCCTGTGGATCAATAGCCCGATAACGTGCAAGATCCTCGTTGAAATAATCTGGGTTTCCTGTCATGACATAGTAAGCATTCAACTGATCCGCTTTGCCACCGAAACCTCCCACGCTCTCCAGGCGACTGAGGTAACTGGATTCAAACTGGTTCACCGCCCGGTCAACTTCGCGGCGCGTCGGTGGTTCCTTCACGATTCGATCTAGTTCCTCCTGTATCACTCGTTCGATCTCTCCCAGAGTTTTTCCGGCGCGTGCAGTAGCAATGATCATGTACGTGGAGGCAAGGGCGGAGGACGATTGATACGAAGTTATGTCCTGAGCGATCTGGAGGTCGTACACCAGGCGTTTATAGAGCCGTGAGTTTTTCCCCCCGGCAAGAATATTTGCCAGCAGATCGAGTTCTGCATCACCCGGCGCGAACATCCTCGGGCTTAGCCATGCCATATAAAGTCGAGGAAGCGATACCTTATCCTCCATCATGAGTCGTTTCTCTTCAGCCAGGAATGCCGGCGGTGCATCTACAGGAGCAACGGCAGCGCCCCCGGGGATCTCCCCAAACCACTTTTCCACAAGGGCGCGAACCAAACGAGGGTCGATGTCTCCCGCAATGGACAGGCTTGCGTTGCGCGGGACGTAGTACTTTTTAAAAAATTCCAGGACATCTTCGTAACTTGCGGCCGCCAGATCCTCCATGGATCCAATTGTGGGCCAGTGGTACGGGTGCGTAGGAGGGAAGAGGTTTTCATCAAGGATGATACCAGCCATGCCGTATGGCCGGTTCTCGTATGATTGCCTTCGCTCGTTCTTCACCACATCGCGCTGTCCATCGACCTTGTCTTTCGTCATTGCGTCCGGCAGATATCCCATGCGATCCGATTCCAGGTATAGGGCGAGCTCCAGCGCATTTGAAGGGACATTGATCCAATAGTTCGTCCGGTCGGTAGAAGTGGAGCCGTTGTTTTCTCCCCCCGCTTTTTCCAGTAACTCATCGAATTTTCCTTCCGGCACGTGTCCGGAGCCTTCGAACATCAGGTGCTCAAACAGGTGGGCAAAACCAGTCCTGCCCGGTTTTTCACTGCCTGATCCCACGTGGTACCAGAGATTGACCGCAATCGTCGGCGTCGTATGGTCTTCGTGCAGGATCATCGTCAAGCCGTTTGGCAGTGTCGTAATCGAATAGGGTACTGATAGCTTTGTTTCCTGCGCTGCAGCTGATATTGGGAGCAGGAGGAACAGCAACAAAACTTGCTTCATACAACCTCCTCAGAGCGTGAATAAGTTTTTCGCTTGTATCCGCTAATTATACCCGAGCGATAGCATGCTGTCGAACCGGTCCGAGACGCACGTCATAATATTGATCTAGATCTTGGGAGAGTTTCTCACGGCAGCAGTGGCGTGGCCTTATTTGCGTCCGGGCCGCAAGATTGCCTTTTCGCCCTCATGGCTCAGCACCGCACCCTCCGGCGTGATTTCTTCGAGCAGGTACTGTCCGCCGACATAGTCGCCTTCCAGGTACTTCTTGCCATCGATGAAGACCAGGCGCTCCTCTTTGGCTTCGGAGTACACGTGGATATTCAGCGTCATCTTGTCTGCAGCCTCCCGAAAGGATGCCGGCCTTGTCTCAATGGGATTCTGATTGAGTGCCGGAGCATTCGCAGCGGAATCATCCATCTCCGACTGCGATTGTGGAGACAAATCTTCGCTAGCAGAAGAGTCCTCTTCACTTTCTTGTGAGACGGCCACCGCTTTTCCCGAAGAGCTTGACGTGCGCCCGCTTTCAACAGACTTACGCATGACAGCTTCGTAAGCAGGAAGACCAGGCTTTGATGAAGGAGCGTCGGCTGCGGGAGTAATGGACTTTGACTCCGGGGCTTCGTTTGCGGATTGTGGATACTTCACAAGTTTGGATGCTTCACCGGCTTCGGTTGAAGGAAGCGCAGCACCATTGTTTGATTCAGTGCCTTTCTGCGAAATAGTCTGCTGCTGTGTCACGATTTTCGAGGAAGGCAGAAAGAACCAAATGATTGCAGCAATAGATAACAAAATAGCGCCGGCAATAATCCACAGACGATGTCGCTGAACACTCCTCGACTCGTGTACGGTCGCAAGCGTAGGCACCCTGGCAATACCTCTCTCTTTTTCGGCCTTTTTCAACGCGTCGAGGATGTATGACATGGTTTCCGATTACTCTCCTCTGGCGGTATGCTGCACGATTGATGGAACCTCGGGTTCCGCGACAGCGCAAGTCAGGCGCACAAGCGTTTCGATCCCGATTACGCCGTCCGGAGCCAGCGATTGCGCCTGCTGAAAGCGCTCGATTTTTTGCCGCAAGTCTTTATCGAAGTAATCCGGTGCCTCTGAAACCGAAGTGTTCCCCTCCAGCTTAGCAAGCGCGTTTCGCACCCATGCTACGTCCTCGCCCTTCACGCCGGGATACAGCTTGCGAAATACAAACGGGGGCTTCCAAAGAAGTATGAAAGAACCGTCCCACACCTTATCAACCTCTGAAAGCGGAAAAGCATATTCCTGGCTTCCAATGGCCAGTTGTGCTGTGTCATTACCCAGCCCGACAATCGTCACGCGACGGCGTTGCCCGTCGGGCAAAGATACTTCGAGAATGGCCGGGAGGTCTAATCGGCGCAGTCTGGCCCAGCCACCCGCCTGGAAGAGACATTCGAATCCGTGTGCGTTTCCAACCTTGCATCCCAGGTCCGCCGGGCTCATAGAGATATCGGCTCCCCAGCGGGCAAAGAGGTTTGTGAAGCTGGCACCTGACTCGCCCGCTAACGAAGGGTTGCCCAGGATATCGGCGAGGGCTGAGCTCTGCCCAGCCACACTCATCGCTGGTCTGATCTCCGGCTGCTGCGTAACCACCTCCAGCTTGCTGATTTCTGCCGCTGGAGCTGCGCCTGCTGGCTCGATTTGAATGCTAGCTGCAGGCATATCGGCGGAGGCCGCTGGCTTAGCCAGTGTGTTTTTTGGAGTCGCGTATCGCTGGGAAGATGCAAGGAAGGCCACAATTCCGGCTATTATGACAATGAGCGCGATAATTCCGGCTGCCCACGAAGGCCGGACCCTTTTATACCAGGGAACAATCCCCTGCGTTTCCCGGCCTGCCCGACGCACAATGGCGGTGTTCACCATCTGCTTATCCATCGCGTAGGCCCCCAGGAGCGCTCGATCACAAATGATATTGATAAGCCGAGGCATGCCGCCGGAAAGGCAGTAAACCTGGCGCATTGCCGGGGGTGTGAAGATGGGATCGCGCCTCCCTGCAAAAGACAATCGGTGTTGGATGTAGGCATAGGTGTCACGCCGGGACAGAGCTCGCAGGTGATACCGTGCGGTAATGCGCTGCGCGATCTGTTGAAGCTCCTTGCGCTTGAGAATGGACAGCAGTTCCGGCTGGCCGATCAGGATAATCTGGAGGAGCTTCTCTCGCGATGTTTCAAGGTTGGTCAGAAGGCGGATCTGCTCCAATACGTCATTACTTAGATTCTGGGCCTCGTCGATTATAAGCACGGTCCGTCGATGCCGGGCATGAGATTCGAGCAAGTGCTGATTCAGAGCATCGATGAATGACTTGACGCTGGGATTCTCAGTCGGCTGTGGAATGCGAAGCTCATCGAATACTGCTGCAAGAAGCTCTTGCACCGTCAGACAGGGATTTAATATCAACGCTATATCCGTCTCGGACGGAAGCTGCTGGACCAGACATCGGCATAGAGTCGTTTTCCCGGATCCTATGTCGCCGGTCAGTTGAACAAATCCTCCGGGTTGTTTTACGCCATAAACAAGATGCGCCAACCCTTCACGGTGCTGCTCGCTCATGTAGAGAAATCGCGGGTCCGGAGTCAACGAAAATGGAGGCTCGTTCAATTTGAAGCTGTCGGTATACATAGATTCCTATTGAATTCCCGTTTCTTTGCGAAGACAGATGTTCCTGTCGTCCACGGAAATCCGGCCGCAAAGCTCTCAATACCCTGAGGGTCAGACCCAGAATATACCAGAGAGCAACATGATCCGTAAATGACATCAATACAAATGGGAGGGTGCCACTCCAATGCTCCCGAGACATTTGCTTCATATTGGACCATTTATAGGTGCGTTTTGGATATAATATGCAAATGGCATCAGTGAACATAAGCTGCAATCCCTTGGCGGAACACCTGCGAGTTCTCCTGACGAAAGCTGCACTCGCAGCGGAACGAGCGGAGTTTGCCAACGCTGCCAGCTGCATTGGACTGCGGCTCAATTCGATCCATTCCTCCCGCACCGAAGATCCAAAGGAGCTGATGTCATCATGAGCGCCTCGAAAGGTTCCCGCGCCATTGTTGCGGCGTTGCTGGCAAATCTTGGAATTGCGGCATCCAAATTTATTGCGTTCATTTTCACCCGCTCGTCCTCAATGCTCTCCGAGGGTGTGCACTCGGTCGCAGACTCGGCCAATCAGGTGCTGCTGTTGATTGGCGGCAGGCGCGCCCGGCGGACGGCTACAACCGAACATCCGTTCGGCTACGGGAGATCCCGTTACGTCTCTGCGTTCATTGTGTCGATCGTACTGTTCAGCCTCGGGGGAGTCTTCGCATTGTATGAGGGATGGCACAAGCTTGCCAATCGCGAGCGGTTGAGCAACCCCCTGTGGGCTTTCGCCGTGCTTGGCGTGGCGATTGTGCTCGAAGCATTCTCGTTGCGAACGGCGGTGCATGAATCCAACCGTCTGCGAGCCGGTGTTCCTTGGAACCGGTTCGTCCGCGGAGCGAAGGCGCCCGAACTTCCTGTTGTGTTGCTCGAGGATATGGGGGCACTGCTTGGCCTGATATTTGCGCTTTTTGGCGTCACTGCAGCCGTCCTTACGGGCGACGGGCGCTGGGACGGCATCGGCTCGCTCGCCATCGGCGCCTTGCTCGTAGTGGTCGCCATCATCCTGGGGCGGGAAGTGGATAGCCTGCTCATCGGCGAGTCCGGCACGGCTGAACATGTTGCAGCGGTCAGGAGGGCGCTTGAAGCCGGGGAAGACATCGAGCGCATCATCCACCTCAAGACGCTCCACCTTGGCCCCGACGAGCTCATGGTTGCCGCAAAGATCGCTGTCCGTCACGATGAGACCGCGGCGGCGGTGGCGCGGGCTATCAACGATGCCGAGTCAAGAATTCGCAGCGCCGTCCCGATCGCCCGGGTGATCTACCTCGAACCGGATATATTCCTCAAGGAGTCCTTGCCCGCAGGAAAGGACGGACATTAGGACTCCATTCATAAACGGCTGACCCACGTCCCAGCCAGGAGAGGCCGTGCGCATCTGTTTCCATGGTATACGGCAACCTCTTGCCAGGGGAACCAAGCTATTGACTTGATTTGGGATTGAAGGAACTTTGCCATCCACGTGGCTAAAGCATCTTCATATATCGATCCCACAAATTTATATGTTAAGCTCGGACTCCTGGCGCATCCCGAAAAATCTGCTATCCTTTAGTTAGATCTCACGGACGAATCAGCATGAAAAGCGAAAATGCTTTCCTGATGTGCGAGCCGCAATTCTACAACGTCGAATACATTATCAACCCATGGATGAAAGGCAATGTCGGTTGCGTGGATCATTCTGTCGCTCTTCAGCAATGGAAGCGTTTGCATGAAACGATGTCGCATTTTGGCCAAGTTGAATTGATCCCGCAGATCTACGGTCTCCCGGATATGGTTTTTACAGCAAACGGTGGATTGGCATATGAAGGTGTTTTAGTCCCTTCCTACTACCGGTACATGCAGCGTCGCCCTGAGATGTCCTATTTTACGGAGTGGTTTCGTGAACGGCGTTTTCGCATAGCAGAACTGCGCAGCGGAATCACTTTCGAGGGTGAGGGGGATGCCCTATTTCAGCCGGGACGCCCTCTGATGTGGGGCGGTTACGGACCGCGTACGTCGCTTGCTGCCTATCGGGACCTGGCACAGATGTTTGAGGTTGAAGTAGTTCCCTTGCACTTGATAGACGAGCGTTTCTATCATCTCGACGCATGTTTCTGCCCGTTGCCGGAAGATCGCCTCGTATACTATCCCAAAGCCTTTGACCGTGAATCCCTGGATGCGATCCACTCGCGCATATCCATTGACAATCGCTTTGAAGTCAGCCACACCGACGCGCTGAACTTCGCCTGCAATGCCCTGGATTTGGGCAATCGATTCATCACCAATTTTGCCGGCGATGACCTCCGCAGGAAACTGGAGTCGTGGGGTTTTGAAGTCACTTTATGCCCGCTATCGGAATTCATCCGTGCCGGCGGCTCTGTCAAATGCCTGGTGTTGCGTCTAAGCCACCCTGTAGTTGCCAGGGAAGTTGCCGCGGCAAGGCCGGCTACCTCCATTTGTGAACGCGAAGTTATGGCTGAAGGGCATTTACTGGACCGGGGTATTGCAGGCCAGATACTGGACTGTGTCAAGGAAGGGGGTTGCGATTTTGAGATTCACGACCTCCAGGTTGGGCAGCGTCATGATCAGCATTCCGCCATGCGATTCAGTGTTGTGGCACCGGGACCTCAGCGTCTCGATACGGTGCTTGAACGCCTGCTCCGAATCGGTGTAAGGCTGAGCGAAGGTGAAATAGACGCGAAAGCAAGGAGAGTTCAAGCGGATGGAGTGGCGCCATGGGGTTTCTATGGCACGACGATCTACCCCACCGACCTGCGGGTGAATGGAGAGTGGATTCGAGTTTCGGATCAACGCATGGACGGCGTCATTGTGGTTGGCGATTCGCCGGATGGAGTCACTGCGCGCTGTGTTCTGATTCGCAATTTGAAATTGGGTGATGAGGTGGTGTGCGGCGTTGAAGGCATCCGCATCCATTCCCACCAGGAAACCCGGGAACACGAACCTTTTGGCTTCATGACTTCGCCTGTGTCGAGTGAACGGCGCGTTGAGGCCGTTGTTGAGGATCTCGCCTGGGAAATGCTCCGCGCCCGCGAACAAAGGGGGCGAATTGTCCTGGTTGCCGGGCCGGTCGTCATCCACACTGGAGGGGGTGCGCACCTGGCCCGCCTCATTCGAATGGGTTACGGACAGGCGTTACTGGGTGGAAATGCCATCGCGGTTCATGATATCGAACATGCCCTTTTCGGCACTTCGCTTGGCATCGACTTGAAGCGCGGGGGCGCGATCCATGGTGGCCATCAGCATCATTTGCGCGCCATCAACATTATCCGCTCCTGCGGCGGCATCGCAGAAGCCGTCCATCAAGGGGTTTTGCGCCATGGGGTCATGTATGAATGCATTGTTAATAACATCCCTTTTTGCCTGGCCGGCTCCATTCGAGATGATGGCCCGCTGCCGGAAACGCGAATGAACCTGATTACAGCACAGGATGAATATGCCCAGCTTATCCGCGGAGCAAGTATGATCCTGATGCTGGCATCGACTCTTCATTCAATCGGCGTAGGCAATATGACTCCGGCAGGGGTACGCCTTATAGCCGTGGACATAAATCCGTCGGTGGGTTTGAAACTAGCCGACCGGGGTTCGGCCGAATGCTGGAGCATTGTCACGGACGTTGGGCTCTTTCTGCGATTGCTGGCCGACAGGCTGGAGGCCGAAAATCGCAGCAGCGTTGTGGATGCGAAATAGCGGAATCCCAAGGCAGGGGATTATGAAAGCTGATCTTGCCCCCAACGAAGAGCTTGTTCAGGAGATTGGCCGCAGGATACTCAAATCAGCGTTAGCCCCGCGCTTTACTCTCTTTCAAGGAGATTGGCTCATTCAGTGGATGATGAAGCAGGCGATGCGGGACGCCCGGCTGCAGGCACAACTTTTCCGCGTCGTTGACGTGTTACCGACACTGAAAACCCCGGCTCAGGTTGTTGACCACGTCCGGAAATACCTGGCAGCCCCCGCAAAAAAACTGCGGTATCCATTGGCCCCGGTTCTCCGTTCCAATCATCCGCTTTTGTTGACAGGGACGATTGCAGCGATTACACGCTGGATGGTTGGCCTCATGGCTCACCGCTTTATAGCCGCAGAAACGGTTTCCCGCGCCCCCCTTGCCGTGCAGAGCCTCCAGAGGCGCTCCATGGCATATACAGTGGATATCCTCGGCGAAGAAACCACCAGCGAGTCGCAAGCCGATGAGTATATGCGCCGCTATCTGGAACTGATTGATACATTGACATTGTTGCAGCTCAATCCGGTGTCCTCGCAGCATGATCTCGCCCAGCGGAGTGGAAATTCCACTTCACGCCTGCCGCCGGTCAACGTCTCAATCAAGCTCAGCGCTGCGCTTGACTGGCCGGCTGCGCCAGCGCCTTCTCCCCGGCGAGCAGAACGTGCTTGTTTATGAATCACGCGGTGTGGCGGCCATCATCAATGCCTTGGAATAATAGAGCCCGCGATAAGGAAAAGGAGAGGGCTATGAGCAGAGTTCGCGTTTTAGTGGGCACGAAGAAAGGAGCGTTTATCCTGGAATCGGATGGCAAACGCAGAGATTGGGAGGTGAGTGGCCCTCATTTTGCAGGGTGGGAAATATATCATATGAAGGGTTCTCCGGCCGATCCGAACCGGCTGTATGCATCGCAGTCCAATAGCTGGTTTGGGCAGATCATGCAGCGCTCCAACGATGGGGGCAAAACGTGGGAACCGGTCGGTAACGAGTTCAAGTACGATGGTGTTCCTGGCACGCACCAGTGGTACGACGGCACCGCCCGTGCATGGGAATTCAAGCGGGTCTGGCATCTTGAACCGTCACTCGCCGACCCGGATACCGTATATGCGGGGGTGGAAGACGCTGCGTTGTTCCGAACTTCCGACGCAGGGAAGACATGGCAGGAGCTGGCAGGCTTGCGCGGCCACGGATCAGGTCCCAAGTGGATGCCTGGCGCCGGCGGGATGTGCCTGCACTCGATCCTCCTCGGCCCCAAAGATTCCCAGCGGATCATTATTGCCATCTCTGCTGCCGGTGTTTTTCGCAGTGACAATGCCGGCAAGGATTGGAAGGCGATCAACCGCGGATTAAAATCCGAATACATCCCAGATCCTGAAGCTGAAGTAGGCCACTGTGTCCACCGTATTGCAATGCACTCCTCTCGCCCCAACGTTCTATTCATGCAGAAACACTGGGACGTAATGCGCAGTGATGACGGGGGAGAATCGTGGCAGGAGATCAGCGGAAACCTGCCCAGCGATTTTGGCTTTCCTATTGATGTTCACGCCCATGAGCCGGACACGATCTATGTGGTGCCGATAACCAGCGACCGGGAACACTTTCCGCCAGAGGGAAAATTGCGCGTTTATCGTAGCCGCACCGGCGGAAACGAGTGGACACCGCTGACGAACGGTCTGCCGCAAAGCGATTGCTATGTAAATGTGTTGCGGGATGCCATGGCTGTGGATTCGCTTGATTCGTGCGGCGTGTATTTCGGCACAACGGGTGGGCAGGTATACTGCTCGCCTGATGCGGGAGATAATTGGGTCCCTATAGTGCACGATCTCCCCGCTGTTTTTTCAGTGGAGGCGCAAACGATCCCGGGCAATTGAAAATCCCAATCACCAAAACCCAGACGAAATCTACCTGTCAAATGCGAAGGGAAGTGAAGGCAACATTGAAGGGTTTGGGACCGGAAAATTCGGAATTCGTTGACGCTTTTGTCTGGCACGTTAGCCATGGATATGCAGCCTGTGATACGAATTATAATCCCACCGTATCTGCGAACGTTGGCTCAGGTTGGGGCCGAAGTGGAACTAAAAGTTGAAGGTCCTGTTACGCAGAGATCAATTCTTGATGCGCTGGAGGCCAGCTATCCAGTGCTCCGTGGATTATTCCGAGATCACGCGACATTGAAGCGCAGGCCGTTTGTGCGCTTCTATGCCTGCAAAGAGGATTTATCACTGGAGCCACCGGATGCATTGCTCCCCAGTGCGGTTGCATCTGGGGCGGAGCCGCTTCTCATCATAGGAGCTATTTCCGGCGGGTAGCCGGTTTTCTCCAGTGGAATGGTCAAATAGATATCGGTGGTTTTTTCCCCGCTATCGGTATTGATTGCAGCGAAAGCTATTTTATTTTACCTTAGAAGAGGCATGAGAGACGTTCCCACAATTTGTTATGACCCCGGATTGGAGCCGCGGAGCGTACGCGCGGCCCTTGTATGGGGACTGAATATGCCGGGATGCGTGAAGACTACATCCGTGCCACCCTATATTTCTGAGCTTTTGGAGCGCGTGCGCATGGTCGGCGAAGGATTTATCCCTGCAGCGCGCAAAGCCGCCGTCCGAGGTATGCTCCGCTTCGGGACATACAAACCATCGGGACGGAGCAAGCCATCCAGCGAATACCTTCTCGCGGCCGCTCTGCAAGGCAACTTTCCTATAGTCAACGATCCCGTGGACGTAAACAACGCGGTCAGCCTGGAGTGGGGCTATCCCGCGAGCATATTTGATATCGAACTCTGCGGCACTGAACTGCTTCTGCGGCGGGGCAAGGCCGGCGAGTCTTACATCTTCAATCCATCGGGGCAGAGCATAGACCTCGAGGATCTGCTCTGCGTATGCCGTGCCGAAGGAGAGGCCTGGCTGCCCTGTGGGAACCCGGTGAAAGATGCCATGGCTACCAAGACGAGGGAATCCACACGCGGGATTGCAGGGGTTATCTACACTCCCTCGGTTGATCCTAAGGAAGACATTGAGGCAGCTGCAGAGCGTTTTGCCGCTCTCCTCCATTCCAAATGCGGCGCATCCGAGAATGGTTGGATAATCCCGTAGCTCCTGCCATAGGCCAATAACAATGAAGGAGGTTTGCCAGTATGCGCGATGATTCTATCTCAAGGGAAAAACCGCAATTGAATGATCTTACGGATATGGAAGCGGTTGTCATAAATAGAAAAGGCACTGAAAAACCATTCACCGGCAAATATGACGATTACAGCAAGAGTGGCACTTATATATGCAAAAAATGTGGGGCAGCTCTCTATAATTCGTCTGACAAATTTAAATCCGGATGTGGGTGGCCGAGTTTTGATGATGAAATTAGAGGGGCGGTTCGGAGGCTTCCCGATGCGGATGGTGTAAGAATGGAGATTGAATGTGCCGCCTGCGGAGGCCATCTGGGACACGTTTTCACAGGGGAGAGATTCACGCCTAAGAACGTGCGCCACTGCGTCAACTCTGTTTCACTTGATTTTGTTCCTGATCATCTCGAGCCGGGAACCTACGGAACAGCCATATTTGCCGGAGGATGCTTTTGGGGCGTTGAGTATTATATGCAGAGAGCGCCAGGAGTGGTCTCTGTCACATCAGGCTATACAGGCGGGCATAAAAGCAATCCTACCTACGAGCAGGTATGCGGTGGAAAGACGGGTCATGCCGAGGCGGTTAAGATAGCATATGATCCAAAGCAAACGACTTATGAGACCCTTCTGAGATTATTTCTTGAGATACATGACCCGACACAGGTGGGCGGTCAGGGGCCCGACCGCGGAGAGCAGTACAGATCGGAGATATTCTTTGTGAATGATTATCAGAAGGAGATCGCTGAAAAATGCCTGAATACACTGAGATCGAAAGGGCTGAAAATATCTACCGCGCTCACAAAGGCTTCGGAGTTCTATCCTGCCGAAGACTACCATCAAAATTATTATTCAAAGACCGGCAAACTCCCGTATTGCCATAAATATATCAAGAGGTTTTAGTTATCTACACTTCTATTTCTTATTGCCTCTTGCCAGATCAAGAGCGGTAGGCGCTCCTTTGACCGCCATTTCCAAGGTATATATATTTCCCATGTATGTAATAAATAGCGTTTTGCGGTCCTTGCCGCAGAACTCCACATTGGAACTTCCTTCCGGCATGGCTATCTCTTCTACCAACTCGCCGGCCGGGGAATATGCGAGTATATAGTTGTTGGCCGTGAGATAAACGTTGTTCTTTTCGTCCAAGGCCATACCGTCTGTATTCTTTTCACAGAAGGCTTTTTTCTCAGACAATGTCCCATCAGCGTTGATTTTATAGGACCAGACCTTACCACTACCGCCTACATATAGGGTCTTCCCATCTGGGGTTCCGATAAGGCCATTAGGGCCGGTAATATCGTTTGTGACAAGCGTTGCCTTCTTGCCGTCGGGTGCTATATAGACGATTCCCAATTCGCTGGCATCGACGCCGGCTGGCAATGCCATGCCGCCCTCAGGCGGTCCCCCGCGTCGCTCACCTTGCGGCATGCCGCCACCTGGTGCCTCTCCGCGCCGGTCTCCACCGGGCATCCCTCCGCCCGGCTGTCCTCCGCGATCGACCCCGGTCGGTATGTTCATATACATATGACTGATATAAATGCCGCCCTTTGGGTCGATCCAAAGGTCGTTAGGCATTCGTATTTTTTTCCCGTTTACGGAATCGGCTATGACGGTTACGTTCTTCTTGAGGTCATCGCGAGTAACCCTGCCATTTCCCATTTCACATATAACAAGATTGCCCTTTGCATCGAACATCATGCCATTGGCTTGTCCGGTATTTTCCCTATAAAGGGTTACTTTCCCATCCTTCCAGGTCCATTTATTTATTTTTGATCCAAAAACCTCTGTGAAATAGACGTTACCTTCAGCATCGGTTGCAGGGCCTTCCGTGCCGTTGAACCCTGATTGAACCAATTTTACTGTCGCTCCCGGCGCCACCAGGCCGGAGCTTTTCCCGGCACTGAACCCAAAAACTGCAAATGACAGCGCTAAGGTAATGACGACAATCAAAATTTGGAGCATTGACTTCCTCGAGATCATCATAGTCTCCTGAGAATATGTTTTGTTAATATGGACATCCCCGAAACACGCCGAATTTTGTTCCGCGTCCTTATGGTCAAGCCTGCACAAGCTTAATACGATGTTTGCTATGCCTGAAGGTATTCAGCGGCGCATTTGGCCGCCATCAGGCCGGTAGTATATGCAAAGCTTGTGGTATTGCCGGAGAGGTATCCGGGGTACGTGCCTGCATATATGGTATTGGCATCGGAACCGCCGGCGTAGAGTCCGGGAATAGGCTTGAGGGCAGCGTCAAGAACCTCCGTTTTGTGACTGATTCTTATACCTCCCAAGCCTCCAAAGCTGTCGCAGCAGAATTGCGCCGCATAGTATTTGGGGCCATTAAGCGGCAGCAGATTCGCCGCTTCTTTGTAAAAGATCGGATCGGTGCCAACTTTGCAGTGAGCGTTGTATTCAGCAATTGTTGTTTTGAGTTCAGCGAGATCGATGCCCGTCTGTTTGCATAGATCCTCCAGAGAATCCGTAGCGAAAAGATAGGGGTATTTCAGTTTCCTGGCTTCCGCCACAATCTTTTCAACATCGTTCACAGGGGCCGCAAGTCCGCCACGGGCAGGTCCACCTCCTGGAACTGCACCGCCGCCAGGAGGGGGACTGCCGCCGGGAGCGGAGCTTCCGCCCGGGGCGGGGCCTCTGCCATCCGATTGCTGAGTCCTGTAAACCTCCGCGATTGTGCTGTCGAACATCATGAACGCCCTACCCTCCGGCTGGCGATGGATGGCGTTTCCCACAAAATATCTGTCGGCACATGCTTCGTTCATGACTCGCTTGCCCTGCAGGTTGACCATCAGATTAGGCTTGGCGAGAATAGTCCAATCCATCCGCGTTCCCTCCGGGCCCCCATAAATAGGCATTCCCTTGTATATGTCCATCATCATCTCGGACCTGACTGCGCCGGCTTCCCATGCCATTTTGATGCCATCGCCGCTCATATTGGGCATTTCATAGGTGTAAAAAAGATCTTTCTTATAGGTGAAGGAAGTATACTTCTTGATCATCTCAGGGCTGCCCATAAAGCCGCCGGTCATTATGATCACGACTTTTGCTTTTACCTGTATCTGCGTGCCGCTTTTGTCCTCGGCAATCAAACCGGTTACAGCGTTTCCTGTTTTTAAAAGTTTCTTTACCGGGGTTTCCATGAGTATTTGGATATTTTTTTGGGCTTTGGCTTTGTCTGTAAGAAGCGAGCATGCGTAGAAATCCTGCGTCTTGTAATCGGGATGCGTCGCAAAAGCGTGCATGTACTTTCCGAATCTCGCTTCATCGAAGGGACCGAAGATCAATCCCTTGCCCTCCAGCCACTTTACCGTAAAGGGAGTCGTGTTTATGTATTCGGAGGCTAAACGGGCATCAATCTTCCAGTGCGTAAAGTCCATGAGGTAATTGAAAGCATCCTTGAGGCTGCAGTCTTTAATGCCGTACTTCTCCTGAATGTGGGTGCCGGCGCCAAAGGGCCCCATGCCGCCGTTGCGTGCGCCGCCTGTGTGGTCAGTCTTTTCAAACAGACACACCTTGAGTCCGAGTTCTGCCGCGCGCAAAGCCGCGGACAGGCCTCCGGGGCCGGCTCCAATCACTGCCACATCGGTCTCAAGTTCTCTAATCTTTGTCTTCGCGCTCCCAGCCTGGGCCCGCACGCTTTTTGCAAGCCCCATGCCCACGCCTAGCGCTGCTGTGCTTCGACCCAAAAGTCTCATAATTGTTCTTCTAGTAAGTTCAACCATGATACCCCCACCAGCTATTTCTTCACTGCTGTCCAAACATTGGAAACAGCTTGACCTGCAGCGGCACCAGGTGCGCCACCACCAGGAGCGCCACCCTGTCCGCCATCTCGGGTGCCGCTCATCTTGGTTTCCTTGATTCCTGAAATCTTATTTCCCGCCAGTTTCCCGGTATAGGTGAAAGACAACGCTCCTTTTCCCTCTGCGCCGGTCGCATTCAAAGTTATTGCTATTGCATCACCTTTCAGTGTACCTGTCCCAGCTAATTCACCTATCTTGGGGTGTTTGCCCGTAACTGTCAGGTTCTCACCAAAAGCTTTTATATTCACATTAAAAGAATCGTCCTGTCCCTCATTGTTTTTCTGGCTAAATATCCAGACACCGGAAATATCGGCTGCCAAAAGAGCGGATGAGCATATGAACGCAGACAAGGCGAACACGATGAGAATCTTGCGCATCATTGATTCCATTTTTATGCTGTTTGTAGAAGCGGTGTTTATGGCCATCGTTTTCCCACAATTTGCGACAGTTTACTAGGAAGCAAAGATGCGGTACAGATAAAAAGGAAATGCGCGTGTATAGCGAAGCCTGACACATGCTAAAAGGGGGCAGCCTGGAAGCTGCCCCCTTGGATGTCAAATGCTTATGGTTGTATGCGCACTAATACTCAAAGCGCAGCGAGAACTGAATAATGCGCGGAGATCCAGCTCCGTTATATGCGCCGAAATTCAGGTTTACCGGATTTCCGAACATATACATCTGCGAGCTGTCAACGCCGGAATAGTTGGTGTGGTTCCAGGTGTTGTAAGTCTCAAAGCGGAATTGAAGCGCACGCCCTTCGCCCAGCCCGACCGGAATACGCTTAGCCACTGATAAATCCCAATTTTGCGTTCCGGGCCCGCGAAGAATGTTGACTCCCGTATTTCCGAAGCAGGCGAGGGTATGGTTTGTAGCAGAGCAAGGAGTAGGCGTTGCGAATGCCTCTGTCTTGAACTGGCGATAGAAAGTGCGCTCGCTTTTAGGCAGATAAGGATCGGCAATAAGGTTGAATTTGGCACCGGTAGCTGAGCCGGTCATCTCCGTGCCTATCGCCATGAACGATGGTGTATACAGACCTCCCGCGGCAAAAGTGGTGATGCCGGACAAAACCCAGTTGTCTGTTATCACACCCAGCCATTTGTTGCCGGTTTTCGTTCCGAGGTTCGGCAGGTTGTACACGTAGTTGATGACCAGTCTGTTTTCCGCGGCTGTCGGGCCGTAGGCCCATTCGCGGTCCGGGAGTTCCGGGTATGGGCTGGGACCCGTGCTGGCCCCTCCTGGGCCACCTGGGCCACCCGGAGGTGGTCCGCCGGGTCCTCCTCCTCCGCCAATTCCCATGTTTTTCGAGTAGGTCCAAGCAAGCCCGAAGGACAAGTTATTCGAGAACCTGCGATTTACCGAAAGTTGCAGGGAATTATAATTGTTGAACCCCGTAAACTCTACCGCATTCAGCTGGCCCAAACCAGGATAGTTGGTCCTCCTTAAATCGTCGGTCCAGGTAGGATTATCGTACTTTGACCACATCGGAATATAGTTGGCGTCTTTATTCTGGCCCTGGTCACGCCCGAAAGTTCCAACGTAAGACGCATCCAGCACCGTATTGAAACCCAGGTCCCTCTGAATGCCGAAGCTCACGGTATAGGTGGTTGGAAGCGGCTGATCGCCATAATTGCTTGACCCCTGCGATATACCTATGGCTCCTCCCTCGCTGCCGCCTGCTACGTCATTAAAGTTGGCATAGTACAATGTCCGAGCCTGGGTTAAGGGTGGATTGCTGGCCAGGTCCCAAACACCCGCAGCGTTGCCCGAGTTACGGTTGTAGAATGTTCCAAAGCCGCCGCGAAGAGCGGTTTTGCCGTCGCCGTTTATATCCCAGGCAAAGCCCAAACGGAAGGCCGGTTTCAATGCCGGCGTCTTATAAATGGTAACAGGAAGGACGCCCTGACCACCTATTTCGAAGCCATTAGTATAATCACCGCTCCCAGGTACATAAGTGCCAACCAAAGCCGCAGGTTGCAGGTTCTCCTTATTGGGGTCCCCGACCATATCCCATGCGTACCTCTTTTGGCCAGGGCCTGGAGGACCTTCGGCGTACGGGTAATAGAGCCTGGCGGCATTGTTGGGATCATAGCTCTCACGGACAAAGGTGGCTTCATCTCCGTTCAAATTCTCATAGGGAGGGGAATGGTAGAAACGGACACCCAAATCCAGAGTCAGGCGAGGATGCACGCGCCAGCTGTCCTGAACATAGAAATCCGTTTGCCAGAACCAGAAATCCCCAACAACCTTCTCTTGTTCGGCGTAGCTATTGAAATTCCCGAGCAACGCATTGGCGTAGCCATGGCCGGTGTTTCCCATACTGGTAAGCCAGTCGTTACTGGTTGAAAAGTTATAAGCTCCCAGGTAGGGGGTTGTAGGCATACCCCCAATCTGCTCCTTACCGGTGCGTTCAACATAGATTCCAGCCTTCAGATTATGCTTGCCGATAATCTTGGTGAGGTTGTCCTGGTAGCTCCAGATGCGGTCGTAATTCGTAAAGGGAGCCATGGGGCCGTTCGAAGGAGCTCCTGCAGGTGGATTGCCAAATGACACGTTGGGTGCCATCAGCGCGTAGAAGAGATTGTCGACCGGGATGTCGGCGTCATTGTACCAGTGCGGCGCGTTTCCCATCCTGGATCGGTCGAGCTGGTTTGGATATACACTATAAAAACTCCAGGTGTTCCAGGTGTAGCCGAACAAGAACTCGTTTACCGTGGTCTGATTGAAGACATAAGTAGTTCCCGCGGCATACCCGTGTCCTGGGTTGGGGGCTCTTACTTTATAGGGTTTCCACGTATTGTCGTCCGGATCAAGGAGGTACGAGGCGTTAGGTGCCTGACCCGGTGGTCCCGCGCCACCAATTGATACCGACTCGTCAAAATCGTTGGCATAGCGGAAGTAGCCACTCAGTTTCGATGTCAAATAGGTATCTATACGGACCACGTCATTACGCCGCGGATATGGAAACGTCTCGCTGATTTTGTAGTTCCGTTGATACATCAGAGCAGGATCTGGCTCGACGTAATTTGGCATAGGCCAGAAATTAAGCATGGCCTTGCCAACATCGGTCAGGCGATTCTCCGGGATTATGTTGCCGGGAAACGGTTGGCCGGTTGTGGGATCCATAATAGTAACCAGGTTACCCGCCTGATCACGGCTTTGCGAGAAATCGCCTTTGCGCTCGAGCTCGGTGGGCATGTTTGCAAAAGCGAGGGTTGAAGTCGGCAATTGCTTGGTCCACTCCTGGGTAAAGAAGAAGAACAAATACTTCTTTTCCGTGTTGAACACCTTGGGGATGTAGACCGGGCCTCCGAAGCTGTATCCATACATGTCGTAGCGATATTTGGTTTTTGGCGTGTTGGTCCGGTTGTTGTTCCAGCTGTTCGCGTTGAGCTTCTCGTGGCGCTTATTCCACCAGGCGGTGCCGATAAAATCCCTGCCGCCGCTCTTGGTGACAGCGGTGATGGTTCCGCCCTGGTTGCGGCCATATTCGGCCGAGTAATTGGAGGACAGCACCTTGATCTCGCCAATGGCATCCAAATTTGGCACATAGTGACAACAACCGTTTGAGCCTGTATCAAGCTCAGTGATTCCATCGACGGTAAAATTGAAATCTCCCCCACCATTGATGGTAACCCCACCGCCTTTGGCTGTTTCAGAACTGCCACGACCTGTTATACCGGGCAGAACCGTCAGATAATCAAAAAGATTCCTGCCCTTAATAGCAATCTGGTTGAGCTGGGCGCCTTCAATAGTGGCAGACTTTTCGCTGCTGGCGACCTGCACCGGTGTAGCTTGTGCCGTCACCGTAACCTCTTCCTGAAGGGTTCCCAATTCCAGCGCTACACGTCCCAGGTCTCGAGTTTCACTGACAGTCAGAGCAATATCTTTCTGCAGATAGCTCTTGAATCCCTGGGCTTTGACAGAAACAGAATAGTTCCCTGGTGGCAGGTTGTTAAACCGGAAGATTCCTTCCGCAGTTGTTGCTGTTGTACGAACCGATCCAGTTGCCTGCTCGGTTAGTTGAACCTCGGCTCCCGGAATCACCGCCTGGGCCGGGTCCATTAATGTCCCCAGCAGGTTGCTGGTGACTGTCTGGCCAAAGACACTCCCGCATAGGAGCATCAGAATGCAGAGAAGCTTTACTGCTCTGCTCATTGACATTACCTGAACCTCCTCAGATAGATAATGTTAAGTAACTTTCGTGTTTGCTTGCGACGTGGAGTGCCCGGATTTTATACCGATCACCCCGGTAAATCTTGAGTCGTAAGTACTGGAAATGTGGGCACTTGCATGAGCTTTCGCTGCGACCGATTGAACGCGGAAATGCATGACGTTAAGCATCACAACCACGGCAAATACAATGCAGACGAAATACCTGCCAAAATTCATAAATGCCGCTCCCACATTTATTTAGAGCGATTGCTCCCGGCTGCGACGCTAACGCTTTTTAGCGACCAGCGTCGGAGTCCAACATAGTTTTTTGAGAAATTACGAGTGCTATAAGATACAAATGCGGAAATAGGTGCAAGATTCTACGGTAAACTCATCTGATGCTACCTGGTGTCGTTGTAAATATATGTAAAGCAATGGTTTAAATTAAATGCGTCCGTAATAGATGTAAATCAGTTGTTATCTTTTTACCATGAGTGGTCAACTGCTACCGGGTTCAAAGCAGAATACTGAGAGGGGGGCTGATGAATTTTAGGCTCATTAGGCATACCGTAAGGGAATAAAGTGAGTGTCCTAACACGAAACATGCACAAGATTTCAAGGTATGCTCATCTGACGCTACAGGATTTCAAATAGCTGTTAAATAAAGTCTTAAGATATTACTGGCTAATTATGGCCGCAAAATAATTGTTGTTTTTGGGTTATGCGTGGCCGAAAGGAAAAAATGCCGTTTTAACTATCGTTCATGAGGTTTATTCCTGCTGCAACGCTGACATTTGTTGGCGGCCAGCGTCGCAGTAGGATAAAAAGGGAGAGAACAGGCACTATAAAACAACAATGCAGCATATAAGCGAAAGATTCTACGGTATTCTCATCTGGGGCTGCATCTACGCTTTTAGAGCTTCAATTGGAAGTGATTATGTGCGGCTGCGGGTCTACCGCAAAATTTGTGGTGGCAGACCCCGTGTTACCCAGGGTTCATTTAGCGGGCCTGCCAAATACTTCCACTTCAATGTAGTTGTTTGCATCATTCGAACTGTTGCCCATGCTGTACAGACGCACAAACCGCCCACGCACCCCTTTTGCGTCTACCAGCCTGCCCTGGTAGTTTTCGACGTAGTTAAGATCCTTACCGGCACCCAGCTTAAGCTGGTTTTTGCGGTCATTGTTGAACAGTGTCTGAACGTTCTTGGTAAACCCTTCGTCATCAGCTGTCTGCACGACGACGCCGTAGTAAACTATAGGTTGGTAATAGTGCCAGAACAAAATTGCATAAATCTCATGCATGGCGCCCAGGTCGATTGTTACATGCTGTGCGCCTGGCCCCAGCTCTACGCTGTTATAGTCCGCCTGCTTCTTGTCGCCATCGGTGATCATTTTGAGCTCGCCGACCAGGGGTTCTTTCTCGCTGCTGGTAACATTCTTGCCTTTAGCGACATTTGTCACATCGGTGGGGGCCAAAAAGGCGCCTCGCAGCTTAGTACTCAGAGGTTCCACATTGGTCCAATCAAGATTCATCGGCGTACCTGCATACCCGGGTTTGGGCAGCTGGATGGGAATTGGCGCCATTTGCTCCTCAGCATACAGTCCCGCCGCGCCCAGACAGATCAGAAGGAATAGAGCTATAAAGCATTGTTTTCTATTTGGTAAGCTCACCATATTTTGTTGTCTCCTAGATTCTTGAATCCGAAAACAAAGATTTTCATGCCTCAAAATAGTTACAAAATTAATTTCAGGGCTGCATTCTTCCACAACATAGACGTATTTGCCATGACAATACGGTAGAAACATTTGATTCTACAGGTGGGAATATAAAACTACTCCATGGATTGCGTCGCTATTGGAGGGTGTTGCTGGAATTACTGCGTAGGTTTACCAGAAATGCTTTGCCAGTAGCTGAGGGGTTCCCCAAGCGTCACCGGCAATTTTTGTGTGAATCACGATTTGCACATTTTTTTTCCGCCATTCAGGGCTGTTGCCGGGGGCGATTTGGTTCATTAGTGATGAACTGGTGACAAACTCACCTGCCGCTGCTGTGCCGTGTAATCCTATGCCGGTAACCAATACCAGAATCTGTCCGGTCATGGTGTCAAAGACCCGCGAAATAATCGCGTAATCTTCGGTGTAATCTGCGAATGGCCTTTCCTGTTTCAAGTTCCACCTCTTATTCGAAGGATTCTGTCCATCCTCGATCCAAACAGTGCCGGCAGCGCGATCCTGATTAGTATGAAAGCGCAGGGAAGGCATTATCTTATAGGTCCAATCAGAACCTCCCACAAATATAGCCGGACCCTTTCGCAGTTCGTCCAGGCCGGGCTTGATCGAATCGAGCGGGAGGCTTCCATTGAGCGTTTGGTACTGCACCTCGATCTTGGCCTTTTTAGCGTCGAGGAAGCGAATGATATTAACCAGGGCCATGGTGTCAGGATAACCAACAAAAGGAATGCCTAAGCTGCTCTCGACCGCTGGCAGGGACACTCCCGCTTTTGCATCGGTGCTGCTGTCGGCTCGTTCGGAGATTGTTCTCAGAACGCATATGAGGGTGCGATTGGATGAGTCCAGGACGGGGCTCCAGAAACGATCTAATGCGCTTGGCCTAGGATAGAAAATAATGCCGAGCACACAGAGAGCCAAGGCCGTTGCAGATAGAATCAAATAATAGCGGGAAAACCCACGCCGGGCAGGCGTCAAATCCTGAACGATTTGAGGTTTGACCTCTTCCGCATGCATGCGAAACTCGAGCATATACGATCCGGCGGGCAGATCGAAACGCAGCTCATTCTCATGCCCGGGCTCGAGGTAATACTGGGCGATACGCTTGCGGGTTTCATTGGCTGCGCCCCGGACCACCGGGTCGTCTGCGGTATCGTAATCGGATTCCCGTTCAAACACCTCGATGCCCAGCGTCCGTTCCTTCGGAGTTGAAGTCTCGCCCCGTAACTTGTATTCGACTAGATATTCCAGAAGACGCGCACAGCGGCGGCTGCCTTTAAACACATGATGTTCCAGGAGACGCTTGAGTTGCTCTCGGACAGCATCAGCATTCGCTGCTTCCGTTGGCGGTGTGAAATCGGAATTCATGAACTTTACCTCTTCAACCCCATCTTGCCGTAAACAAGCTGTTCAGAAGTTTGCACGGAGGTTTGGCCTAAACGATGAGTTGAATGACTTATTCTCGGAGCTCAAATTGCGCTTCCCCAAAATCCGGCATTTCAACCTTCAATGTTTAACATACAGACAACGTCGGAGTGAAAATACGCAAAACTACACTAGCACAATTAGGGTTTTGGAATCGATGATTTAACTCGAAAAGAAGGAATTCTGTAAACAATCAGCGCGATTGAGGGCGTATTGTTGGAAATACCGGTGAGGTTTACCAAAAGTACTTAGCCAGCAACTGAGGACTACCCCAGGCTTTGCCGGCAATCTCTGTGTGGATCACGATTTGCAGATTCTTTTTCCGCCAATCAGGGCTGCTGCTGGAGGCGACCTCGTTCATGAAAGAGGGAGTAGTTAGAAATTCACTGGCCGCCGCGGTGCCGTGTAGACCTAAGCCGGTGACAAATACCAGCGTCTGTCCCGTCGTGTTGTGCGAAATCCGCGAAATAATTGCGTAATCTTGGGTGCTCTCTGCGAAGGGCTGAACCAGTTTCAAGTTCCACTTCTTGTTCGCAGGATTCTGTCCATCCTCGATCCAGACAATACCAGCGGCGGGATCTTCCCGCGCATGAAAGCGCAGGGAAGGCAATATCCTGAAGGTCCAATCGGAATGTCCCACAAATATAGCCGGACCCTTTCGCAGTTCGGCCAGGCTGGGCTGGATCAAATCATCGGTGAGGTTATAATTGAGCGTATGGTACTGCACATCGAATCGGGCTCTTTTGGCGTCGAGGAAGCGAACGATGTTGACCAGGGCCGAGTTGTCAGTGAGGGGAACAAAGGGAATCCCTAAGCCTCTATCGAACAGAGAGGGGGAAAGGTTCGGCTGCATCCCTGCTTTTGCATCGCCCCTGTTACCAGTCTGGGAAACAGATGTTGACAGAACGCAAATGAGCAAGCGATTGGACGAGTCTAAAACGGGGCTCCAGAAGCGATCCAATGCGCCCGGCCTCCGCATCCAGATAACACCGAGCACACAGAGAGCCAGGATCACTGCTGAGACGATCAAAAGACTGCGTGGAATACTACGCCGGACATGGGGCAAGTCTTGAACGCTCGGAGGCTTGGCGATTTCCTCAGGCACATAAAACTCGGGCATATACGACCTGGTTGGCAGATCGAAGCGCAACTCGTGCTCATGCCCGGGCTCGAGGTAGTACTGAGCGATACGTTTGCGGATTTCATTGGCTGCGCCCCGAACCACCGGGTCGTCGGCGGTATCGTAGCCGGTCTCTCTCTCGAACACTTCGACCCCCAAGATCCGTTCCTTGGGGGGGACAGTTTCACCCCGCAACTTATATTCGACAAGATATTCCAGCAGATGCGCACAGCGACGACTGCCTCTAAACACCTGGTGTGCTAAAAGGCGCTTGAGTTGTGCTCGGGCAGCATCAGCGTTCGCTGCTTCTGCCGGCGGCGTGAAATCAGGCTCCATCATTTTCTCCCTTTAGACCAAGCCTGCTTTCTCCGGATAATTGTAGATGCCGAAAGCTAAACTAGCACAATTAAGGTTTTTTTATCAATGACTTATCTTAGGTATTGTCAATTGAGCCTACTGTAAATTCTTGCGCTGACGTGCCACTTTTGTCATAAGGTGTCCTCAATTCAAGTAGGGGGACAGTATAACAAGGTACTGATTTATCAATAATTGTGGAGGGTCAATTGATGTCAGAACACAGGTTTTCCAGGAGATATTTTTTCTATGGCACGCTTCTGGCCGGTGCAATTCCGGCGGGAGGGTTTGGAAGCGTGGCTTCGCTGAAAATTCTTGGGTATAAATCACCCAACGAAAAACTAAACATTGCCTCGATCGGCGCGGGCAGCCAGCCATTTATGGACCTGGTAAACGCCGAGGGCGGCGTGGAAAACGTGGTGGCCTTGGCGGATGTGGATTGGAACCGGGGCCAGCAGGGATTTACTACCTATCCAAATGCCACAAAGTACAAAGACTACCGGCAGATGTTGGACAAGTCGGGCAAGGAAATCGACGCTGTGATTGTCGGCCCTCCCGACCACATGCACGCTACGTGCGCGCTTGCTTGCATGCAGGCGGGGAAAGGAGTTTACGTTGAGAAGCCGCTGACGCGAACCGCATGGGAGGCGCGCCTGCTGGCACAAGCTGCGGCGAAATACAAAGTCGCCACGCAGATGGGGAATCAGGGCTATTCACATGATGCAACGCGAGTGGCATGCGAGATTTTCTGGTCCGGAGAAATCGGAGAAGTGCGGGAAGTACACGCCTGGACAGGCCAAGCCAGTTGGCCGCAAGGCATGACGAAAATTCCACCTCAGACCAAAATTCCGGATACGCTGGATTGGGACCTCTGGCTGGGCGGCGCAGCCTGGCGTGAGTACACTGAGGGTGATCAGGATTACTTGGACTTTGTTGCCGCGCGCAGCGCGCGAAGCGGCCGAGGTGGTGGTGCTCCGACTGGTGCTCGCAGCGGCGCGGCGGGTGTGACAGGAGGTGCAACGGGCGCTCCGGGTGGTGCAGCAGGCGCCCCTGGCGGTATGCCGGCTGGTATGGGGATGGCTTCGATGTCGGGCGGATTTTACATGCCGTTCAACTGGCGTGGATTTTACGATTTCGGCAGCAGCCTTATAGGTGACTGGGGAGTACACATTCTCGGTCCGGCGAATTGGGCGCTGCAGTTGGATCCGAAGTATTTGATCAGCGTGGAATGCATCAAGAAGGACTCTTTGCCACCCTTCACCTTCCCCGATGAAGTGGCGCTTAAATATGAGTTTGGCGAGCGTCCGGGGATGCCTCCAGTGACAGTCTACTGGTATCACCATGCAGGCGGCGACGCATACCTGCCTCCAGGGATGACGGCGGAACAGGCGCGAAAGGTCGAAGGCAAGGGCCCGCAGGTTGGTCCAACCGGGCGCGGAGGCATGGCCTTTCCTGCTAGATTGGGAGGGGCAGGTGCTACTGGCGCGGCAGGAGCTGCCGGCGGCGCGACAGGCGCTCGTGAAGGCCAGGAAGCAGCTCGCGGTGGCCAGGAAGCTGGCCGTGGAGGCGCAGAAGGAGCGCGTGGCGGTATGGGTATGATGCAGCAAGGCAGTGGATACAACTGCATCTTCGTTGGTTCAAAGGGCTACTTGGGAACCAGCGGTCGTGGGGAAGGCGTTGGACTTCTTCCAGGTTCTGGTCGAGACGTCATAGAGCCAGGTGTCGGCGAGGTATTTGCTCTGGCCGTCGCCGCCAAACAGAACCATGACGTGGTTCTTGGAATCGTAGACAAGTCGGGTGTTCATGCGGGGCGGCGGCTGCGTGGATGCCTGGAGCGGGCGCCAGCGGGCGCGGGCGCAGTCGAAGATCCAGGTGCCTGTG
>Ga0208980_10000224_pt1 | contig 29754 bp, 22 predicted proteins | sample WetSurMetagenome_3_FD_187993 | JGI IMG/M metagenome (GOLD analysis project Ga0208980, IMG submission 187993) | Wetland microbial communities from Twitchell Island in the Sacramento Delta, sample from surface sediment Aug2011 Site A1 Bulk (version 2) | ecosystem: Environmental > Aquatic > Marine...
CCATGCAGCTGGCAGGCTATTCTCCGCCTGAATCAGACGACCTGCGTAAGGCTATCTCCAAGAAAATCAAGGACAAGCTGTTCAAGCATAAGGAGAAGTTTGTGCGCGGCGCAGTGCAGCGCGGCATCGAAGAGGAGACCGCCAGCGCCATCTTTGAAGATTGGGAAGAATTCGCCCGTTATGGCTTCAACAAGAGCCATGCCGCCGACTACGGTATCATCGCCGTGCAGACCGGCTATCTAAAGTGCCATTATCCCGATGAGTATATGACCGCCCTTCTCTCCGTGACGCAGAACGACGCCGATAAGGTAGCATTTTACGTGGCAGACTGCCGCCGTATGGGCATCGACGTCCAACCGCCCAGCGTGAACACCTCCGGGTGGGATTTTACCATTGAGGACCGTCCAGAAGGGAAGAGCGCTATCCGCTTCGGCCTGGGTGCGGTCAAGAACGTCGGTCATGGCCCGGTGGATGCCATCCTGGAAGCACGGAACCCAGGCGGACCTGACGCCGCAGGGGCTGGCCAGCCTTTCACCGATATCAATGACTTTGCCCGTCGGGTGGACTTGCGCCAGGTGGGCAAGCGCCCGTTGGAATGCCTGATCCGCGTGGGCGCCCTCGACCATTTCGGCACACGCAGCGCCATGCTGGCTGTCCTCGATCAGATCCTGTCCATCAGCTCCTCTCATTTTCGCGCCTCCGACCTGGGGCAGATCAGCATGTTTGGTGCCGGCACGGGTATCAGCGATGAGATCGTCCTCCCCAAAGACATCCTTGAAACCAACCGCCGCGAGATCCTGGAATGGGAGCGTGAGTTGATTGGTCTGTACGTCTCCGACCACCCGCTCAGTCCGGTGATGGATGCCCTCACCCAGGTGGTCTCACATTTCTCTGCTCAGCTTTCCGACGCCGCCCCCGGTGAGAAGGTGCGTGTAGCCGGAATCGTCACACGTGTCCGCCCTCACCAGACCAAGACCGGCAAGTCAATGGGCTTCGTCACCCTCGAAGACCTGCAGGGGAACATCGAGTTGGTAGTCTTCCCGCGCACCTGGGAGCAGTTCTGGGACGTCTTCGAGGTCGACAGTGTGGTGCTGGTGGATGGTAAGGTGGACGCCCAGAGCGGTGACCCCAAGGTGCTGGTGGATAGTGTCACCACCGACCTGAAGACCATTGGCCCGGTTATAAAGGCACCTGTCCCGACGCTGGGAACCCCGATTTCAAGACCTTCCTTCCCGAATCCTGAGCCGCCGTTTTTTGGTTCCGAAATAGCAACCCCTGGGGACGACAGGCCTAACGACTGGGGCGATACCCCCCCTCCCCCCGATGAGTTCCCCACCGATTGGAAGGCTCTGGAAGTGGCTCCGGGTGGTTTTATCTTGGAGGTGGGTGGCAAGATTACTGAAGTGATGGCACCTGCACCTGCCGCTCCAGAAGTTGTAGATACTTCCCATGAGCCAGCTGTGATTGAACAGGCAGCATCTTCCCCAACCCAGGTCTCCACCCCGACAATCCTGGAACAGGCACCCGTGATTGTTCCACCTGCACCGGCAGCCGCCTTCGCCCCAACTCCACTTGAGCTTAAAGCGCCTGTTGCTGACGCCGAGGCGTCTGCTCTTCACGTTGAAATCCCCACCAAGGAGCCTGGGGTACCTGACGCCGATACCCTGAACTTACAGACTGAAGTAGCGACAGTAGGGAGCGAGAAGCCCATCCTTGCCACTCAGGTGGCAGCCCAGGCAGCTGAGTTATCCATCGCGAAACCCGAAGTCTCAGATGCTCTATTAAACACCGAAGTACCGATCTCAAGGACTGAGGTGCCCTCTCTCGCGACAGCCGTGCCACCCTATATATTGCCGCCCGCTGAGGCTTATGCCGGCCAGGACTTGCACATGATCACCGTCATCCTGCGCACTTGCACCGACAAGGTGCGCGACAACCTGCGCCTGCGCCAGTGCTACGGTATCCTGATCTCTTACTCGGGACATGATCGCTTCGCCCTGCAGATCTTCGAGCGTAACCGTGGCTACCGCATCGAGTTCCCCAACTACACCACCTTATTCAGCCCAGAGCTGATTGGGCGCCTGGCAAGCATCGTCGGCGCGGATAACATCATCGTCGAGCCACTTCGACTGCATTAGATATTTGGTTGTCGGGCGAGCAGGGCGATTTATACCAGACCTGGGCCTCGAGCGCAGCCAGATGGAATTAATCTCGCCTTTCATGGGTCAAAAAACATTTCACTATGGAGATACATAGAGCGCGGGGAAATTAAGGCAAATATTTATAAAACCAGTAGGGGCGGATCGTGATCCGCCTTCCCATGGGTTGAAATTCCCAGCTCTGGAGTGAGTAAAGCCCACCTGCGAGGGCTGAATGCCTTAATCCTAAATTTTCACAGATTGAATAGCCATTCACGACCTCGCTCGTTGGAATTGTTCTCAATGCTGCGTCACAGAGCTCACTCCTCAATATTTCGGGCTTCACATACCTAAGATCTTCCATTCCTACAGACCCTGGAGAAACTCCACAGGTGCCATCTCAGGCAGCAGGGCAGGCTGGTAATCTTTGATGTTGCGCGTGATCAGGAAATCCAGTTTGCACTGCACCGCCGCCAGCATCTGGATGGCATCTTCGAAATCCGGGTTGTCCAGGTTGAGCGCTTGCTCGATGCTGCCCTGGTCCACTGACGCAACCTTGACGATCTGCAGCAGGTTGGTGATGGCTGCAAGTACATTCGGTCAGGAGGAAGCTATTCACCTGGGATAAACGATCCCGGCTATAGGGATTCAAACACCAGCAGAGGAGATTGATTCCCTCGAAATTCACTCGTGATCAATCGTCGCCAGCAAAGAATGCTGGAACGCTTCTCGCAACATATCGCTGTGGGTTTTCCGATCTAGCTAATTACTAATTGCTAATCACCAACCGCTTCTTTTCAGTCACTCGTCATGATGAACAACGGTTTCATCTCGAAGGACTCGTAATAAGGCCTCAGGCGCTCGATGTTGTAATAGGTCTTGATGTCCACCAACTTCTTGGTGCCAGTCACTACTTCCAACGGCATATTATCGTAACGCCCGTTCTTCAGTACCACCAGCCTGCCATGTACCTTTTTCATTGCCAGGTTGAGCGCCAGGTTGCCATAAGCCATCGGTACGATCGAGTCGATCGCATCTGGGTCTCCGCCCCGCACCATATAGCCCAGCTTCTGGTCGATGATATTGATTGGCTTGCCATTGTTATACTTACCTGCCAGCTCACCCAGCCGCACCGACACCAGGTCACCGATCCCACCCAACTTGGCGTGTCCATAAGCGTCAGCGGTTTTATCCTTGAAAACCATTTCACCACCTTCGAACATGGCTCCCTCCGAGACGAGCACCACAGAGTACTTGCTCGGGTTGCGGTTGCGATCATACACCAGCAGCTCGGCCAGGCGTTCGATATTGAATTTGTACTCCGGGATCACGCAGCGATTGGCTGCCCCAGCCATGGTAGGTAGCATGGCTGTGAAGCCGGCATAGCGCCCAAATACTTCTAGCACCATGATGCGCTCGTGCGAGCCGGCGATGGTGCGCAGGTTGTTGGTCAATTGGATCGTGCGCGTCACACACGTGGAAAACCCGATACAGTAATCGGTACCGGGCACATCGTTGTCCATCGTTTTGGGGATCGCGATCACCCTGACGCCCTCCTGGTACAGCCGTACGGCATAGCTTAGCGTATCATCCCCGCCGATGGGGATCAGGTAATCGATGCCCAACCAATCCAGGTTCTTCAGCACCTCGGGGGTCAGGTCATTAGTCTCAGCGTTATATTTATCCTGCAGGTGGGTTGGAAGATTGCTTTTCTTAACGGTACTTGGCCGCGTGCGCGAAGTGTGCAGGAACGTGCCACCCGTACGCCCGGCTTTGTTGACCACTTCCTCGGTGAGGATTTGATAATTGTCGCTATTATCCGCCTGTTCGTCCCGCACCACGTCGATAATACCTCCCCAGCCGCGCCGTAAACCGATCACTTTATAACCTTCGCGCAAAGCCCGGATGGTCACCGCGCGGATGGCTGGGTTGAGTCCTGGCACATCACCACCGCCGGTCAGAATGCCGATCACCCCTTGTGTTTTCTTGACATTAGCCATAGATCACTCAAAAAAATCACCTTTCAAATCATAGATTATATCCAGGTTGGTTCCTGGTAAATTCCAAACTCTTTCTTCATCACACCGACGATCTCGGAAAGCGTGGCATACGCTCGCACCGCCTCCAAGATGTATGGCATGCTGTTCTCATTGCCGTCGCAGGCGAGCCGCAAGCGATCCAATGCCTGGCCCACCCTGCCCGCGTCGCGCTCATGGCGCACCTGCTTCAATCGTTCCGCCTGGCGGGCATAGCCGGCCGGATCCATCTCCAGCAAGGGGATGTTGAGCGGCTTGTCTTCAGCATAGGCGTTCACACCCACTATCTTACGTACGCCTTTGTCAATTTCACGCTGGTAACGGTAGGCTGCATCCGAGATCTCACCCTGGAAGAAACCCTTCTCGATGGCTGGCAGCACCCCACCCAGGTCATCGATGCGCCGGAAGTAATCCATAGCCTCGGCTTCGATACGCCTGGTTGCCGATTCCAGGTAGTAGGAACCCGCCAATGGATCGATCGTGTTAGCCACGCCCGATTCCTCCGCGATGACCTGCTGGGTGCGCAAGGCAATAGTGGCGGCATGCTGCGAGGGCAATGCCAGGGCTTCATCCATGCTGTTGGTGTGCAGCGACTGCGTCCCCCCCAGCACAGCGGCAAGTGCCTGAATGGCCACTCGTATGATGTTGATCTCGGGTTGCTGGGCGGTAAGAGAGACGCCCGCAGTCTGGGTGTGGAAACGCATCAACCACGAGCGCTCCTGTTTGGCGTTGAAGGTGTGGCGCATGGCATGTGCCCAAATGCGGCGTGCTGCCCGATACTTGGCGATTTCCTCAAAGAAATCGTTATGGGCGTTGAAGAAGAACGAAAGGCGCGGAGCAAAGCTATCGATGTCCAATCCACGATCAAGCGTCCAGCGTACGTACTCCATCCCGTCCGCCAGGGTGAATGCCAGCTCCTGGGCTGCGGTTGCCCCTGCCTCGCGGATGTGGTACCCCGAGATGCTGATGGTATTCCATTGAGGTACAGTGGTGGTGCCGAACTCGATCGTATCTACCACCAGGCGCATGGAAGGTTCAGGCGGGAAGATGTACTCTTTTTGGGCAATATATTCCTTGAGGATGTCGTTCTGGGTAGTACCGCGGAGAAGCTCGGGTTGCACACCCTGTTTTTCGGCTGCGGCGATGTACATCGCCCAGATGATGGCAGCTGGTGAGTTGATCGTCATGCTTGTGGAGACTTTGTCGAGCGGGATGCCATCAAGCAGGATCTCCATGTCGCGCAACGACGATACCGCCACGCCACATTTACCAAACTCGCCCTCGGCCTCGGGTGCGTCGCTGTCGTAACCCATCAAGGTGGGCAGGTCGAAGGCGATCGAAAGCCCGGTCTGCCCCTGGTCGAGCAGGTACTTGAAGCGTTGGTTGGTCTCTTCGGCGGTGCCGAAACCGGCGAACATACGCATGGTCCACAGCTTGCCACGATGCAAGCTGGGATGTACCCCGCGCGTATAGGGGTATTCGCCCGGGAAACCCAGGTCGTTCAGGTAGTCAAAGTCCACCAGATTGATTGGGGTGTACAGCCGCTCCACCGGTTCGGAGGAGGTGGTGATAAATGACGCCTGGCGCTCTGGCATGTCTGCCAGCGTCTTGTGCAGGGTGGTCTGTTCCCACGCCTGTTGAGCCTGGCGCAGCTGTTCAAGTTTTTCTTGGTCATCCATGGCAGCACAACTCCTTTGGCAACCAAAAATACACTCACGATTCAGGTAAAATTGCGACGCAAATTATAGCACTTCCTGAGGTTGGAGGGGGATTGATTTTAGATACAGTCTGTATGGCATGCGTGATAAACTATCTATAGAGAACCTCAAGCGTGAACTATATTATTGATGGACACAACCTGATTGCACAATTTCCAGGGCTTAGCTTGAGTATGCCGGACGATGAGCAGCGCCTGGTCGAGCTGCTTATGCTCTTCTGTAAGCCCGGCAGGCATAAGGTGGAGGTTTACTTTGACCGAGCGCCAGTCGGTCAGGCAAGGGTGGTCAACCACGGGCGGGTGCGGGCGCATTTTGTGGTACAGCGCTCATCGGCAGATGATGCCATTCGTAGGCGTTTGCGCGCTTCAGGCAAGTCGGCAAAGACCTGGGCGGTGGTTTCCTCCGACCGCAGCGTGCAGGCAGCAGCACGCGAAGCTCATGCTCTGGTGCTCAGTGCCAACGACTTTGCCAGCCTGCTGAGTGCCTCCCTGCAGCCCGATCACCCCAGCCCTACTCCCTATTCAGATGAGCCGCTCAGTGAGGCCGAGGTACGCGAGTGGGAGGCGTTTTTCAGGCAGGGGCGAAAGCCAAAATAACCCCCAGAAGTGCCAGACAACCCTAATCAAGTTTTAATAAAAAGTGGATAAATTGGGTGTATATTATACAGGTTGACACTTGCCAAAAACTTTTATTGGTATTGCAGGTGTCCACCACTGGATACTATCCGCTGCTCAACCCCCCTGAGCAAACGATACCAGTGGCCCTCCTTAGATTGCCGGACGTGCCCCCCCCACGTCCGGCATCCTTTTAACCACAAGAGAGCCCTGGCGGCGAAGGCAGACGTCAGGGCTCTCTTAATTTTTAAAAGTGGGTTTGCTAACGAGTAAGGTTGGAATTGTTCGCTCCGCTCATGGATGCGGGGTGATAGGTCGGCTCTGAGCGTGGGTTCGCGGGTTGGGCAGGTTTCGGCGCAGGATGCGGAGTAGCCCTGTATTGTGCTGAATGGGTGGAAAGCACACCCGGTGTTACCAGTGGCTGAACCTGATTTTGCCTCACCATCGGGTGTACTTGTTGCTTTGGTGCAGATTGGCTGAAGAGCCGGCTGCCGGTAACCGAGAAGGAGCCGATGATGAGCACCCGGATCACCCACACCATGATGGCCACGAACACCGGCACCACCTTGAGCATGGTCTCGCGTGAGAGCACCGTCCCTCCTAGCGATTCGTGGCTGAGCACGGCAATTGCCACACCCCACCAGGTGAGAATGGCATTCATGGTGGCAGCCAACAACCACGCACCAAACAGGTACCAAACCTCCTTTGGCTCGCCTTCACCCCGTTCCGGGGTGAACAGGCGGGCAAGCCCGGCAAAGTCTATACCGCAGAAGGCTATTGCCAGGATAGTCGCCCAGCGTAAGCCCATAAAGCGCAGGTCACCGAGTAAATCGGTAAGCGCGAAGTCGGTGGTGGTGTAATTGAAGATTTCAAATGCCACCAGGGCACCCAGGATTAGCATGCCAAAAAATAAACCACGGCTGGGCTTGTAAGCGCGGAGAGCATTGCTCACTTTTGATACAGTCGATCCATTTCGGTTCATAATAATCTCCTTTGGTAATTAAGACCTTTATGCTTATTTTGGTTGCCAGATGTAACAATTAGCTATAATATAGAACAATTGTTCTATTTTGTCAAGAGGCAATTTCTGGAAAATTAGAACAATATCTTGATTAATTAGAACATCTGTGCTATTATAGTGCTATTGACACCATGAATACGGAGGGCACATGAGAAACGGTCCAACGCTGGTTATTCGAGGCACCTTCTTTGGAAGCCTGGTATTGGCATTGCTTGGTTTGTTCCTGGCAGAACAAATTAATTTATCGCTGGTAGATGAAGTGGCATACGCAGCTGCCCCTTCACAGGTTGCTGAAAATACAGCCAATGGAGATTACTGCCAGGTGAGCTTGAACTATCCGGAAGGAATCCAGCAATGGTGTGAAATCATCACCCAACAGGCGGATCAGGCAGACCTGCCTCCAGATTTGATTGCCGCGGTCATGCTGCAGGAAAGTGGTGGAGATGAGAGCGCCTATTCACAGAGTGGGGCGGTGGGATTGATGCAGGTGATGCCGCGCGATGGCATTGCCACTTCCTTCGAATGTATCAACGGTCCATGCTTCGCGAGCCGGCCAACCATCGAAGAGCTATTGGATCCAAACTTCAATGTCGAGTTTGGCAGCCAGATGCTGGCGGGATTAATCACCCGTTTGGGGAGCACGCGAGAAGCGTTAAAATCCTATGGACCCATAGGCGTGGACTATTCGTACGCAGACACCGTACTGGCAATTTACGAGAATTACCGTTAGCCTGGTTATCCAACCAGCGGGGCCTGATTAAGGACTTTTCAGCGCCATGGGCAGGAAGAATAGCTTCCCGATCAGGGTGCTCACCGGAGACCCACGGAGGAAGGCTACCTGATCACTCCACACGGCATAATCCTCATTTATAACGGCTCCTGTCACATTCATCTTTACCAGCACAACCAGATCCACACTGATCGAATCCATAGGCTCCAGGCTGGGGAAATCCCAGCGAATTTCGTTTCCCGTTTGAGAATACGGAGCAGTTGCGGAGATAAACGTAGACCCAAGTGGAATAGTATCAGTCAGAACGATATTGGTTGTGGGGCTCATCCCAAGCGAATGAGTGATTGTTAGTGTATACGTGATCAAATCGCCGGGCATGACCGAGAGAGCTGAGGCAGTCTTCTCAAGATCGATCCGCTGAAGGGACTCGATTGCGGCTAACGCATCGATCCGTCCCCACCCGTAGGCATTATTAGGCACACCACTGCTGCTACATCCATCCCACGCAATTTGAAAGGCGGATTGTTCGATGGTCATTCGAATCTGATCCACCTGCCCGCGCAGGGCAGGTTGGGCTGAGATGAGCAAAGCCACCAATCCAGTCACATGGGGAGCAGCCATACTGGTCCCATTCATCGTCGTATAGCTTCCATTAAGGTAGCTCGAACGCACCTTTTCACCTGGAGCCGAGATATCCGGTTTGGGTCGATTGCTGCCATCCACAGTGACAGGTCCACGGCTGCTAAAGTCAGTGATTGAATCGCTTTGATAACGGGTGGCTCCAACAGTGAAGGATTCGCCATAAATCGCAGCTGGAGTATCCACTGAACCGCACCTGCTGCCTGAATTGCCGGCAGAGTGTGTAGTGACAATCCCGGCTGCTACCAGGTTTTGCACTGGAAGAACCAGCGAGTCGGGGTTACACCCTTCACTGGGCGGGCATCCCCACGAATTATTAATCACATCTGGAGCCAGATCAGGACGGGGATCTGTACCATTTACGCGGGTGGGAGCAACGAACCATTCATAACAGGTAGTGTATGTCTCAGGAGAGCCAATTCCGCTCGCATCCATATTCCGGCATCCAATCCAACGGGCATCCGGTGCCATACCAATTCGGTTACTGCCACCGTCATTCCCCACCATGGTGCCCATGGTATGGGTGCCATGCCCAACAGGGTCGACTGGTGCCAAAGCGTGGTTATAAGTAGCATCAAACCAGTTATATTCATGATCCGCGGTTGCACCATTCCAACCCCGGTATTGGTTCTTTATAGCGGGATGGTTCCAGATATACCCGGTATCTTGCCCACCGATGACCACGCCCTGGCCGGTATAACCCAACTGCCATACCTGGGGGGCATTGACCCAACTGATATTCCATCCAATCCCCTCAGGTTGAGGGTATGAGCCAATCTCAACGATTGGCATTTCCATGGCTATTTGCGGATTCGCATATAGGTATGCCACTTCGGCCCGCCCTGCCAATTGCTGGACAATCTTCAGATTCCCTCGCACCCATATCATATTGGCTATCCAGTGGGTATGGTATTCCACTCCCAACCTTTCCAGGTCAGCAATCACCGGTTTTTGGGTACGTTCTGCAGTGGAGGTCAGGGTCTGATACACAAACCAACCCTTTTCAAGCTTGGTGGGCAACAGGCTTGCGCCACTCAGATCAGCCTGGGTGGTCAAATAGACCAGGAATTCTGTGTCACCATCAGAGACAGTCTGTAAGACCCAGGGGTCAACTTTACTTTGCCATGAGGTAGCAGAAACGGGGATAGCTGGACCAGCCAAAATGATCGTCAAAATTGCGATTACAACCAGTATACGGTCACCTGGTTTATTCAACGGGAATTCTCCTACATTGTTATTAATAATTTTAATTCTGGTAGGATAAACGGTATTACCAATAAACCACCCACTCCGATGGCTAAAATACCCACCAGTATCCCGGATACCGGAAAGGATAGCTGCATGATACCAAATGCCACCAATCCACCCAATAAGGCGGCCGGAATTACGCGTACGACTGTGGAGCGTACATTTGCCACGCCGCTAAATCGACGGCTGAGCAGATACCATAGCAGCAATGCTTCTCCAGTGAAAGCCAGCCCATTCGCCAATGCGATTCCTGCAGCACCAATCGAAAAACCGAGCCCAATCGCAAAAATGACAAAGGTCAGCGTGGCTAGAAAGGAAGCTCCCAGGGGAATCAGGGCATTCTGTTGGGCATAAAACGAGCGCGAAGCAACTTCAATCAGCGCATGGCCCATTAACCCGATCAGGAATCCACGCGTCACCCAAACCACAAGTTCTGTGCCAGCCGCGTTAAAGCCAAGAATGCCTACCAGGGGGCGTATACCGATCATCACCAGCACTGCTGCAGGAATGGTGAGTGCCAGGATGATGCGTATAGCCCGGTTCAGCGATTGGCGAAAGGCATCCACTTGCCCTAGCGCCAGCTGTGCGGAGATGGTGGGAAGAAGCACCACCCCAAGTGCGGTACCTATGAGGGTTTCGGGAACCTGCATGAACAGCCAACCATACACCAATGCCGATACTGCCCCAGGTACCAGCCAGGAAGCAATGCTATCCGTAGCAACAAACACCAGCTGGATGAATAGGACAGTCAGGACGCGCGGTCCCATCAAAGCCAAAACTTTTCGCACCCCTGGGTGGTGAAGTCCTATGGCAGGTGTCCAATGAAATTTGTAGATCACCAATCCAGGCAGCTGTATCAACAAAAATAGCGCGGCCCCGAGAATGCCACCATACACCAGTCCATACACCCCCATCCCAAAAGCAGGTAAGGTGATTGGGCCGATTTGGTAGCCAGTATCAGGTGCCAGAATGATGACCCCAAATAACATGCCCAGGTCATACATGCTGGGTGCCATGGCGGGCAGCAGGAAGTGTTGATTGGCCTGCAAGCCGGCAGTTACCAGCCCACTGAGCGAAAAGATCATGGTGGCGATCAAGTCCAGGCGCATGATATTTGCCACGAGCTCTTGCTGCTCAAATGAGAACCCCGGTGTGATTACTCGATGAACGAGTGGGACTGCCAAAACAGCTAAGATCAATGCGATGCCACCCGTAACCAGGAACATCAGGTTGGCAATCCGCGAAAATAGATCCCAGGCAGCCTGACGGTCTTGTTTCTGCAGGGTTTCAGTTAATACTGGGATAAAAGCAATGCCCAGGGCACCACCGGAGATGAGTGCAAATAACAAATCTGGGAGATTGTTCGCCGCGTTGAAAGCGTCCAATGCAGGCGACAGCCCAAATTGCCGCGCGGTTATGATCTGGCGGACAAATCCCAGCACCTTTTCCAACCCAAAGAACACCGCCACAATCAGGGTTGATTTTGCAAAGCGCGACATTTGCCAAGTATAGCATGAGTCGCTTCTCCTTTATGGGGCTGGGTAGCAGGAAGGGTAATCACGACAGAAGAAAATGATTCTACAAGTGGAGATTCCCTTATGCCTGAAATCTCAAACGTTGCGCCCTCACCCTGGATATGGTAGAATTCCGTGCGCTTGAGGGGGATTATTTTCAAATGGAGGGATGGCCGAGTGGCTTAAGGCGCCTGTCTTGAAAACAGGTATGGAGAAATCCATCGTGGGTTCGAATCCCTCTCCCTCCGCCAGAACCCAACCAGCAATTCCATCCTTGGCAATAAATTTATTATTTTTGGGTTTGTTTATTATCGCAAAATGCAACATTGTACGTCATAATATAGAGTGCCTGTATAATCTATCAGGAGATATCCCGCGAAAAAATAGGTTGATAACTTCGAACTGATAAACGAATCGACATTCAATATTTACGAAGGTTGTATTAAAAACGGAGAGTTAACATTGAATAAATTAATTGCAAATTTCGAATTTGAACTACCATTCTTCTTACTTATCAATGTTCCAGCTAAGGATAATCTAGAGTTTAAAACTAAAGTAGGCGATTATAACGCCAACGTTATACTTATTAGAGATGAAGATTGGCGTAGTCAATTTAAAGGAGAACGAGATTGGTCAAATGGAATAACAAAAATTAATGTTTCGATATCAAAGGATGAGAGAATCGCTCCCCCAGCCCTTAAAATCACACCAGAAGGGAACCGAAGTTATGAGGATCGATATCCTTATTTTGAAGAACGAACTCCTGAATTTCAAAGAGTTGCACTGGAAGTAGTAAATAAAATAATTCGTTATTTTAAATATAAACTACATAATCCAACGATTTATGAATTAGGCAATTTTAACCACGGATTATTAAACCCTGAGTGGTCGGATGAAACAGGGCAAATAATAAAAACAGGGGTAGTGCATTCAGTTATGTCTCCCATTCCAGGAATGGGACCAAATAAACTTAGTTCAATAAGGTTATCACCAGAAAATTATCCGGATCTACAAAAAGCCTTGGATCACACTATCGATGCAGAACTATACGAGGATTTATTGTCGGATGCACAGGCCGCTTTTTATCAACAAAATCTAAGAAGATCAATTTTAGAAATGGCTATCGCTAGTGAATTATTTGTAAAATCTTTCTTTTTTGGAAGAAGCTATTATTCAAGTATGGCTTTTGATTATCTAGAAGATAAAGGTCGAAAAATTAGCGTGACGGAGTTTATACATAACGTGGCGAAGCGAGCTTTCGGTGTAAGTTTCAAGGAAGAGAATCCCGAAAGTTTTAGTAATATAGACTATCTATTCAGAGCACGGAACAAAATTGCTCATCGAGGTGAAATTTCATATCGAGATGATTCAGGTTGTTTAATTGTGGTAAACGAGATGATTGTACAAGAATGGTGGTATTCTATTCAAGAGTTAATCACTTGGTTAACAAATCAAGATGTTTCAACCAGATGACTTTATTCACTCCTTTTTGTTTTTTTTATTGTCTCTTAATACTTGATATATCTTATCCAATCAATCTTAGCCAAAAACCTTCTTTTGTAAAAATTCATACAAAGCTCACGCACTTGTCTCGTCAAACTTCAATACAACAGGAATATTAGATAAATTCTATTATTAATTTTTTTTATACCAATTATTCCTTTAATTATATATTACTGACGGTGTTCAATTCGAATCCCTCTCCCTCCGCCAGAACCCAACAAAAAAGCTGGTGGATTTTCCCACCAGCTCAATAGAAACATTATCGCTACTTATTGTAAAACGATTGATAGCCTCAATAATTGATCAAGAATCGGACTATTGTGGCTTTTTCAGATCGTCAACCTTCTTCGACAGTGCATTGATTTTTTGGCCCAGAGCATCGACATCAGCTTTGGTGGGAATGTTCATACGGCTTAAAACTCCTTCGACATTCTTGCTGATTTCACCACTGACATCGGCGGTTTTCGTCTTGCGCTTTTCCTTCATCTCGCCGAGAATTCTTTTTCCGTCTTTTTCGGCCAGCTCGCCACGTTCCACCAGCTTGTTTACCAGCGCTTCGACCTCTTCCTGAGCAATCGCTGCCGCTCCAATGGCTGCCAGGAACAAACGGTGTAGCATTTCAGACATTTGAGGCTGATTCTTATCTTTTACTTCCCCAACAACTTCTTCTTTCGGTTTTGTAGGCATATTATTCCTCCGGTTTATTGAATGTGGATTGGTTTGATTGTTATATATTCATGACGCACTGCGTCGTAAAAAGTATAGCACTTTGAACGTCAGGAGTCAAGGGTATCTACTACAACGGCAGCTTGAAGGGCTTTGTATTCCTCCATAAACAGCTCCATAAACTTCTCCGGGTCTGGCATCACCCCTGCATCGACGTTCAATCCGACTATGAGCTGTTCGTTATAACTTAAGAAACTCAATCCAATACCGATACGACCCGTTTGAGGTACCCAGCCAATGATAGACTGGATGGGCGCCTCTGCCATGATAAGCTCACGACGCGTCCCTGGAACGTTTGTGGCAACGATCGTTCCTTTGGTATCCAGGAACCTGGTTGCCAGTTGCTCAACCCAACCTGGCAGCATACCCAGGAGGTTCAATATGAGATAGGTCGCAGCATATTCGGCTGATGCTTTCAAGAAGTCCATCCCATGCTTGACCCCATCAATGCGCTCCAGTGGTGTTTCACGACCCATAGGCAGATCAAGGAATACAAGACCAAATTTATTACCAAGCTCGTCATCAAAGGAGCGTCCACGCATATTAACGAGGATAAACGCACGTATGTCAGGTTTTCGATCGTCATTGTGCATATCCAGATAGCGGTGAATTGCACCGGTGGTAACAGCCATCAGGATATCATTCACGGTGGCTTTGTTACTCCTGGCAATCTTTTTCAATTCTGGCACGCTGAAAGGCTCAGACCAAGATACCTTTTTTACTTTGCCAAGAGGGCCTTTCAGTCGAGTGGGTGGGTCAGGGTGGCGAAATATGATGCGCACGATTGCGGCGATCATATCGATTGGGGTAGGAGCCTTAATTGATGCATTCGGGCCGGGTTGCGCTTGAGAGCTGGTTGGTTGGATGACACCCTGGTCATATGCTTGTTCTGCAGGTGTGTCAAGCGATATTTTGGTCATCTGCAATAGTACCTGCAAAAGAGAAATGCCATCTGCGATACAGTGGTGTATGCGGATCATAAGAATGCTGCCTTCAGGGTGATTGTCAACCAGAGTCATTTTCCATAATGGGTGAGCAAAATCCAGAGGCGTATTGATCTGCCTGTTCACTAATTCATGCACTGCAATTTCATCGGCAGGAAGTGGGAGAGCTCCACGGTCCACATGATTTTCCACCCGAAAAGAAGGGTCATCGTCCCAGTATGGCCGGGTAAATCTCTTTGCTGGTAGGATAATACGTTGCCGTAGCCGGCGATAACGTTTGGTGATACCATCCAGGTCTGTAATCAAACGGTCATAATTGAGCTGCCCATTAAATCTAACGGCAACGGTAATCATCATCGGGTTGGTTGGATCATCCATGCGAAGCCAGGCGAGATCCACGTTATTTAGTTTAATTTTTGCCATTTTGTAATAACTCCACCAGTAAAATAATTTATCCTGCATCCTTCATTGGAAAATTATTAAATCATGGTTATATCCCATCACTCGGTATTTATCCGCGAATAGACGTTTTAAGGGCGAATTGCAAGGAGGAATGCCAACAGAAATAAACCTGCCCAAACAAACCATGGACCATTATATGCCAAAATAAAGGCTCCTGCCAGCAGCAAGAAACCTGCCAACAACGTGCCACGCACACCATTCAATGGACCGGTGGGAGGTCGCTTAAGATTATTCTCTAGAACAGTCATCCCCTCCGTTAGAATCAATGGGCTTTTCCGCAACACATCCACCATTTCAGGCAGAACCAAGGCACTCTCACGTATTAAATTCAAGGGATTAAATTCGTTCAACAAAATAGATTGAACATGTTTACGGGCTGCAAAGGGGATATTTATATCAGGGTCAAAGATATAGCCTACCCCTTCAATGGTTACCAGGGCTTTAACCATGAGGATAATTTCCCCTGGATATTGGATTTGATAATGGCCAGCCATCAGCACAGATTGTAGAATTACCTGGGCAAGAGAAAAATCTTTTATATTGGGCGTCATCAGCCAGCGTGTATACATATCGGAAGCTGCCCGGCGGAAACCTTCAATATCTGCTCCTTTCCCAGGTAAGGTTAGCGATGTGAGATAGCGGGCGGCACTCTCCGGATCGCGGGTAACCAGCGAGTAAAAATAGTAGAACATGCGCTTGCGCATATCGCGATTGAACCTGCCTACCATTCCCAGATCGATAAAGCCAACACTAATTTCGCCAGTGCGTGGCTTTTTGAAAATCAGTAAATTCGCTGGATGCAAATCTGCATGGAAAAACCCATCGCGGTAAATCATCCTAACGATTGCACCTACGCCCAGATCGATTGCCCTCCGGCGCTGTTCAAGGGTCAGCTTTTTTAAGGCTTCTTCATCAGGCTTGATCCCGTTAAAGTATTCCATGCAGAGCACATCATGGGAGCTGTACTTTCTATAAATGCGAGGAAAACGCACCTCTGGTTCGTCCTTAAAGTATGCGGAAAATGTTTCTGCATTATCAGCCTCGATGCGCAGGTCAACTTCACGCAGTGTGTAGGTGCTGAATTCGTTGATGATCCGGGCTGGCTGGTAACGGGCCAAGAAGATTTGAAGGAACCTTCCAAAAAAACGCAGAAGCCGTGTATCTGTTTCAATCAGTGTACGGACGCCTGGTTTGAGAACCTTGATCACAACTTTTTCATTGGAGATCAACCTCGCTCGATGGGTTTGCGCCAGAGAGGCTGACCCCAATGGGACAGGATCGATCCAACGATACATGGTATTAAGCGGAAGGTTGAGGCTTTCAACGATAAGTTCTTTAAACCGCTCGTATGAGACAGCCGGGAGCTTATCGAGAAGATTCTTTAGCTCATCGGTAATGGTTTTTGGGAGCAAATCCTCGCGCAAGCTGAGGATTTGACCGAGCTTGATGTAAGTTGGTCCAAGCTTTTGCAACCGCAACCTGAATTGAAGGGAGAATGGCAGGTTTACAATACTTTTATCCAGAAAAGGCCAGGTTAGGGCAAGAAAAAAACGCAGCAGTAACATCCCGACAGTGCGATGCTTTCCAAGCGCTTTTTTCTGCCTGACAAAATCCATACCCCCTCCCAGAGTCAGGCCTAAAAGATGGCCAAATGTCTCAAAGAAGCGAGCTACCAGCCCTGGTGGACGCCTTTCCTGATATGCTTCAAACCCGGTTTCCATGGAGGTGATTATTTACGCAGATTTTTTGGAATGTACAGCACCTGAGTACCTGCAATTTTATCGTGCCAACCCTGACGTTTTGAGTCCCACAAGACCCAGAAAAATCCGAGGAAGAGGGGGATCGCTGAAATCCAATATGAGAAAAAGCGCAGGAGAGACCTGCCAAAGGAAAGTTTGGTGCCATTCTTGCGTACAACTTTTAGACCCAGCAAAGCCTTTCCGGGAGTGAATCCGACCAGGGTCCAAAAGAATGTGTAATACCCGATCACAAGCAGGGTGAGTAATACAGCCCCAGATCCTATCTGAAAGGTGGAGCTTTCCAGCAGTGTTTTTACATAAGACACCAGCCCAGTGAGCCTGAAAAATCTGAGCAATGTTTGGATAAGGGCTGTGCCAACCAATTGCACAACGCTTAGGATAATTAGATCAATGACAAACGCCATTGATCTACTGAAAAAGCCTGCCGGGTGACTTATGCGAACGAATGGCGCATGTTTTCCTGAATCTGCTGTTTGAGATGTTGTAAGTGCCATTTTCCCTACTCCCCACCTGCCTGATCGCTCGATGGTGTGGCTGATTGTTGCGGAACGCGTTTATGGAAAATAGATCGTAGTTTTTGGTCAACGAGAGAATCAACGTTTGAACTTTGATCGCGAAACTCGTCGACTACACCACCAGCCACACCGATCCCCGCTTCCTCAATTAATTCCTGGACCTCTGTTTTCAGGATGATGTATTCCAGGATTTCGTTCACCAAGTCATCAATCGTCTGTTGTTGGAGGATGAGGCGGCTATTTTGTTCTTCGATCCGACCTTTCATGATCAGGCGATCAATCACTTTTTCACCCCGGGCAGCTGCACTATCATATTGTCCCTTCACGGGGCTGAAAACCCAGCTGTCTGTAATTGGAGTGAGCATCCTGGAAACAAGTCCATATATTTTAGATGAAACTTGCTCTATGGTCCCCAGGCTGCGCTGGAGTAATTCAGGGGTTTCAAACAAAACCCCAAGCAGTAGATATTTTAATTGATCACGAGCCGTTTCATTCGCATCAACAATGATAGTGTCAGGCTTGACAGATTCCTGCACCGCTTGTATCTGCCTGAGCCGTTTGGTATAAGCATCCTTGCCATTAATGGCGGAACCAACAACCAAACGTAGTGTCCCTTTAAGATCATTTACTTGTTGTGAAGTCAAGGTCAGGACCGAATTTTTATCTTCCAGTAGTGCAAGGCTGGGATCATTGCTCGAATAAGGGAAATCATCATCTTGGGGTTGCATGCGACCCTCCAATTAGCGTTGGAAAATAGATTGAGTATCGTTAATTATATTACAGTCGCTTGTGGAGAAGTGAAGTATTTTCATTCTCCTACTATCCCTCTTTTTACCACAGTGACATTCCGTACTCATAACATCACCCAAACATTCGTTGAAATCTGTTAAAGTATCGAAAAAAATTAAAGGGATTGCTGGTTGCTTTTGCACACAGGGTATGTTAAAGCACACAATTATTATAATTGAAAGTTTGCTAGCCAGCGGCTGGTCTTCCGCGGAATACCCTTCACGTTTGCTATTCTTTTTTTCTTCTCTAGATATCTCTTGCTCGAAAATCCCATGGACAACATATCGAAAATAATATAGCCCAAAGAACACCCGTGAACTGTTCTCAGGGAAAAAGGTGGCATCAAGTGCCCGTACCGATCAAAATATTACAATTTTCAAGTTATACTGTGCAAACATTATTAACCTTGAGGCGGGTCGAACTATTCAAACATCAGGCAGAACGCTGGCGGAAAGCCCGTATAATCAAAACAATGCCTCCAACAACGCCAAACACCGCTGAAGTCCATAGCATAGCCAGTCCCATCCCGGAAACATAATAGTTAAGAGTCAGGGCTAAACCAAAAACAATCCCCAGTACGCCTAGGATGGCATCCTCCCAACCCCCACCTTTAAAAGCCATGATCAACAGGATGATGCCGTACATCAATCCCCAGGCGCCCAACGCCAGGACGAAAATTTTTGGTAAAGCAATAGCCGTAGCCGCAGGATACATCACAATATATAGTCCAGCTGCGATGCTGATGATGCCAAGGAATAACCTCCAGCCCCACATGGAACGGTCAGCGAATATTGCAAGAATATTAAAAATTCCCTCAACGATCCAGTAGATTCCCAGGATCACGATCAGTATCAGGTATGCCTCCACCTTAGTTTTGGCAGGTGCCCAAAGCAGGATGCCGCCCACAATTACCGCAGTGACGCCGCTGATCAACGTCTGCCACCATGGGCGTTGATTGCTTGGTGCTCGCATCACAGAGGGTGAATTCATAATAGTTGCCATATTCTTCTCCTATGCGTTTCAAACCAACTTCAAGAGGTGTGCATCAAACGATGCACACCTCTTGTATTAAATATTTTTCCTGGTTAAAAACGGAGCTTAAGCAGATCGTTGGCGGAATGCCTGGACGATCATTGCAATACCACCGATGACACCTAATACTGCGGCAGTCCACAGCATAGCCAGCCCCATCCCGGGATCAGCATAGTTGACTGTGAGGGCGATACCAAAGATGATACCTAAGACACCCAGGATGCCCGCTCCCCAGCCACCGCCGCTGAAAGCCATGATGAGCAGAATCACACCGTACATCAGTCCCCAGATACCCATCACAAGTACGAAGATCTTAGGAAGGGCAACCGCCGACACGATCGGGTACGACAAGATGTAAGTTCCAGCGGCGATGCTAACAATGCCCATGAACAGCTTCCAGCCCCACATGGAATGGTCAACAAAGATGGCCACGATATCGAAAATACCCTGGACCAGCCACCAGATTCCCAGGATTTGAACCAAAAGCATATATGTTTCAACCTTGTTTACGAACCCCCCCCAGAGCAAAATAGATCCAACGACCAAGGCTAGGACGCCGGTGATCAACGTCAACCACCATGGGCGTTGTTTAGTTTGTGCTGCTACTGCAGTTGTCATATTCTCATCTCCTTTTTAAATTATATTAATAATAACATATTATTTCAAGGCAGGACCTCCATTTTGAAAGAACATTCGCGGCTCCCCGCCTGTCTTCTCTAATGCTTATCCACCCGCGACCACATGCCCAATACGGGAAGGTATTGTTGATTCAGCGATGTTTCGCCACTCGATGCCTTCGCTGATCTTCCTAGGCCGATTATATTACCACCGCTCCCCTGAGTGTAGGTAAAGTTGAAGTTTTTACAACTTTCTTTAACAGCTGCGTGCTATTACTATTGAGTAATGATTGTTGCTATAACGATAGTATTTCATCTACTCAAAAGCGTTGGAGTAAATCGTCGTTATCTACCCAAAGGATTTGTGTTTGATACGCGATTTAACCAGCAAGTAATCAGCACTCGAGGGTAACTCTTCTTGCTTCGCTAACAATAAAACATGATCCAGTGAATGGAAAATAGGGGTGGGCAGGTCTCAAAATCAGCCCGTCCACCCCTAACTACACAAACGATTACAAAACCTTTGCGTAAATATTAAAGTTCGTTCCCGTCGCAATGACTGTATTGGTCGGGGTATTGCCCTAACTGAAATTACACAGGCTGAGCGGGAGGAGGGGTGTACCCAGGGATAGCATTCCGATTGTTATAGGCGGTATGGCCATAGTGAGCAAGGTCTAGGAAGACCGCCAGGATTAGCCAGAACCAGTCCCAACCATAGATTCCTCCCACACCCCAGCTCAGGATCAAATACATCAAGGTGGTAAAGGGAAGGAAGATGATTCCCAAGACGGCCCACCACCATTTATCGTTGAAGGTATTCATGAACTGGGTTGGACGAGCGATCCAGATGAAAATATCCGCCAAACGTGGGAACATTCCTGCAAAAAGAGCAAATAGACAAGGCATTTAATTTTCTCCTCAATATTTAAACAGATTTGTAGTTTTTATGTCAATTTATGTCGCTGAATAGCTGTAATCGTCTAATTATTTCTCAGCGAAATTATGAAAATGTATTCGATTTACTTATGCTATAAAAGTTTTCTCTTACGCTGGGTTTTGATCGCCAGAAACGAGGGGGTTATTCCACGTTAACTTTGACACCACCCATGAAGCCAGCCACAACATTGTATACCAACGCCACGACCAGCCCGGCTAAGGCACCACCGAGAGCCGCAAGAAGGGCTTTTAAAAACACCAGGCCAAAACCATACAGCGTATAGACGGTCAGGTTGCCCAGGTTCATATCAATGAACCACGATTGAGCACCGAAGATCCAACCCAGGAGCCAATAGTAAAAACCATAGACAAATGTCCAGAAAGCTGCCAGGACCGCACCATATAAAGCGAATGAACCAACATTAACGGACTTGATGGTCTTCATAAGAATAATTCTCCTTTTCTCATTGATAAATTAGATAAAAATGATGTGCTCTCGCCTCGGGAGAAATGTTTATGCGGAGAACCAAACCGCTTTCGATACCCGAGATGACATGCAGTTCATATTAATATTCTGTTGTGATTCTCATCCTCCTTTTTTATGGATATCAGATTGCCTCTTCCAGGATATCTTGAAGCGAATTTTACAGCACGATACGAGTTGACATGCTTCATCGATAACTCATATTAATGCTGATTGTAAACTCGTAATATTTAATAACACCAATATCAAATTCTAGTTGCTCTTTGCACATTCCTGATATGGAAAATGAAGCTATAAGGGATGCGATAACCTCATTCTGCGTATTCTATCGATTGAAAAAACTCGATAATCCACTTGATCTAATTTATATATGTCAAATCATCGGAAATGTTAATGACCTATAACCTGAAATTTCATCTAAATTTCTCAACCAGGTCATGTTTCAAAGCGATGATGGCTGCCTCGACCTGATTCCATACACATAACTATGGATGTATCTTATGACCACACAGAGAGTGTCAGTGCCATTGAAGCGCTACTTTTAGAGCACAGGATAATCCTTTCTTTATTATTCTTTCTCAGATGTCGACATTTTCTCCACCAGCTCATCATAGGAGACATCGGAAAGCCGTTCGTGGATCAACTGCCCCCCGCTCTCTGCAAGCCCCACTTGGAGAGTGTTGAACCAGCGATGCTCAGCAAGTAACACCAATGCTGATCCTCCAGGCAAGAGGTATTCATTGAGCTTCTGCATTTTATCCCTAGAAAAGCCCACTTCTATTTTATTCGCTGATTTTTTCCCGGCTGCTGCTCCCACAATCGCGCCAGCCACGAGAGCGACCGGTCCAATCGCCAATCCCGCCAGGCCACCCAAAGCAATCCCCAGGGTAACCTTTCGCTTGGTAGGTGCTTTTTTTTGCTCATGCACGTGGACATCACCTTTCACTTCTCGTTCAATGATCGTGGCATTCAATAGTTCCATTGCATATTGCTTGCTTAAATCTTGGACTTTCTGGTAGGTATGTTTTGCCTGCTCTTTTCCATTAAACACCCACACCATAATCTCTAAATCGGTTGCTACCACTTCGTTCCAATCTCGCTTAACGGGGAGGGAAGGGAGCTGGCTAATCTTTTCTTTATTGATTGTCAGATGGATGGTCTGTTCCTCGATACGGTCAATCAGAGATACCTGAATGGTGATTTCCTTTTTCCCCCAGCCATGACCTTTCATCAAGGTAAAATGGGTAATTTGCCCCAAGGAAGAATCAATGAGCAACTCTCCCACCTGACCAACATTGCCATCCAGTGCCTCCACATACATGCCTCGTTTGATGGCAACTTCACCTTCAGGAACAAGCTGATCCTGTACAGTGAAATAACCCATCTCAGGTGTCATAGCAGCATCGGAGTATGTGGTCATGTAAGGAGGGCTATAAGCATAACCATCTGGGCCATGTTCAGTTTCCAGGTAATGCGTGCGCGTAAAAGGATCCATTTTTGAGAGATCCTCAGCTGTGCAGCTGAGGTAAACTGCATCATGGGTGGTTTTGGTCACCCGGTCAATTGGAACAAGCACTTCCTCGCCATGGAATATGGATTTTTCTACCATGGCAATATGTGTAAGACTACGAGATTTTGGATCGACAATAACGGCGGTTAATGTGCCCTCTGAGCCATCCGTACAATATACTTTCGATCCAATATTAATACTACTGATCATTGTAAACTCCTTTTCTTGAGCTTAATAAAAACAGGATTGCTGAAAATTATAATTTTACATGGAATAACCATTTCATCAAATTATATTCCGGTACCAAGCCACGAATAAGCCGGAGTTTTTCACGAATATCTATGGGGCACTATTGGGATATCCCGGGATAGATTTTCGCTTAAAAACGCTGCCGGAATATACAGCGATGTCGATTACCAAACCAAGGCCAACCCACACCCAATCAAATCCTGCAATTCCATTTGGTCCAGCAAAGATGGTCCACATAATGGTGGTCCAGGGCAGGAAAATCACGCCTAATATTGGCCAGATCAGCGATTTAAATGCATAATCAAATAGAGATCGGCCTACAGGAAACAACCAGAAGATTACTAAACCGATCCGTGGGCCAAAAAGCAACAATCCTAAGGGTAAGCAACACATTTTTTCCTCCTTGCGTTTGAATTATGAGATTAATACTCAGCACAGGCTGAACCTACTCACTTCATAAGAAATCCGTAAATCGTCTCAAGTTATCAAGCGTTCGTATTAATCATGCATTGGGTCATCTTAATGAAATATGACCGAAGTAAGATAAAGCTTGATGTAAAATGCGTTTTGTAAATCGAGGCCGCCGAGAACGGTAATTCTTTCCATGCTCGATCGACCTCGATAGTTCTCAGAAATTACCTGGGCATTGACGTCAGTTCCCGGCTTAATAATAAATCAAGCTGCCCTGCGGAGAGATTAACTCAAGGGAATCTCCCTGTGATTGGGCACCTGTTACTGCAGATAGAAGTCCCAGGTAAGCCTGTTCTTGATTCATAATGTCAGCTGGACACATCATGCCTGTGCCTACCAGGCCAGTGATCGTCACGCTGTAGGTTCCATCTCCATTGTCGGTAGCGGTATAAGCCCCGGTGTAGGTATTGCAACCGGAGAATCCCGCAAGTTGCCCAGCCTGGAATTGCAAGGTGATTCCCGTGCCAGGTATCAGCGCTTGTCCAGCATATGAACTCAAGTTCCAGACCACTGGCTCGCCCATCCGGGCAGAGATGGTCACCTCTGTCGTTGCACTACTACTCTGACCGTTTTCATCCGTCACCACAACGGTCACCTGGAAACTGCCGGTTTGGTTATAAATAGTGGTCTGCATCGGCTCAGAGGAGGGCCCTGCAGAGGTGCCATCCCCGAAATTCCAGCTATAGCTCGTAATTGGGCTGCTCCCTGCAACGGAGCCAGAAGCATCGAATATTGCTGGCTCACCCACATACCCCTGACCAGGTCCCTGGATTGAGGCTTGTGGAGGGACCATTGGGGGTTCAGTTGGCAATGCAGTCGGGGTAGGTTGTGGAGGCTGGGTCGGAACAGTTGTATTTGTAGGTTGTGGTGCCTGGGTCGGTGCTCCGGTTGCAGTGGCTTGTGGTGCCTGCGTTGGCACGGTTGTCGCGGTAGGTTGGGGAGCTTGAGTCGGAGTAGACGTAGGCTGCGCTGGGGTAATAATGGTTATTGTCTTGCTCTCAGTATCCTCGTTTCCTCGCTCGTCAGTCACAACCAGGGTTACGGTATAGGTGTTTGGGTTGGCGTACACATGTTGGACTATTTCTCCGGTGCCCGTCGAGCCATCACCAAAATCCCATTTCAATGCAACGATCGGAACCTGACTGTAAGAGTCTGATCCATCATAGGTAACAACCTGATTTACCTGAGCTTCACCAGGCATGCTAATCACAGCCGTGGGTGGCAGGATCTCCTCAGCCCTATGGAGAGGGGTGATTGAATAATTCAACAGACCCTGATCGGATATAAGTTGCATGACGGTTTCTGCCACCTGGTAGCTCTTTGCCGTGCTCATGATATTAAACATAGCCTTTTCCTGTGCATCCAGGGCAGCACTAGGACAGGCGGCTTTCGTAGAATTTAAATTCGAAATCGTGATCTGTTGAATATTTGTACTGAAGGTGCCCTGGAAAGAGTTACACCCGGTATAACCGGTCAGGGAACCATCGGTTTGAAATAGCGTATATGGTTCCTGAGTGCCCGCAGAACTGTAGGTGTTATTATAGGAAACTAAATACCAGGTTGTTCCAACCAATAGATGGGTTTGGTCAGAGCTTTCAGCTGGCTCGGTGCTGCGAAAAGTGAGTACACCCTGACCGGTGTTTAGGATTAGTTGGTCACCGGTCACCCAATATCCATAGCCGCGGGAGAGCATATTCATGTAAGCAGCCTCCTGGTCCATGATGCCGGTTGGATTTTGGCACACCTGGTGGGCATTCAAGGTAGTCTGAATTCCCATATCATTGCCAAAAGTAGCCACATAGTTGTTACAACCCGCAGAACCATTGATGGCACCGGATGCACCATCTGAGTTGATGGCAAATTGAGCGTAGATGGAGGTGCCGTTTATGATTGGCGTATTATTCATGTACCACAGGTACCAGGTGCTACCGTTTAGGGTGCTCATCGGAGGTCTTACCGCTACCTCAAGCTGTGTACCTTCAAAAACCAGGGCTTGTTTATTGCTGTCATAAGGAATGGTCAATGTATTCCCAGATATCCTGAAGGTTGTGGCGTTATTTAATGCCAGGTAGTAGAGCTGCTCTTGTTCCGATAATCCCGGTACGCAGCTCTTATTATTTGTGGAAACTGGTGGGTTGATCTTCATTTGATCCGTGGATGCAACAAATGCCGCGGTGTATTCATTACAACCGGTGGTACCGGTGAGGACTCCTGAGGGTGAACCAGGAATACGGCTGAATTGAGCCGCGAAATTACTTCCCTGAACCGGTGCTTGGGGATTATTTACATCACCTAACGATACCAGCTTCCACAGGGCACCTGCCAGTGGTGTACGATTTACCATATAAGTCAGGGTGCCAGATGGGTTTGTCAAGACCAGCTTGTTCACAAAGATCTCATAAGAGGTTGAAGCTTGAAGCGCCTGCAGATAAGCCTGTTCCGTTTCCATCCCAGTGGCACAAGCCATCAATGTCATGGCTGCTGGCTGTACAGTGAGATTATTCCCATCCAGGGTATAACCAGCACTGTAAGTATTGCATCCTGATGAGCCACTGATATAACCTGCATTCGAGGTTTCCCCTGGTGTAAAGACGGCGGTGATGGGCGTTTCAGCCGTAACTGGTTGCCCATTCATCGAGGATAACGTCCAGAGTGAATATTCAAGCGGTACGCTGGCTGCTGTATAGGTGAGCACTCCAGCGCCTTGGTTATAGGTAATGGTAAGCTGCTGGCCAGAAATGGCATATTCTTGTGCCGTTCCAAGAGAAGTCAGGTATGCCTGTTCCATCTCCATTCCAGTTGGACATGCCATCTGGGTCATCGCCACAGGACCAAGGGTGATCTGTTGATCCTGAAGGGTATAACTGGCTGTATATTGATTGCAGCCACTTGAGCCGCTTAAAATTCCATCGGTTGAAAAAACAGCCGTAATCACAGTATCTGTGGGCACAGTCTGAGGTGCAGCGGGATCTCCATAGGAGATCAGGATCCAGCTGGTATCGGTGAGCGGCTTGGCACCGCTAACATAGACCAATACCTGGCTCGGTTGCGATGGGTCACCATAGGTTATTTCCAAACGCCCTTGGCTGCTGAAGGCAAAACTACGAGCACTCTGCAATGCACTGAGATAGGCGCTTTCCAGGTCCATACCCTGGTCACAAGCCATCATGGTTGTTGCCACGGGAGAAATGGTTAGTGTCCCATCCGGTGATGCCAGGAAACCAGCTGAATAATTATTACAACCACTGAAACCGCTGAGCTGGCCATCAGGTGTGAATTGCAGAGTTATCGCAACCCCCTCCTCGATAACAGTGGGATTGGCTGGGTCTCCGTACCCCACCAGCACCCAGGGATTTGCGTACAACTGGTTTACATCAACCACTAAAGCAGTCGGCTCTGGGGTATTGGTGCTGATTGGAGGAACCACCGGAGTGGGTGTCGTGCTGGTACATGCAACGAACAGGATCGCGCTTATTAACAATAATCCCAGCACAGAAATCAAAGTCCATTGTTTTATCTTAGAATTTTTCGAGGTATTGTTCATATCATTTCCTATCTTAGAACCCTGAAATTTGAATATATTACCGCTACAGAAAATTTTCACTATTATAACCACATATCGTCTTCAGATATATTACCTTTTGTGGGGTGGGTAGTATTAGTTTTTCGTGGTCGTAGCATGTAAACTTCGGCTGTTCGCCTTAGCAATTTCAGCTTTTTAGAAAATTCCAACGTTTTCGGGGATTCAATTTTTTCTGTTATAGTGATGGTATACACACAACCGGAAAAATCCCATGTTTTCATTGTTAACCCTCAACACCTTCGGTGTGCCTTTCTATCTGAGCACAGGACGGATCAGACGCCTGACCGCGAAACTAAACACGCTTGCCCCAATGGTCGTTTGTTTGCAGGAAATCCAACAGAATTCCTATCTTGCATTGCTGGAGCATGGTCTGACTGCTTATTCACAGCATGCTTTTTTCCGCAACCGTCTTGCCCCGAAAGGAGGCTTGTTTATCGCTTCAACCTCGGCCGGCATGATGAAGAAGCGCGTGTTTTATCCATATCCAAATCAAGGTCGCCCATTGAGCATTGGATTTTCGGACTGGGCCTTGAATAAAGGCATCCTTCTGGTAAGCATGCAGGTTCAAGAACATTCTATCATCGTGATGAATACGCATCTTCAAGCCAACTACCTGGGCGACTGGCGCTTGTCGAACCATCAGACTCAAATCCAACTTGATCAAGTTAACTTCCTGGTTGAGTTAATTCATGCCCAGGAGAAAAATGCGTCGGTGATCGTGTGTGGCGACTTCAATTTCCCACGCCAGGCTCCCGCCTACCAGCAGATGAGCCTACACAGCGGTTTGACCGATGCATTTGTGGATGATCCACGCCCCACCTATCTACCCTTCCCGCTGGTCTCGGCGAAATGGCGAACCAGCCTGGATTATATTTTTTACCGCATCCCTGCAGGGGAAGACACCGATGTGACGGCAGATATCATCCCGATCGTGAACTCAACAGCAAAAATGCCTCTCCAGCGTTTCCTGACTGACCATTACGCGCTGAGAATCAGCATTTAATGGAACTCAACTATTCATCATATAAATAGGCTCGATTTATTTACCATTGAGGATGAGGGTATAATGCATTTCTCAAGAAGCTAGTCTTACTGTTGCGGAGGAAGTCCTTTGAAAATCACACGCGGTCGATTAATCCAAGTTATCACAGTCTTCATTGTTCATGTAATTACCCTGTACATTTTGCAGAGATTTATGTCTGGGTTCCAGGCTGATTCTCTGCGTTCTTTAATGGTCACCGCAATAGCGTTGGGTATCACCCAATCTGCATTCTGGTGGGTATTTATAAATTTCTTTGCCTGGCTTCCTTCCTGGCTTTACCCATTTCTCACCTTTATTTTGAATGGGGTATTGGTTCTGGTGATCGGTAATCTGGTGAGGGGGATTACGATCGATTCAGTTTCCACGGGGATTTTGATTGCCATCTGGCTGGCAATCGTTGATGCAATCCTTGGTGAGCTGTTAGCGCTCGATGAAGACGCACGATTCGATCGCAACGTTACGCGCAGAATGGTCTCACGTCGCGGTAAACCTTTGCAAACTGACGTACCTGGTTTTCTTTTCCTGGAGATTGATGGGTTGAGTGAAATGCTCCTGCGCCAGGCCATGGATAAAGGTTACACACCCACGATGAAGCGGTGGATCGATCAAGGCAGTCATCAGCTCCTGGGATGGGAAACCGATTTTTCCTCCCAGACCGGGGCAATGCAAACGGGTATTCTACTGGGCAATAACACCGACGTCCCCGCCTATCGCTGGTGGGACCGCACACAAAACCGCATAGTTATGTCAGGTATGCCTAAAGATGCCCAGGCAATCGAAGCACGCCTAAGTAGCGGAATTGGTTTATGCTCAGACGGCGGTGCTTCGCGGGGCAACATGTTTTCAGGTGATGCCACCGAAAGTATGCTAACCTTCAGTACCATTCGGAAAAGTGATCGTGGTCGAGGCCCTGGGTTTTATTTTTATCTCTTCAGCCCCTATGTTGTTGCCCGGCTGATCACCCGGTTCATTACCGAGGTGGTCAAAGAATGGTGGCAAGCCTCTCAGCAAAGGAGACGGAAAGATAAATACACCGTAAAAGCCCGCGGTTTTGCGTATGCCTTCCTGCGCGGTTTCATGAGTCCGGTCCTCCAGGACCTGGTGACCTATACCGTGATCAGCGACATCCTGCGTGGCTTACCGGCAATCTATGCATTGTATGCCGGCTATGATGACCTATCCCATTTTGCCGGTATGACCACTCCGGAAGCATTCGAGGCATTGCATGAAGTAGATCGCTATTTCACCCGCCTCGAGAAAGCGATCAAAGATGCCCCTCGCCCGTATCACATTGTCATCCTGGCGGACCACGGGCAGAGCCTGGGTCCCACATTTGAAGCCGCCCATGGAAAAACACTGGAGAAGCTGGTCAAAGAGCTGATTAAAAGTGAGCAGGACGTATTCTATTCGGATGCTCATAATGATAGCTGGGACAACCTGAATGCAGTCCTCAGCGAGTCGACCAACGCGAAT
>Ga0208980_10000225_pt1 | contig 29600 bp, 19 predicted proteins | sample WetSurMetagenome_3_FD_187993 | JGI IMG/M metagenome (GOLD analysis project Ga0208980, IMG submission 187993) | Wetland microbial communities from Twitchell Island in the Sacramento Delta, sample from surface sediment Aug2011 Site A1 Bulk (version 2) | ecosystem: Environmental > Aquatic > Marine...
AAGAAGATTTCCTTCTTCATCTTTTAATGTGTAATTAAACGTTATAACTTTATTTGCAGCTAAGGCCATTATTTCTCCTATTAATTTTAAAATTGGCTGGCATTTTACGATTTATATGAAGGAAAACCAATGCAATCATCTTTCAAATCAAATTTATATTTTTGAATGTCTCATCAAAAAGAATAATTAAAAATGAAACTAATAATTGTTTCCTTCACAATCATACTCTTCTGGTTTGTTAAAATATTTCCACAATTCGGCTCGCAGGATTCCGGTGGACCGCTTACCCCTGAATGGGCTGCGTACGATGTTAAGTTTTATAACATCAATCTTAATATCAATCCTGATAAACAAACAATAAATGGCTGGGTTGGAGTAGCTGTCGAAGCTGTAATTGATATGAATGAATTTGTCCTTGATCTCGATGACAGATACAGAATTACAAAAATTGTTTGGAGTTCTCCAACCGAGTACAAAGAACTTGTTTTCAAACACGAGAAGGGGAAAATAAACATCCAGTTGCCGGAGGAAGTGATAAAAGGGAAATCATTTACAATAAAAGTTTACTACAACGGAAAGCCGAGAGTTGCAGAAAAACCGCCTTGGGATGATGGCTTCACCTGGTCAAAAACTAAAAACGGAGATCACTGGATCGGAGTTTCATGTCAGGGTGGTGGAGCTGATATCTGGTGGCCATGCAAAGATCATCCTTCAGATGAGCCGGATTCTGTTTTACTTAATTGGACAGTTCCGCAAAATTTAATCTGTGCGTCAAACGGAAAGCTGAGATATGTTCTCGACAACAAAGAAGGGACTAAAACTTTTAGCTGGTTTGTTTCGACTCCTATAAACAATTACGGAATTTCGATAAACATTGCACCGTACTATACAATTCAATATCAATACACAAGCGTAACCGGAGAAGAAATACCCGTAACAATCTGGGTTCTTCCTGAAAATATGGAGAAAGCAAGAGAACATTGTCCCGAATTTTTAGATCACTTGAGATTTTATGAGCGGCTTCTTGGTCCCTATCCATTCCGCGCTGACAAATATGGAGTTGCAGAAACTCCATACCTTGGAATGGAACATCAAACAATTATTGCAAATGGTTATGGATACAGAGATGATCAATTCGGATTTGACTGGCTGCATCATCACGAGCTTGGGCACGAATGGTGGGGGAATATGGTAACTGCAAAAGACTGGAGTGATTTCTGGATTCACGAAGCCGTGGATGGTTATATGCAGACACTTTACATCGAGGAAAAATTACCCGAAAGAAGTCCCTCGGCTTTTATGATGAACTGGAAGATGTGGAAGAATGAACAGCCGATTGCACCAAGAAAAGAAATGACAGGCAATGAAGCATACACAAATGATATGTATTCAAAAGGTTCTTATGTTCTCCACACATTGCGTTATTACGTTGGTGACGACACCTTTAAAAAAATATTACGAAGATGGGCTTATCCAAATCCTGAAATGGAAAATGTAACAGATGGAAGTCAATGCCGTTTTGCAACAACAGACGAGTTCCTTGAGATAGCTGAAGATGTCTCCGGCAAAAATTTGGATTGGTTCTGGGAAGTTTATTTCAGGCAGGCATCGCTTCCGGTTCTTAAGACAAAAATTAAAAAAGGTTTTCTCTATCTAGAATGGGAAATTGAAAACGATCTTCCGTTCTCTGTTCCTGTTGAAGTGAAACTCGCTGATGAAATTATTAAAGTAGAAATGCGTGAAGGTTCCGGCTCAATAAAAATTCCCGCTGGTGTCGAACCGGTTATTGACCCAAATAAATGGATTACGATGGCTGATGTTGAGTTAATTGAAAATTAGATTTCAAATCACTATTCATTAGGTGATAAAATTATTATACAAAAACAGCTCTTCGGTTTACTTTTGATAATAACAACTCTTGTCTCTGCAATTATACTTCCGCAAACAGACACAATACTCACTTCAAAATTAGATTCCCTAATAACTTACAACGAAAACCTCGAACATCGGCTTGATGTGCTTGAAAAGAATATTGATGATCTTATGTGGTTTCAAAAAGTCGGTGATGTTGCTTTCATCGATAAAGTTTTTATGACTGGTCCTCCGAAGTGGAAAGAAACTGATACAACAGACCCGGCATTTGGTAATCCTGTAAAATTCTGGCTGTATGTTTTTATTCCGAAGAATATTGACTTCAATAAAAAATATCCGTTGATAGTTTTCCCGCACAGTGGTGTTCACGCAAACTTCTCAACTTACTATTCGCATATTGTTAAGGAATTAATTGCACAGCAATATATTGTTGTCTCTGCAGAATATCGGGGAAGTACGGGCTATGGTAAATCACATTATGAAAATATAGATTACGGTGGAAGAGAAATTGATGATGTTGATTCCAGTAGAAAATATATGCTTGATAATTATGAATTTATCGACCCGGCAAAAGTTGGTATTATTGGATGGAGTCACGATGGCCTAATCAGCTTGATGAGCATTTTCAATTATCCCGAAAATTACAAGGTAGCTTTTGCTGGCGTTCCCGTTAGCGATTTAATTACTCGACTAAATTATATGGATGAAGAATACCGTAAACTTTATTTGGCAGACTATCACATCGGGCAAACTGTTCAAGAAAATCCTGAGGAATACAAAAGAAGATCGCCGGCCTGGAATGTAGAAAAACTTCAAACACCTCTGCTCATTCACACAAACACAAATGATGAAGATGTAAGATTCATTGAAGTCGAAGTTTTATTAAATGCACTCAAAGCATTAAACAAAGATTTTGAATATCAAATCTTTGAAGATTTACCGGGAGGTCACTCGTTCGACAGACAAGATACAAAGCTGTCTGTCACTATCAGGTTGAAGATTTACAAATTTCTTGCAGAGTATCTCTATCCGCCAAGGGCATTTAATAGCGTTGAGGAATTAAGGAAATTACTTTACAGGTGACGTAATATCGTTACCCACGAAATATCACATTCCATCAAATTGACAAGGGAAACGTCTATTCTCGACAAAAATTGCTTATAAATAACACGGAATGCAGGGGAACAATATTTGTTTAACTAAAGGAAATAAATAAAGATAACTTGGCTAAAAAATGGTAAAATTATTAGCTGCTTTAACATTTCTCTGCGTCATTGGTGGCGGTATTTATTATCTGCTTTTTGCTAATACTGTCGATAAGGTAGAAGTTACAGGTAAAATTCAGATTTCAAAACAGCGTACCAGTGATATTGGTGGTTCTGAAACTTCCGACCCCCTATTTATGGCTGTTGTAAAAGGAAAAGTAAAAAATAATACAAATAAGCCATTAGAAAATATTTTTATAAAATATACAATCGGCGGACAGCAAACTAGCGCTACAATTTTTGACCTTGCGCCTGGCCAGCAAGTTGAATTTAATACAAGAGGAATTGAAACTACTGCATCAAGCCCCGATTACGATTACGAGGGAATTCAGTATGATGAATCCACGATGTAGCAAAAATAATTTAGTTTAAATTATTTTCTCGGATTGCTTCTATTTCCACTCTGAACTGTTTAGAACCCTTGACAATCACTGCACCAATTTCAGTTAAAGTATCATAATATCCATCCACTGCTCTCCCACCAACAATCAAAGTCACCTTTGCAGGTAAAAGCTGATGAAGTTTTTTCAATTCAGATCTTAGATGTGGATCATCCTTTGGATATATTAAACTCAATGCAACTGCTTTTGCATTCAGTTGACTGACCGCTGAAGATATTTCCTCTGTTGGTAAGTTCGAGCCAAGATAAATAACTCTCCATCCGGAGGATGCAGCAACGACTCCGACAATTAAAGCCCCAAGATCATGTTCCTGTCCACGAGGAGTTGCCGAAATAATGACTGGTGCTGAGCTACCGAATGAATATGAATCCAACAGATTATAAAGAAAAGTGTGAATTACTGAAGTTGCAAGATGTTCATTAGCAACTCTGATCTCCCCTTCATGCCAAAGGTCGCCAATTTTATATAGTAGGGGAATAATTAATTCTTCAAGTAATGCCGGCTGCGTAAGTTTTGCTGATGCGCTTAATAGGAGAGACTCAAATTTTTTTGCATCATAATTTTTTATTGATTCGATGCATTCAGAGATGATCTCACTGACATTAACTCTTGTGGCCGAGGTTGAGTTAGCATTTAAACCGTTTTCATTAGTTTTTTCACGATGCAAAATCTTTTTTAGTTCATCGGATGAAAGATTTGCAACACTGCTTATACTGTGCCCCTGATGGATCGCATCATTTAATAGTCTCAGCTTCTGAATGTCTTCCTCAGAATATAATCTTCTGTTAGTATCTGTCCTGTCGGGTTCGATTGCATTGTATCTCTTCTCCCAGGCACGAATTACATGCATACTCAATCCGGTTGCCCGACTTACTGCTTGAATTGGATATTTATGAATTTCTGCCATATCAAAATTTAGTAAATGTCTAATATTTGTCAAAATTAAATTATTTTTTGTTTAGAATATCATCAAACTAATAATTTTAACAATTTTTTGCGTTTTTAGTTCCAAAATATAGTATTATTAAGTTTGTCTAAAACAATACTTGACAAATGCTAGACAATATATTATATTTGTCTAAGATTTTTAGACAATTTATGAACAGGCAAAAAATGAGGCTAAAATGAACAACTTAAATAATAACGAAGACAGTATAATAGTTAACAATTTTAAAGATGATGAATTCATTAAAGAAGCATTACCACATGAAGATGCACTTTATAACTATGCCTTAAAAATTTCCGGTAACTCAGACGATGCTCAGGACCTGGTTCAGGAAACATATTACAAAGCATACAGACACTTCGATAAATTCCAAACTGGTACTAATAGCAAAGCCTGGATGTTTATGATTTTAAAAAACTCATTCATTAATGATTACAGAAAATCCAAGCGCGAACCGTACATACTGGATTACGAGCAGATTCAAAATTTTTATGATAACGTGAAATCCGACCGTGCCCAGGAAAATAATCTGGATAAAGAATTTTACAATGATCTTTTAGACGACGAACTTACTGCGGCAATTGACCAGTTACCGACTAAAATGAGAGAAGTATTTCTTCTTTGTGACTTAGATGGAAACAGTTATGAAGAAACTGCAGAACTAGTTGGCTGTCCGGTTGGAACAGTAAGATCAAGATTGCATCGTGCACGGCATATGCTTCAAGAAACATTAATGGACTACGCTAAAGACAAAGGTTTTTTAAACTAATTCACTAACTATAAATCAAGGAGATACAAAATGAAAACTTTCAAAATTCTTTTAACGACAATTTTATTAACAGGTCTAAATTTCACATTTGCTCAAACTGCAAGATTGCAGGTTATCCACAACGCGGCCGATCCGGGTGCAGTTGCAGTAGATATTTATCTTAACGGATCTTTATTACTTGACAACTTCGGTTTCAGAGATGCTACGCCATATATTGATGCACCAGCAGGCACACCAATTAACATCGGTGTCGCTGGTCCAAATAGTACTTCTGCTGCTGATACGATTAAAAACTTTAATGTTACTTTAACTCCGAACGAGACTTATTTTGCAATTGCGAATGGGGTTTTAAGTCCAGGTTCTTTTGCTTCAAATCCGGATGGACGCAGCACTGCTTTTACATTATTTGTTAAGGCAATGGCAAGAGAAAATGGAACGAGCTCGAATGTTGACTTCTTTGTATTGCACGGTTCAACAGATGCACCGACTGTTGATGTATTAGCAAGAAGAGTTGCTACACTAGTTGATGGCGCTGCTTATGGCGATATTACCGATTACATTTCTGTCCCAGCTGCTTCATATATATTAGATGTAACTCCGGGTAACGATAACTCAACAATAGTTGCTTCTTTTGAGGCTGATCTTTCTGGTTTGAGCGGAGGAGCTGCAGTAGTTTTTGCTTCTGGATTCTTAAATCCAGTACAGAATCAGGATGGTGAAGCTTTCGGAATTTTTGCTGCATTGCCAAACGGAACTGTTGTTGAATTTCCATCAGTTCAGCTTTCACGTTTACAGGTTATACACAATGCTGCTGATGTTGCTGCGGGCAGTGTAGATATATATTTAAACGGCGGTTTATTACTAAATGATTTTGCTTTCAGAACTGCAACTCCATTTATTGATGCGCCGGCAAACGTTGATTTAAATATTGGAATAGCTCCGGGCAACAGCACATCGGTTGATGACACATTAGCTAATTTCACAGCAAATCTCGTTAACGGTGAAACTTATGTCCTAATAGCTAACGGTGTTTTAGATCCAAATTCATATGCTTCAAATCCTGATGGAAGAAACATCGCATTCACACTATTAGCCAATGTTGATGCCCGTGAAAGTGCTAACAGCGGAAATGTTGATTTCTTTGTTGTGCATGGCTCAACCGACGCTCCAACTGTTGATGTAATAGCAAGAGGTGTAGCGACATTAGTTGATGATGCTGCTTACGGTGATATAACAGGTTACATTTCAGTCCCTGCTGGAAATTATACTCTCGACTTAACTCTTGCCGATGGTACAACTTTAGTACAGTCATATTGGGCAGATCTTAGAACTCTCGGCGGTAGAAGCGCTGTTGTGTTTGCTTCAGGATTTCTAGATCCTTCTGCAAACCAGAATGGTGAAGCATTCGGAATTTTCTTCGCACTTGCTGATGGAACAGTTGGACAATTTCCGGAAGGTGTTGCCAGTGTAGAAAATATTTCCGGCGTAACTCCAAGCAATTATTCGCTTGAACAAAATTACCCGAATCCATTTAACCCAAGCACGACAATCAATTTCACAATTCCGAATAGTGAATTTGTAACATTAAAAGTATTCAACATTCTTGGAAGTGAAGTTGCTAATCTGGTTAATGAAAATTTAGTCGCCGGTGCATACAAGTATAGTTTTGATGCTGCAAACCTGGCTTCCGGTGTTTATCTCTACGAGTTAACCGCTGGTAGCTTCAGAGAAATCAAAAAAATGAATCTTCTTAAGTAATATTATTAGGGAATGAGGATAACTGCCTGTAGAATGAGTTCTGATGTTCAAATGTTAACTAAGACACGTAATTTATACATCGACATTATTGAATCAGTAAAGCAGGTAGTATCCTCATTTAATATAAAGTTAACAGAATCTAAAGTTTGAAATAAGTATCTTATATAGCACACTTCAGTCATAATAAAATAAATGAAAAAAGCAGTAATAATAGGTTCAGGTTTAGGTGGTTTGTCAACCGCTTTAAGACTTTCTCATAAAGGTTACGATGTAACCATTCTTGAGAAGCATTCAACTCCGGGCGGAAGACTGAATATTATCGAGCAGGATGGATTTCGGTTTGATATGGGTCCATCGTTTATGAGTATGACTTATGAGCTTGATGAGTTATTTAACAGTGTCGGAATGAATGTCCCGATAGAGCTTGAAGAACTCGATCCGCTTTACCAGGTATTTTTTGAAGGACAGGATAAACCAAGATTAATTTATAAAGATCTTAAAAAGCTTGCTGAAGAATTCAAAGACATCGAACCAAACCTTGAAGAGAATGCAGAAAAATATCTTAAGCGCGCGGGACAATTCTTCCACGATACTGTTGATAAGGTTGTAAAAACGAATTTTGAAAGCAAACTTGATTACGTTTTAAAATTAACGCGTGTTCCACTTAAGCATCTCCCATATCTTCAGAGGAATATGTGGGGCGAGGTTGAAAAGCATTTTACATCGGAAGAAGTAAAGGTGATATTCTCGCTGGTTGCTTTCTTTCTTGGCTCGACACCTTTCCAGACACCAGCAATTTATTCTCTGCTGAATTACACAGAGATGAAGCACAATGGCTACTGGAAAGTTAAAGGCGGAATGTATCGTCTCGTTGAAGAACTTGTAAAGATATTGGATGACAAAGGAGTGAAGATAGTTTACAACACAGAGATAGTAAGTGTTGGCAACAACAACGGTAAGCTGTACCAGTTGATTGATCAGAACGGAAAGAAATGGACTGCTGATATATTCATTTCGAATTCTGATGCTGCTTCTTTCAGAGGAAAAATATTGAATCGTGAAAAATTTAGTGATGAAAAACTCGATCAGATGCACTGGACACTTGCACCATTTACTATTTATCTAGGCGTGAAAGGAAAGATAGACAAGTTAACTCATCACAATTATTTCCTCGGAAGCAATTTCAGAGGATATGCTGATACGATTTTTACTTCTTCAATCAGTCCTCAGAAGCCGTATTATTACGTAAATGCTCTTTCAAAATCAGAATCAAGTTGCGCACCGGAAGGATGCGAGAATTTATTCATTCTCTGTCCGGTTCCTGATCTTCGCTACAAAAAATCGTGGGAAGACAAAGAAGAGCTTGCACAAAATATTATTGACGATCTTTCAAAAAGAGTTGGCTTTGATATTCAGAGTAACATCATAACTAAAAAAATATTAGCTCCAGACGATTGGGCAAATATGCTCAACCTTTACAAAGGATCGGGACTTGGTCTTGCACACGACATAAACCAAGTTGGTGCATTCAGACCAAAAAATAGAGATGAAAAACTTTCTAACTTATATTACGTTGGCGCATCGACAACGCCCGGTACTGGTTTACCAATGGTTATCATTAGTTCAAAATTAGTAACGGAGAGGATAGAAAATGACTTTAGAACACTACACTAATACCTGCTATAAGCTGAGTAAAAAATTAACTACTGCTTACAGCACTTCTTTCAGCCTGGGAATAAAAGTATTTAAGCCGGAATACCGCGATCCGATTTTTGCGATCTACGGATTTGTCCGTGTCGCTGATGAAATCGTCGATACTTTTCATTCATATGACAAAGAGTATCTTCTTGAAAAATTTACGAACGACACCTGGGAAGCAATAAACACAGGCATATCCACAAATCCAGCGCTGCATTCATTCCAGAAAGTTGTGAACGATTACGGAATTGACCGCAAACTGATTTCCGCTTTCCTTAAAAGTATGGAGATGGATCTTTCACGTTCTTCATACAACAGGGAAAACTACGATGAATACATTTACGGTTCTGCTGAAGTAGTCGGGCTGATGTGCTTAAAAGTATTTGTTGACGGCGATGAAAAGAAATATAAAGAGCTTGAACATTCAGCAAGAATGCTTGGCGCAGCATTTCAGAAAGTAAATTTCCTCAGGGATATTCAGAGTGATATTAATGACCGCGGAAGAATTTATCTGCCCGGCGTTCATCATATTGATTACATTGATGATCACAACAAAGCGATGCTTGAGAAGGAGGTTGAAGCAGAATTCAAAGAAGCATTCCACGGGATTATCCATCTTCCGATTGCAGTGAAGCTTGGAGTGTATTCTGCATATCTTTATTACCTGATGCTCTTCAAAAAAATAAAGAGATTAGACGTTGAGCAGTTGAAAAGAAAAAGGGTTCGGATATCTAATACATATAAATTTTATCTGCTTTTAAAATCCTATTTTGAGGTAAAGGTTTTAAAATCTACTTAATTGAGCTTCGAGTATCTAATATTTAATGCTATCGTCATCAGTGGTCCGGCATTTTTTGGCTCGCTGAAATGCTGCTACATCTGGAATCATCTGAAGCCGATGCTAATTGCAATCGCCATCCCTGCAATTCCGTTTTTATTGTGGGATATGTTCGTAACAGGCACTCACTGGCATTTCAATCCCGAATATGTATCAGGAGTTAAAATTATAAATCTTCCCATCGAAGAAATTCTTTTCTTCATCACTGTTCCGTTTGCTTGTCTGTTTACGTGGGAAATGATTATCCGAAGAGCAAAAGAAAAACCAATTGATCTGCAGGGTCTTCGACTTCTTCTCTATCTTGCTCTACCAGCAGGAATTTATTTCTTCTTCATCGGAAAGCAATACACGGGTTTAACTTTGTCTTTTATTTTTATTGCAAATCTTGTTGATCAGTTTCTTAAATCAAATCTGCTTTTTGACAGAAGATTCTACTTTTACCTTCTGCTTATTGTTATTTTTACATTGATATTTAACGGCTATTTAACTTGGCGCCCGGTTGTGACTTACGGAGTCGATTATCAGTTTGATTTTAGAATTATCACTATTCCCGTTGAAGATTTTTTCTACGGAATATCTTTGCTCTGGATGAATACAAGTCTTTATAAATTTTTAATTAGAAAAAATGGCGTTGTAAATGTTAACAAATAAATGGTACCTGGTTTGTCCTTCCGATGAACTGAAGAACGAAATCAGACAATATAAAATTCTCGGACAGGAAATAATTCTCTTTCGTAATCCCGACAACACAATCACAGCTCTGGAAGACAGGTGCTGCCACAGAAATGTAAATCTTTCTTTGGGATATTTGGATAAAGAGAGAGTCGTTTGCGGTTACCACGGCTGGCAGTACGATAAAACAGGTTCGTGTGTGCAGATTCCATCTCAGCTTCCCGGAGATAAAATCCCTCCGACAGCAAAAATAAAAACATACCCCGTTCAGGATTTTAACAAATGGGTTTGGGTTTTTATCGGCGAGCCGGAAAAAGCAAACGAAGTTCAGCCGACAAACATTCCCGAAATGAATGAATGGCCGTTCACATATAGAGCATACACAATCAAAGCTGATCTTGAAACAACAGCAGAAAGCCTGATTGATCCTTACCACATTGCTTATGTTCACCGCAACTCCATAAAATCTTTTATGGGACAAATACAGGAACATCCCGCAGATTTCAATCTAAAAATTCTCGATGACGGAGTTGAGGGATTTTATAAACGAGCCAACGTCGGAACAATCGCAGAAAAAACTTACTTCGGAAACGAAGAAAACATCGGCACACGAATAAGATTTTATTATCCAAATATTTCCCGGCTGGAAATCCGATTTAAGCAAAGAATATTATTAATTCTCGAACACGTTTACCAAGTAGATGACGAGCACGTGAATATGATGCAGATAACCTTGTGGAAAAATATTTTTCCAAAATTCCCAGCATTTGCAAAATGGTTTATGGGAAGAAAGTCGGAGAAGATTGTAACAGAAGACATTGATTTCCTTGCATCAAATCAAAAAATACTTAACCGCACAAAAGATAATCTTCACGAAGTAAGCGTAAAGGGAGACGAAGTGTCATTAAGCTTCAGAAGATTCTGGAGAAAGAAACTTCAAGGGGAATAATGTCAGACTACACTCCTGATGCGCTGATAAAAAACAAGAAAGAAGTTCCTTCAGAGTTTAACACAATAGCACAGCGATATGATCTTGCAACCTCCCTTAGCCAGGGTTATCAAAAAGATTTACAGACAAGTGTTGACCGAATGAATCTGAAAGGTAACGAATACCTTGCCGATCTTTGCTGCGGAACAGGGAAGTCAACCATCGCCTGCCTTCATAATCTTCAAAACGGAAAAGTAATCGGAATTGACAACTCGGAAGGAATGCTCGAAGCTGCAAGAGAAAAACTAATTCCAAAATTCGGGAAAGAGAAGGTGACTTTTTCACAGCAGGATGTGATGAATCTTGATCTACCAGACAATTCACTCGATGCAATTTTTATGGCTTATGGAATCCGTAATATGCCGGACTTTGAAATCTGTGTTAGAAATCTCCAACGTGTTTTGAAGCCTGGTGGGAAAATCTGCTTTCACGAATATGCAATCAGCAAATCGTTTGCATCAAAACTTTACTGGAAATTTTTAGGAAATTTCCTGATAATTCCTTTTGCAGGATTAACAACCGGTTCAACAAAAATCTTTCGCTACTTGATTAAAAGTGTTGAGACATTTCTTTCTCCAAATGAATTTACTAGCCTGCTAACGAAAGCTGGATTTGAAAACGTAACACACGCTCCACTTGGAAGCTGGAGAAGACCGGTGTTGCATACATTTATTGCACAAAAACAATCTCAATAACTATGAGCATAAAATCAATAATCGCAAAACAAATCGAGAAGAAACTTGGTGGGTATAGAATCCAGCTAAACAAAATTGACTCATCTCTTCCCGAAAAACTTTCTCAAGAAAAAAGTGTTGGAATAATCGGCGGAGGATTGGCGGGAGTTTCTGCAGCAATCTTTCTTGCTGAAAGGGGATTCAAAGTTAAGATCTTTGAGAAAGAAAAATATCTCGGCGGGAAGGTTGGCTCCTGGCTTGTTAAGTTTGATGATGTTTTTTCAACACAAGTCGAGCACGGCTTTCACGCTTTCTTTAGACAGTATTATAACCTTCGTGAGCTTCTTAAAAAAATAGATGCATACAAATATCTCATCCCGATTGATGATTATTTAATCCTCACAAAACAGCATGGCGATTTCGGATTCAAGGATATCGATACAGTTCCTGTTCTGAATATTCTGAGTATGGCAAAGACAGGAATCTATTCCTACAAAGACGCTATGTTGAATCCTGGTTTTAGAAAAATGACTTCGCTGCTCAGTTACAACCGAGAAAAAACATTTTCAAAGTTTGATAATGTTTCCTTCAAAGATTTTGCCGATGATGTAAAGCTTCCACCAGAAATGCCGCTAATGTTCACAACATTTTCACGTGCGTTTTTTGCTGAGCCGCAGTACATCTCAATGGCTGAGTTGATAAAAAGTTTTCATTCATATTTCTTGAGCAATGATCTTGGTTTATTGTATGATGTTTTGAATGATGACTTTGAAGATACTCTCTGGAAACCTGCCAAAAATTATTTGGGTAAATACAAATTAACTATAACGCTTGATTCAAAAATTTCCTCGTTTAAAAAAGAGGGCAATCAATTTATAATCAATGATGAACGATTTGATTACGCAATCATTGCTTCTGATGTGAAAGGAACAAAAAACATAATTCAAAGCTCAGATTACTTTAAGAAAGAGCATCCGAACTTCTACGGCCAAATGATAAACCTGAAACAATCACAGCGATATTCTGTTCTACGAATCTGGATTGATAAAGATATACGGCAGGGAGTGCCTTTCTTCATATTTACAGATGCGTTGAAAATCCTTGACTCGGTTACAATTTATCACAGAATGGAAAAGACAAGTGAAGACTGGGTGAAGCAAAACAGCGGCGGAATTTTTGAACTTCACTCTTATGCTGTGCCCGATGATTTCCCAGAAGAGGAAATCAGAAATCAATTTCTCAGAGAGTTTGAAGAATACTTCCCCGAGATAAAAGGTTACAAAGTAAAATACGAATACCTGCAGGTTAAAGATGACTTCACGGCTTTCCATACAAATCTTTACAAGAATCGTCCAACAGTAAAGACTGATGTTGAAAATTTATTTCTTGCTGGTGATTGGGTCAAGCTTGAAAATCCTGCTATGCTTATGGAAGCAGCAACAACTTCTGCGCTGTATGCTGCTAATTCAATTTTCAATAAAGAAAGACTAAGGGAAGAAACTATTTATTCAGTTCCTTTAAAAGGCATCATTGCCCGCTAAATTCAGAGCTAGGTTATAATTTGCCTTTGTATATAGCCTGCCATTCAATATTTTAGTCTATATAAATCTCAACTGAAAGCAATCATAATAAAAATTATAAAGGAAAGAGTGCTATGAAAACATTACTAATTCTTTTTACACTTTTAATTTCTTCTTTAAGCTTTGCCCAGATACAGAGCTTTGATTCAACATACATTGAAGGATTGAAGAAAGACGTTGGCGGAACATTTAAAGAAATTGTCAAAGAGAACCTGAAATTAACTGAGGATGAGGCGAAAATATTCTGGCCTCTGTTTGACGAATATATGGCAGCGAGAAGTCCGATATTCGACAAAAGGGTAAGCATTACTGAAGAATATATGATGAACTATTATGCATTGGATGATGCAACAGCCAAGGATCTTATAAGCCAAGCTATGCAGTCGAACCAGGATTTGTTCGACTTGAGAAAAGAATACCTGGATAAAATGTTTGAACAGCTTCCGGCTCCACTTGTTGGAAAGTTTTTCCAGATTGATAACAGAGTTTCTGCGGTTGCAGATTTAGTCAGGATGTCTGCCACGCCATTAGTAAGAGACAAAGAATAAAATATTAAAATAAAATTGAAAACCCCCGCTTACTACGGGGGTTTTTATTTTTAGATAACTTTTCTATTTCTTTAATTTGTCTTTAAAGACTTTCCTGAATTTTTCAAGCTTTGGCCCAATTACAAAAGCACAGTAGCCCTGGTTTGGATTGTTGTTGTAATAATCCTGATGATAATCCTCAGCCGGGAAGTAATTTGTTAGTGGAGATATTTCGGTGACAATCGGTTTATCCCATGCGCCTGATTTGTCTAGTTCTGCTTTATATTTTTCCGCAAGCTTTTTCTGTTCATCATTATGATAGAAAATAACGGAGCGGTATTGCGGACCAGTATCATTTCCTTGTCTATTTAAAGTTGTTGGGTCGTGAGTTTTCCAGAACACTTCTAATAATTCATCATAAGTAATTACCGAAGGATCGTACGTTATTTGCGTTACTTCTGCGTGTCCCGTTGTACCGGTACAAACTTCCTCATATGTAGGGTTATTAACTTGTCCACCAGCGTAACCCGAAACAACCGAATGAACTCCATTTAAGTTTTCAAATATTGCTTCTGTACACCAGAAACATCCCGAGCCGAATGTAGCCTTTTCAAATTTTGTTGTGTCCATAACAATTCCTTCTGTTTTTTCGGATTGAGCATTTGCTGATTTATTTTCACATCCCCAAAGCGTTAGTGCTGATGATGCTATAAGTAATATTAGGGTCCTCAATTTCATCTTTAAATTTTTTTTGGTTTTTGTAATAAAGATTAGTGTTTATTTGCTGCTTATCAAGTGAAAAGATTGGGCATAAAAAACCCCGCGTGTGCGGGGTGATACAAAAAAATTTATACTTATTATCAATTTAAGTTCTACTGCTGAGCCTATTGACAAATTTCAGGATTTAGCCAAATCCACAGTTTTATAAATGCTTAATACTGTATCAATTTTTACTTTTTGAAAAACCTGCATTACATTCTCAGCTAAGCCGGCAATTTTAAGTTCACCACCCCGATTTCGCGTTGTTGCAAGACCATGAATAAGCATCCCGATACCCCAGCTTGAAATAAACTTTACGGTTGATAAGTCCACAATAATGCAAGTAACATTTTGATCCAGAGAATTTAGTACAGCTTCTTGAAATTCCTGCGCTTCGTAACCGAGTATCTGATCAATATTAAATTTTATTACTGAATATTTATCTTCTATACTTGAAGAAAGTTTCATTTTATTCCCTTTTCAAATTAAATAATAGAAAAAACAATCCACACCTAAGTTTAATTTTCTAAATAAATACATTAAAACAAAATGAAGGATTCGTGAATATTTTTATCAATTTGTTGCAAGTTCAGGACTAAACTCAATTTTTTTCTTCCTCGATAAGTAATCTGGATATATTGGGCCGGGGAATAATTTCTCTTATCAACCAAAACCGATTCCTTTATGGGTGGACAAAGTTGCTTATTGTTAAATAATACCATATTATATCACAGCATTGTTTATAACTATTTCATGAAATATCACTTGGCTACAACAAATGGTATATCAGTTATCCATAAACAATAATAATTATTAAATTGGGAAATTAATTGGGTGGAAAAAGAATTGAACCTATCTGTTAAAATTACGATCTGACTTAAATAGCGGTCTTAATCATTTTTTAGTTTCAATCTCTTTTGGACAGTAACTTCAGAATTCGACACTCTGCTTACTCACCGATCTTTTTGCTCTAAACTAAAATTTTTAAACAACTCTTTTTTTAGAAAGGATCACTTTATGCAAGTGACGATTATGAATCTGTTCTATGCTGTGGTTATTGTTTTCAGTTTTTACTCTACATCCTTTGCTCAGTTAACATCTTCCGATGTTGAGAGCATGTCAAAAAATGCAGACCTGATCATCACAGGTAAAGTTGTTGAGCAAAATTCAAGCTGGAATGAAAATAATACCAGAATTTACACACAAGCAACTATTCGTGTAGAAGAGTACATAAAGGGCAGCAATAATTCTGGGTCAATCATTGTTAGTTATCCAGGTGGTGAAGTTGGCGATGTTGGCGAAATGTATTCCCATATGCCAAGGTTTGAAAATAACGAAGATGTCTTGGTGTTCCTGAAAAAAGATGATAAGAGTACTAACTTTAAAGTCTTCAACGGAGAAGAGGGAAAAATAAATGTTTTAACAGATCCTAAAACAGGAGAAAAAATAACAGCTTCAAATGTGCAGATTAATACGCTCAAGGCACAAATTAAAAGTTATATAAAAGACTAGTATGCGTTACAACAAAATCTTTACAAGGAAAATCAATCAAGTCATAAATTTTTTAACAGAGGGTATAATGCTAAATTTTATTAACAAGAACTTTTACCTGGCACTTTTTATAATCACTCTAATTGCACTCAATAATTCTTTTGCACAAACTAACAACAACTCTTATGTATTTAATGGAGAGTCGAGTCAGCTCTATATCTTAGATGGACAGCCAGTAAATACCGATGCAAACCAAAATGGATTTAAATTTTTTAACAGCAATACTTCCAACAAACAGATAACTGTTCAAGCCTGGGTATATCTGATTGGAGACAATCCTGCTGGTGTTGAAATTCCAATTGTTTATCGAACTGTAAATAATGGAAGAACATTTTCATTGTACTTAAAAGATAACAAAGCATATTTTTCTGTAGGAAACAATAACACTATGACGGTAAGTACTAGCATTTTGCCTGCTTTTCAGTGGCTTGCAATTTCCGGTACATACGATGGCAGCAAGGTAAAAATATATTCGGGTGGTTCTTTAGTTGCATCTGCTAATTTTAGTATAACCACAGGTTATACTTCCACAAATGGAACTACTGGTTTATTCGTTGGAAAATCAAACTCCCGCTCTTACAGAGGATTAATTGATGAAATCAGAATTTTTAATACGGCTTTGAGCGCAAATAATATAAATAATTCCGGTGGCAATGGTAATCCTGCTGAGAATTTTCCATCATCGCTTGAACCATATTTATATGGTCGATGGTCTTTCACAGAATTTTCTTATTACGGCGGCACCAAGGCTCTCAACGATTTATCAATTTATAAAAATCATCTCAGGGTTTTTAATATTGATGAAATTTTAAAAAGTAAAAATCCACCATTATTTGTTGTAAATTCAACGGGAGATGGATCTGACACGAATCCCGGTGATGGAATTGCCGTTGCCAGTAATGGCCTGACAACATTTAGAGCTGCTATACAAGAAGCAAATGCTTTAGCTGGTCGTCAACCAATTTATTTCTACATTCCGGGTTCAGCACCTTTCATTATTCAACCTGGAACAGCGCTGCCTTCGATAACAGAACAAGTAACTTTAAACGCAACTACTCAAAAGGGATATCTTGGTTCTCCATTAGTGCAGGTAACTGGTTCAAATGGAGGATTAACTATTACCGGAGGCAGTAGTTCGATGCGCGGACTTGTACTAAATAATTCTACAGATTATGGTTTAACACTTTCTTCTGCCGGTGGAAATACTATTGAATCAAATAGAATAGCCGGAATATCTATTAGCTCTTCAGGAAATAATATTAACGGTAATATCATTACTGGTTCCACAGTCAATGGTATTTCAATTACTTCTGGTGCATTAAATAATTTAATCGGCACTTCATCTTCAAATAATATTACAGGAAATACCGGTTACGGAATTTCGATTGCCAGTGCAAATGGAAACCAAATAGTAAATAATACTTTTGGCACTAATGGTTTGGGTGGAATAATAATTTCTAACTCTTCAGCAATTGTAACGGGTAACACAATTTCCGGAAATTCTGGATTTGGAGTAACGCTGAATAACGGAACTGGAAGTCAGATTTCAAATAATAATATTGGAACCAACACTGGCGGAGGTATTTCGATTTCTAATGGCGGTGGAAATTTAACGGGGAATATAATATCTGGAAATACTGGATTTGGAATTTCACTAAATGCAAGCTCAGGAAATCAAATAACCAATAACACAGTTAGTTCGAATACATTGGGCGGAATCTCTTTATCCAACAGCACGGTCACTTTAACATCAAATTCAATTACAACAAATCTTGGTTCCGGTATATCTTTAAATACTTCTAACGGAAGTACACTAACTGGAAATACTATCTCGGGAAATTCAAGCAACGGCTTAGTTGTTAACGGAAATAATAATGTGTTTACGAATAATACGATTTCGGGAAATTCAGGATTAGGAATGACAGTCTCTGCAAGTACAGGAAATCAAATCACCAATAATAGCATTGGGACTAATTCGCTTGGTGGTATTTCCGTAACAAGCAGTACGGGAAATCTAACGGGAAATACTGTCACCAACAATTTAGCTTTCGGTATATCATTAAATTCTGTTAATGGTATTACTCTTTCGGAGAATGAAATTTCAGGTAACTCAAGTAATGGTTTAGTGATAAATGGAAGTGCTAATTCAATCAACAATAATACAATTCATAACAACGGCTCTTCGGGTGTTTTAGTCGCATCGGGAAACCAAAATTCAATACTTAACAATTCAATTTATGGTAACGCAACCTTGGGAATTGAATTAGCTGTCGGTGCAAATGATTCACAACAATATCCAACACTTAGTACTCTTTACACCTGGCAGGACGAATCAGCATTACCAGAAATAAAGGGCGGAAGCGCAATTCAAGGCACACTTAATAGTGTTCCGGGACAAAATTATAAAATTCAATTTTTTGCTAACTCAGGATTGAGCAATAGAGAGGGTAAACGATATCTTGGTGAAATTCTCGCAACCACAGATATTTCCGGCGAAGCTGAATTCCTTGCTAATTTAAAAGATGCCGTTCTAACTACCGGAGAAGTAATTAGTGCCACAGCAACAAGATTAGATGTAGATAGTCTTCCTTTGAGCACGTCCGAATTCTCCGCTTCTATCGAAAGAGCAACGGATGAGGGTAACCATTATCTGGTTAATACAACTCTTGCTGGGATTCCTTTGCATTGGAAAGATGGAGAAGGTGATTATCAGATTTACGGACCAGTTATATCTGGCGATGTACAACCTCCCGTTGGTTTTGCAACGGCTGTTGAAAATGGATTTGATACATGGACTGAACTTGAACAATTGACTTATACTCAAAGAACATTAAGCAGCGTTAATACCGGACGTTGGGGTGGTAATGCAGACGGAATAAATAATGTAGTATGGTTTCCAACGAGCACAATGTGGCAGGATTCTACTGAAGCACCAACTAATGTTATTGCGGTAACGAGAGTAAGATACAATGCATTGAACGGTGAGATGATTGATGTTGATCTTGCATTTAATGGACAACCTATATCACTTGCGGGTTTGGGACAGTTTTATTGGGCAACCGATGGTTCTTCTGATAAGCTGGATGTTCAAAATGTTGCTACACATGAAATCGGGCATTATTCAGGTCTTGCTGATCTTTACAATCCCGGTGATTTTAATTATACATTATTAATGAAGAATAATAATCAGTTCGCTACGATGTATGGCAGAATCAATAATGGAGAAACCAGTAAGAACAGTTTGAGTCCGGTTTCTACTGAACCAGATTGGTTCCCGAATCAATTAGATATAATAAAATCTGATATCGGTGGTATAAATTATATTTATAATAATCTGGGTGAAGTTTATTATGATATAGTATTAGTATTTGATGGCACGACTAACTTTACTTCAGAGTTTGTGCTTAATGGTTTTGTACCTTCACAAAATGCTGCTTTGGAATTAGTTACGAAGTTAAGAACTGGAGATAGAATAGGATGGGTAAATGGAACAGGACAGATTTATCCTATTGGCGATAACTTTAACCAGATATTATCAGACCTCAACCAATTACAGGCAAACGAAAACGGAAATCTTGCCGAGCGAATAATTGCCGCACAGACGTTACTCAATTCGGGACCTACCACCAACAAAAAGATTATTATTTTATTCAGTGCGGGTGAAATATCTCCAATTTCATTAATTACGGAATTGAATGTTGATCCTGACATAAAAATTTATACATTGGGTTTTAAAGGTTTGGAAGATGCTCAGGATTTAATGAGCTGGCTGGCAAATGAGACGCATGGTGAATATTATGAGATGGCCAGTTCTACGGAAATACCAACTGCGGTAAATATTATTTGGCTGCGATTGCTGGGTCTTCAAATTTCATATCTCTCTGAAGAAATAAGCAGTGCATACTTTGCCGGCGGATTACAATGGCAAGGTGGACTGCAATGGCAAGGTGGACTTTCCTGGCAGGGTGGACTGCAATGGCAGGGTGGATTGCAATGGCAGGGTGGATTGCAATGGCAAGGTGGTTTGCAATGGCAAGGTGGCTTGCAATGGCAGGGTGGATTACAATGGCAGGGCGGAACTCTTGAAATGGGATTATCATGGCAGGGCAGTGAATATTCAATTGTATTACTGCCTCCGGGAGTGTTTGTAACTAATCCACCGAATCTTCCCGCTGGTGCGATAACTCAGGATAATTATCTATCATCAAATTATGATGTTGAACTTGTTAATGGTTTTTCCGCAAATGGCAAGCCGTATAAATTTTTCCGCGTAAATAATCCTGGACTTGGTGCATGGACTTATGCAGTTGTAGAAAATACTCCTCCACCAGCTGGTGAGACTGAGCCTATAAGAGTATATATGTCTAATGAAGCAGATTTAGTTTTATCATTTAGATCCGACCAGGAAAGATATTTTCTGCAATACGATCAAAGTGGTAATCCAGTACCCGTGCTGGTTAACTTAGTAGCTACGGTAATTCAAGGTGGGGAAACCAGTGGACTTAGTGATCATACAAAAACAGTCGGTCAACCTGTTAATGATGCTTTAGTTAGTGTTGAAGTAACTGCGCCTGATAGTCAGGTAGTTGTTGGAAGACTCGCACCTTCTTCCGCTGGTGACGGAACATATACAATTACACTGGAAACTATACTGACGGGAAATTATGATATCAAGGTTATCGCTTCTGATAATGTGCCCAATGGAAATAATAATAATAGTCAGTACATAATTACAACCGAACACTCGTTTTATGTTTCACCATTTGTTGATCCTATAGAACTCACCGGTAAATTATATATTCAACGTGCACTTGATGAATTGCTTGCTATTAAAGCTGAATTTTGTCCTACTAATAACAATTGCAGTTGGGACAACAAAACAAAGCAGGATATCAATAATGCAATCTCATCCCTTACTACTGCATTGAGTTACTTCGTTGATAATGATGGAAATCATTTAAAGACAAACAAGGGATTAAGCTTTTATGATAAAGTAACTTCGGCAGTTAATGACATATATACGTATTTGAGCAATCCTGATTTTGGCAGTGACATTGATCTCACATTATACTATCTGATTGAAGGTTCATACAAGCTAGCTGTAATTGTAAGAGATGAAGCAGAAGAGCCGGGCGCTTGTCAGGTATCTAATTGTGCAGAGTTGCTGGAAAGCACAAACAGGGAATTGGGAAAAGCAATCGATGAGAAGAAGCAGGATAACTTTGTATATATATTGAATCACCTAACCAATGCGTGGAAATTTGCGATGAACGTGATGGGTGCAAATCTAAATAAAGAAGGTGTTGAAGGCGGAGATAATTTAACTGTACCAACAGAATATAGTTTAGATCAAAATTATCCGAATCCATTTAATCCGACAACAACAATTAATTATCAATTGCCAGAGAAAAATCATGTAAGCTTAAATGTATATGATATCCTGGGTAATTTGGTTTCTACTTTAGTTGACGAAGAAATGGAAGCTGGTTACTACAGCGTTAATTGGAATGCAAGCCAGCTCGCAAGTGGTATATATATTTATAGAATTATTAGTGGTTCCTATGTGTCAACCAGGAAAATGATATTGATGAAGTAAATTCTTTTAGCCCCTGATTTCTAAACGGGATCGGGGGCTATTTCTTTTTCAAATTTAATCTGCTATTTTCAAATTCAACTTTGCACAATCTCTTGTGCATTTTCACTTAGTAAACAATTATCGGAATTCTATTTATGATCAGGGTGTTCCTGTTTTGTGTAATTTTTTTTCTATTCTTCTCTTCTGAATTTTTACCACAGAGTCATATAATATTTAATCATCTGACTATCGAAGATGGATTATCACAAAGTTCAGTAACCTGTATTTTGCAAGATAGAAGCGGATTTATGTGGTTCGGCACTCAGGATGGACTTAACAGATACGATGGCTATAATTTTAAAGTATTTAAAAACGATCCCGGTGACTCTACCAGCTTAACAGATAATTTTATTTTTTCAATTTACGAAGACTTGTCCGGAACCCTCTACATTGAAACTCAGAGTGGCACGTTTCATCAATACAATCCAAGAACTGAATCATTTAAAATTGTAATCAAGGACAGTATTAATTTAGAAAAAGCCCGAGTTAATAGCGTAAGTGCTTTGCTTCAGGAAACATCGGGGATTAGATGGACAGGAGGTCTTAGTAAAGGAACCGGGTTGGTACGCCTGGATACAAAGACAGGCAAGAGCACAACATTCAAACACAATCCTTTCGATCCATCAAGTTTAAGCGATGATAAAGTTTATTCTGTCTATCGCGATCGTTCAGGAAATTTATGGGTGGGAACATTTAATGGCCTTGATAGACTTGATGAGCGGACAGGAAAATTTATTCATTATAGAAATAAACCCGGCGATCCAAATAGTTTGGCCGATAATTGGGTCTGGCCAATTTATGAGGACTCTCGCGGAAATTTATGGATAGGAACTGTGCGGAGTGGTTTGAGTTTGTTCGATCCAAAATCAAATAAATTCTTGAATTATAAAAACGATCCAAACGACCCTACAAGCATAAATGATAATTTTGTTTTCTCTATTTACGAAGACCGAAGCGGTTTAATCTGGGTTGGTACAAACTTAAGCGGTGTTAATTATTTTAATCCGTCAACGCAGGTCCTTGAACATTATACACACGATCCCGGGAATAAAAACAGCTTGAGTGATGATATCGTGCTTTCAATGCTTGTTGATAAAAATGGATATTATTGGATTGGAACAAGAACCGGGGGTTTAAACAAATTTGATTATGCTAAAAAGAAATTTACTTTCTATACTAACAATCCCTCCAACGCTAACAGTATCATAAGCAACTCCATTCAATCATTATTAGAAGACAGGTCGGGAAATATCTGGATTGGAACTTTTAGCAGTGGTCTAGATGTATTAAATCCTCAAACCGGTGCTTTTACTCACTACACTAATAACCCATCCAATCCGAATTCCTTGAGTGACAATAGGGTTTACTCGCTGGTTGAAGATCGGGCAGGAAATATTTGGATCGGAACATACGGTGGCGGATTGAACAAACTTGATAAAGCAACAGGTAAATTTTTAAGATATCAGTTTAAAGAAAATGATCCTGCTTCAATTAGTTCAAATGCAACATGGTCGCTTGCATTGGATGATGAAAATAATTTATGGATAGGAACATTCGGCGGTGGAGTGAATGTGCTGAATCTGAATAATCAAAAGTTTACCTATTATAAAAATAATCCTGATGACTCTGCAAGTATCGCTGATGATAATATCATTAGAATATTTAAGGATCGTAAGGGAAATATATGGATTGGTACGACCAAAGGATTAAGTCGTTATTCGAAAGAAAAAAAATCCTTTAAAAATTATGACGAGAAAGATGGTCTATCAAATAATTTTATCTACGGAATCCTTGAAGATAAAGAGGGCAACTTATGGATAAGCACAAATAACGGGATCTCAAAATTCAATCCTGATAAAGAAACGTTCAAAGACTATTATGTTCAAGATGGATTGCAGGGAAACGAATTCAATCAGAATGCTTTTGCTAAAGATTATAAAACGGGTCGTTTGCTATTTGGCGGCCCAAATGGATTTAACGTTTTTAATCCGGATGATGTTAAAGAAAATTCTTATATCCCGCCAGTTGTTTATACAAAATATATCAGATATAACAGCGATGACGAGGAAGGTAAACCAATTTTTGAGAGGGGTATCTCTGATAGAGATAGTATTCTGTTGACTTATAAGGATAACATCGTAACTCTTCAATTTGCAGCATTGAGCTATTACAATAATTCGCAAAACAGGTACAGATATAAATTAGAAGGCTTCAACGAAAACTGGATTCAGCTTGGAAATAATAATACAGTAACATTTACAAACCTGTCCCCCGGCGATTACAACCTTATTGTAACCGGATCAAACAACGATGGGTTGTGGAATGATACGGGCAAATCTCTGTTCATTGAAGTAACTCCACCCTGGTGGAGAACAAATATTGCCTATGCATTTTATATTATAACTTTCTTCAGCCTTTTATATGGATTGAGAAGATTTGAAATCAACAGGCGAGAACAAAAAACAAAGTTAAGAGAAAACGAATTACGATTGAAAGCTACTGAAGCAGAGAAGCGTGCCATTCAAATTGAAAATGACCGCAAGACAAAAGAACTTGAAGAGGCTAGAGAACTTCAGCTTTCAATGCTTCCGAAAGAATTACCCCAACTTCCGAATCTTGAAATTGCCGCATTTATGCGGACTGCAACGGAAGTTGGTGGAGATTATTATGATTTTATTGTTGATGAGAATGGTGTTCTTAATGTGGCTTTTGGTGATGCCACCGGACACGGACTTCAGGCAGGAACGATGGTAACATTAATGAAAGGATTTTTCACTTCTGATTCATCAAAACTTGGGCTTAAAGAATTTATGTCGCACTGCACCCGTGTTATTAAAGATATAAAACTCGGCAGAATTCTGATGTCATTCAGTTATTTAAAGATTAACAAAAGTAAGTTAGAGATCACCAGTGCAGGAATGCCACCTGTTTTTTATCATCATAAAGAAACAAATCAAGTAGAGGAAATTATCATCAAAGGAATGCCGTTAGGTGCAATGAGGAATGCTTCATACAATACCGTTGAAAGAGAATTAAAAAGCGGCGACACAATCTTACTGCTTACCGATGGATTACCCGAACAAATGAATCCTAATGAAGAAATGTTTGATTACTCAAGAGTGAAACAACATTTCGGCGAAACTATAGATAACTCTCCGAATACAATTATTGAAAAACTTGTGGAAGCAGGTGATAACTGGATGAATGGCAGAGTTCAGGATGATGATATAACGTTTGTGGTGTTAAGAGTTAAATAAAGAAAAATGAAACTCACAACTAAATTGAAAACTGAAATTCTGAGCATTTATAACGCTTACTGGGATAATTATCTGAAAGGCGATGTGGAGGCTATGAATGTATTACTTGCCGATGAATATACTCAAGTAGGAAGTGCAGATACCGAGGTATTCTACAATAAGAAAGATGCCGTTAAATTTTTATACGAAACAATTGACCGGGTTGCCGGGAAACTGGAAATGCGAAACAGAAATACCAGACTTGAGCAGCAGGACAGCCTCATCCTTATCCATGAACTCTGTGACATATATGTGCTCGCTGAAAACAAATGGACGTTTTATGCTAAAGCCCGGGCTTCTACACTAGTGCAGAAAAAAAAAGAGGGATGGAAAATCATCCATCAGCATTCATCTTTTCCCGATGCAAGAACCGGTGATGGTGAAAATATAGCTATTGATAAAATTGCAGAAGAAAACCGTGAGCTGCGGGAAGCGGTGAAGCGTCGCACGATTGAGTTGGAACAAATAAATCGCGAACTGGAAATAGAAACCGCCCTGGAAAAAGTAAGAGCTTCTGCTATGAGTATGCATAAATCAGATGATCTCTTGGATGTATGTGAAGTATTATACAAAGAGCTTAACAAATTAGGCTTCGATGAGATGAGAAATGCAATGATCAATATTCACAATGACGAGAAAGAAACTTTTATAAACTATGATTACTCAGATGAAATAGGAAGAAGCGTTAATAACTTAACTTACAATATTCATCCTGTAATTGAGAAACAAATAAAGCAGATCAGAAATACAAATGATGCATTCTCAGAGACTTCTTTTACTGGAAAAGATTTAGAAGAATGGAAAAAGTTCAGGAGAAAAATCGGAGAAAAGGATGATCAGAGGATTAATAATATTTCTGCACTTTACTACTACTTTTATTCAATTGGTACGGGCTCAATCGGGATTTCAACATTCAATTCTATTAATCAAGAAAAGCTGACTCTGTTAAAAAGGTTTAGAAATGTATTCAGCTTAGCATATCAGCGTTATTCAGATATTGCTCTTGCTGAAGCACAAGCTCGCGATGCTCAAATTGAATTAGCACTAGAAAGAGTTCGTGCCAGAACTATGGCTATGCAAAAAAGTGAAGAGCTCAAAGAGGTAATTCGGGTTGTGTATGATCAGTTCGTACACTTAAAGATTAATGTTGACCATGCAGGTTTTGTAGTTGATTATATACCAAAAGGTGACTGGCATTTTTGGATTGCTGATGAGCAGGACATTCCTTCTAAAATAACGCACCCGTATTTCGAGTCCGTTTGGGCAAGTCAATTTAATGAAGCAAAAGAAAAAGGTGCAGACTTTTTTGTCACCAATTTAAATTTTGAAGAAAAGAACAAATTTTACAATGAGCTTTTATCATATGTTCCCGGGTTACCAAAAGAATCAAAAGACTTTTATTTAAGCTGTCCCGGCCTTGCAGCTTCAACAGCATTGTTTGATAATGTTTCACTCTACATTGAAAACTTTTCTGGCATTCCTTATGCAGATGAAGAGAACAATACACTGATGCGCTTCGGAAAAGTATTCCAGCAAACCTATACACGCTTTCTCGATCTGCAAAAAGCTGAAGCCCAGGCACGTGAAGCGCAGATTGAAGCATCTCTTGAGAAAGTAAGATCTGTTGCGATGAGTATGAATAAGTCTAAGGATTTATTAAGTATCTGTGAAGTCTCATTTAAAGAGTTTAAAAAACTTGGTTTTGATAATATCAGAAATGCCCTTATCCACATTCAATACGATGAAAAAAAATATTTTATGGATTATGATTTTTCTGATTTAACAGGGGGAGCAATAACAAAAATCGAATACGGTTCTCATCCTGTAGTAGAAGATTATTTGGAGCAGATTAGAAGTGCTAAAGATGCTTTTTACCAGGGAGTGATAAAAGAAGAACAACTTGAAGAATGGAAAGATTTCAGAAGAAACTCGGGACAGATTGACGATCCCCGCCTAGATAAAGCCACTGCCCTCTACTATTATTTCTTCTCAATTGGTATAGGTGATATTGGACTCTCAACATTTAAACCAATTGACGAATCACAAATAAAAATTCTTAAAAGGTTCAGAAATGTATTTGACCTGGCTTACCGAAGGTTTAATGATATAGCCTTGGCAGAGCAGCAAGCAAGAGAAACTCAAATTCAACTTGCGTTGGAAAGAGTTCGTGCCAGAACAATGGCAATGCACAAAAGCGATGAATTGGCTGACACTGTTTTTGTACTTTTTCAGCAGTTCAAAGAATTAGGTATAGAACCTAAAATGCTAACAATTGGTATAGTGAATGAGCAGGAGAGAGTTATTGAATTTTGGGTTACAGATTGGAGTGGCAGCGGCTCAAAAGTCAATCGTAAATTCAAGGCAAGCATAGAAGAGCCAATCTTATTAAGCAAAATATTTGCGGGCTGGAAGGAACAAAAAAAATCAATTGAGATAGAACTTTCTAATAAAGAATTACAAGCATGGATAGATTACAGGGTTAAGCTGAGCGGAATTCCCGACGAGAAAGATTATTCAACCTCAAAGGGATATGTGGTTGCTGCCAATTTTTCTAAGGGAATACTTTCCATTTCCTCCTACGAGCCACAGACTCCTGAAACTGTTCAACTTCTTGAACGATTTGCCGGAGTTTTTGATCTTACATACACCCGTTTTTTCGATCTGCAAAAAGCCGAAGCACAGGCAAGAGAAGCACAGATTGAAGCCGCATTGGAAAGGGTGAGAAGCAAAGCAATGGCAATGCATAAAAGCGAAGAACTGCTGGAAGTAATTACGATAGTCTCCCAACAATTACTTCACCTTGGATTCAATTTTAATAATGTAAGCTTCGGAATTAACTCAGACTCTTACGATTTTGATTTTTGGGTAGCTGCACCCGACATGGATTCTCCGTTCAAAATTCATTTGCCGTATTTGGAAAGCCCTGTTTTTAACAGACTCAAGAATGCACAGTTGAATGGACAGGATTTTTTTGTAGATAGTTTCGGTCCCGCAGAAACCAAAAAATGGATGCATCATCTCTTATCAAATAATGATATTCCCGAATTCACGCCACTTATCAGAAAATTCCTTTTAACCAGGACAGGATTTGTGAGATCTGCTGTTCTATTAAAAAATATCTTCCTGTTTTTAATAAACTATGACGGTATCCCGTATTCGGATAAAGAAAATGAAATAATTGTACGCTTTGCAAAAGCCTTTGAGCAAGCCTATATCCGTTTTCTTGATTTGCAAAAAGCAGAAGCGCAAGCAAGAGAAGCAAAAATAGAAGCTGCATTGGAAAGAGTTAGAGCCAAAGCCATGGCTATGCATACCAGCAATGACCTGTCCGATACTATGGGTGTATTATTCACAGAATTACCAAAGCTTGGAATTAATTCTTTACGCTGTGGTGTTGTTTTGCTTTCAAAAGATTCACTGAGGGGAGTATTTTACGCGGCAGCATCTACTCCGGAAAGTGATTCCTTTACTATGATAGGTGCCGGAGATATGGATGATCATCCCGTATTTATGAAGCAACACGAGCACTGGTTGAAGAATGAAAACTACTTTACTTCATTAAGTAACGAAGAGCTCGAATCCTATTATAAAGCACTTTTTGCCCGCCTGTCAATCCCGTATACACCAAGGGAACATAAAGTAAAAACAGAACACGGATATTACTTCGCTTTCACAGAAGGAATGTTTTATGCATGGGCAGAAGAACCATATTCGGAAGAAGAAATAAATATTCTTAATCGATTCAAGGCAATCATTGATCTAACGTTCAGACGATACCTTGATCTTCAAAAAGCCGAAGCGCAGGCAAAAGAAGCAAAGATTGAAGTTTCTCTTGAAAGAGTCCGTTCCAAAGCTATGGCGATGCATAGCCCGAATGATTTAGCAGAGACTGTCAATGTTTTCTTTAAAGAATTAAAAACACTCGGTATTATTCCCATTCGTTGCGGTGTGGGTCAAATTGATGAAGCAACCCGAACAACAAGTTTAACTACTACAACATCTTCTCAGCAAGGAGAATCATTCCAGGTAATTGGGAAAGTAAAACAAACCGGTCACCCGGTACTGGATGGAATTTTTGATCATTGGAAACTTCAGAAAGAATATTTTCCTGTTTTGGAGGGTGAGGATATAAAAGCTTATTATAATGTTATGAATCCCCAAATCGGTTATCCGGATTATCCTGAAGGGGTGACACAATATGGAAATAGTTTTCCATTCAAAGAAGGATTCGTATTTGCATGGACAGAAAGTAAACTATCTGAAGAAGAGCTTCAGATATTCCGCAGGTTTACTTCTGTGTTAAGTCTTACTTACAGACGATATATGGATTTAAAGGAAGCCGAAGCACAAGCAAGAGAAGCAAAAATTGAA